>SL_8KL_010_SEDDRAFT_10002369_pt1 | contig 15965 bp, 20 predicted proteins | sample SodLakKL_010_SED_4_FD_11160 | JGI IMG/M metagenome (IMG submission 11160)
GCTTCACATGTTGCCGAGGGGTAGAAGGGGAAAATCCCGCGCCTTGGGGCGCAACACGAGGAACTGATATGGCATCCAGACCGCTCACCAGAGCCGCTCACGCGAAGATCAAGGCCGCCGGAGGCGAGGCATTTATCTTCGCCCAGGTGGCCGAGGGAAAGACACTCAAGGCGCTCGCGGCCGAACTGGGGATATCCCGGCAAGTACTGTCCACCTGGGCGAACCAGGCGCCGCGCAGGGACATGCTCTCGCACGCGAGGCGCGAGGCCGCCACTGCCCTGATCGACGAGGCGCTGTACCTCACCGACTCAGTGGAGCCGGAAACCGCGGCGATCCAGAAAGCGAAGCTCCAAAGCGACCTCCGCCGCTGGATCGCCGGGCGACTCTCCCGCGAGGACTGGGGCGACCAGCAGGGTGCCCTGGTGAACATCGATCTCGGTAAATTGCACCTCGAGGCCCTGCGGAATCATTCCCCAGTGATCGAGGCCGACGCCGACCGAGAGGACGAGTAGGCCGCCCAGAGAGGGGTGTGGCGGAGCCACTCTCCGCCAAGGTCCAAGCAGTAATGAGGTCTGTAGGCCACTCGTCTACTACTACCCAACATCCCACCCAACCAAACCGGCAACGGTAGGCCGGTCCCGAGGAGGTGCTGGGACTGCGGCAGCCCTGGTGCTGGGACAGCGGCAGCCCTGGTACCGATCGCGGTCGGGAGTGCACCACAACCCGGCATCCTCGGCCACCTAGCACTGCTCACCGGCCGCGGCAACCCGTACCCCCCCAGGGGGCCGAGGCGGGGCGGGCTGTTGCTGGGCCAGCCCACAGGCACTCTACGGCGACCCGAAAATTTCCAGAATTTTCTGGATTTTTGAGCGTTTGACACCCCGGATACCGAGGGGGATCATGGGGGTGCGCCGATTTGATCCTCAGCTTGCGGGGCGCGTTACAAATACCTGCTAAAGCGACTCCCCGAGAGCCTGCTTTAGCGAATGCTGAGCAGGCTTTTGTTTGCCCGCGTGCCGGGCGAGGAGCGGCGAAATGAACGACGCAGATCGAGAGCAGTACGACCAAGATTTCGCGGATGCCATGCGCCTGAAGTTGCGACTGAACCGGGAGGCGCGCTCGAAGGCTGGCGCGGCGTCTCCTCCGCCCAGCGCACCGTCCGCGGAGAACGCATCCGCACCGAGCTCGGTCCCCAATTTCCGGGACGGGGTCATCGACTCGATCCTGGCGGAGACTCCCGGCCTTACACGGGAGAAGTTAGAGCGGCTGATGGAGGGGTCGGGCTTCTAGAGCTCACCCCCAACCCGGAGACCCAGGCGCACCAGCAGGAGAGACGAGATGACATTCCCATTGAACCTGAGCGCCCGCGGCAGTGCGAGGCTTTACGACGAGACCGTCAACGCGGCGCTCCCGGCGCAACTGGATCACCTGTTGGACCGCCTTGACTACGCCATGAGCGGGGCCAAGTGGTACACCTCGCGGATGAAACTTGACGAGGCCCTATACAGGGAGATGGCAAAGGAGCTCGGGGGAATCTACACCCCCGAGGATGGGCTGGACGAACTGGCTGAGGAGGAAGTCCCCGACCAGGCCCGCGCCCGTGCGCTCACGCTTCTCATGCGCGGTGGCCCCGACGCCCTACGCCCACACATCCGAGCCCTGCGTGGTCGGCCACCCAGGCCGGCGTGGGACCTCGAGAAGGAGGTCCGCCGTCGGAAGCGCAACGACGTGTTGAGTTTGGCTTTGGGAGGTCCGATCTTCTTAGGCTTGCTCGCTGTTCCCGGGTTCATAGCCGGTTTTTTCTTTGACTGGTTCCCGACGGTGGGTGAGATGGTCTGGGCGATGGGCGGGATCTACCTGCTCGTCATGGTTCTCGAGGTGTACGACGCGTATATCAGCAAGGAGGGTCGCCGCCGGTGGGACGAACTTGTCGCGATGGAGTACGACATATCGGAGACCAAGATATTAGACGACCAGGAATGCGCCTATCTGCGCACGAAGGGGCTGGTATGACCACCCCCGCCGAAGGCAAACGCCAGAGATGCGAACGAGACCGCGCGGCAGCGATTGTCGAGGTGGCAGTAAAGGTTCTTGGATCCGTGGAGAGGAGGAAAACGTTATGCCCTACAAGATGGTTGGAAAGGCCAAAGTCTACGACTACCTCACCCCCGGCGAAGAGGCGATGTTCGCCCAGCAGGACCTGAAGTCGAAAACCGGCGGGGCTGTGCCGGTCCCCGCCAGGGCGATGCGCCCCGGCAGCAAGTACAGGGTGGTCAAGACAGGAGACCAGCCCCCTGAGGATCCGACTTCCTCTCCTCCTCCAGAAGACCAGGAAGGAGAATAGCCCCACGACCAGGCGCCAGGGAGGGCGCCGAGGAGGACACCATGAGCTATATCAAACGCGAGGACTGGGTGGACAAGAAGTTCTGCAAGGTCGTGCAGAACGCCGAGGGGGAGTATGACGTCGTCGGCGCCGAGTCGGGCACCGTCGTGTTCACGTCCCCGTTCGAGGAGGACGCGCAGGACCAGGCTAGGGTGCGGAACAAGTTCGCCAACCACATGCTCTGGCTGAAGCAGGTTCCGTACCCGCTCCCCCCGGGGCACGACGACTAGGAGCCGCGCGGAGAAGGAAGTGGGACGAGCAACCACCAGGCGCTACCTTGGAATGGACTAGAGGAGGGATGGCTATGGACCGCTACTACCACTTCAAGATGCTGCGCTGGCGCGCGGAGGAGGCGCGCAACGCGGCGAAGCGCGCCGAGCGCAAGGCCCGCAAGAGGGTCCACTCAGTGGACGCAGAGCAGAAGGCAGTCGAGGCCAGGGCACTCGCCGACGAGGCCCTGGAATGGGCTAGAGGAGGAAGCACCATGCACGCGATGTCTGACCAGGAAAAGATCTTCATGCGGAAGATCGAGGAGGGCGCTGGCAAGCAGATCGCGCTATGGGTGCGGCGGATGCGCGAGAACTACATCGACACTCTGGAGGAGCGCGAGGACCGCGATCGCGCCACCCTGCCGCACCGCCGGTTGATGCAGCTGGAGGAGGAGCACCGTCGCACCCTGAACGTCGTCTATGAGGCCAGGCGCCTGCTCAATCAAAAGCCCGTCCCCCTGGACGAGCTCAGGCGCCTGGTCGAGGAAGAGCTCGCGGCTAAGACCCCTCGAGCAGACCCTGGGGATGTCCTTCCATTTCCCGCTGGAGCTCCTCGATAGCGAAGGGGCTGATCCCGAGCGCCGAGAAGCACAGGAGGACCACGCCATGCGCTACGAGTGGATGGGCGTTGAGTATGTCAGTCGCGAGGTCTGGTTGCGCGCGGCGACGCTGGATCTCATCACCGCCGGGGGTGACCTCCCGGCCGGGAGCGAGGCGCGAGATCTCCCTCACGACAGGCTCGTCGACGCGGTGCTGGAGCAGTTGGACACCGCCACCCGTGAGGAGGTGGAGGCGGCACTCGCCTGGGCGTGGGAGAACGTACGGGAGGACTAGTCCTTACCTTCGGAGCCGGGCGCGCGACTCATCAGCAGGGATACAGCTTCATTGCCACCGCACCCACTACGCTGGCTGCCCTGAGTTGTTGCAGTTCCGGCGACTCCAGCAGCACTTCATAAACGATCTGTGCAAGATCAGATCGCGTTGCTCTTTCCGGCACGCATAGCTCTAGATGATCTTCCATCCCATCGAGAGCACCCTGGACGTAACCGTGACAAAAACTGATCCATGCCTCATCTGCGCGAGCGCAAGCGTTCATGAGCGCTTGGCCGTCGAGGTGTGGAGAGGCATCGCCTAGGGTCGGCGGGCTTATCGTCAAGCTAGACATGATGATCACAGCCGAAACACCAGTCAAAACTCTCATTTTGGCGCTGCCCTCGAACAACTGTAGTCGACTTTTGAGTAAGCAGGTTAACACCGGCGCGCGGCGTGGCCGTTGTTACTCCCGCGCCGCCAACCATCACCGAGCGGTTTATTCGACCTGCGCGCAAGGGCTTCACTGCCGTCGAGACTTGGCATCGAAAAACTGGCACTCTAACGTGTGCACCCTTGGATACTGCCGCCGTGGCGCACCCGGACAATCGACTTACCCTCGTTCTCATAGTCGACGGTGACGTCGATGGCCCTACCCCTGCTCCACGCCGACCCTAACCAATTCTCTGAAATCGTCCTCGACGAGGATTCGAATTGCCGCACCTTTAGATATTAACTCTTCGGCCCTCCTGTGCTTCCCGCTCTTGCTGTGACCGGCAAGCATTCGTATATCCTGGTTCCCTACCACCAATAGAGTCGTGTTCTTGGTGACACCTCCAGCGACGGAACAACCGACCGACGCCGCAAGGTCCGCTGCATCCCGCCTCTGAATCGAAAGGGACCCGGTAAACACGACCGTTTCCCCAAACAACGCGCCCTCCCGATTCCCGTCCCTTTGAATAGAGGACGCAGAAGACAAGTCAATGGGTCGACGCACTCGTTCCAGCCACCCGCGTACATCCAACCCGCTTGCTCGACACGCAGCTTGCACAATGTATGCAGCAGCTTTCGCATCTTCGAGCGCGTCATGATGCTGAAAGAGATATCCGAGCCGCTTACAAACAGCCTTCAAGCCGTAGCCGCCCCACGCAACCTCCGGCCAAGTCCGTCTGGCAATCCTCGCAGAGTCCAACCAGGTGCACGCTGGGCTGCGTGTCTGGAATCTCGAGGCGGCGCGCTCCAGAGCGACCCGATCGAAATGCGTGTGTGAAACGACCACTTGGTGATCAAGGTGGTCGAGTAATTCATCGGCAATGCCAGGAAACGTCGGAGCGCCTGCGACGGTTGATTCATCGATACCATGCAGATTCACGTTGAAGCCATCGAAATAATCTTGTGGATCCACGTAGGTCTCCCACGTGTAGACTAGCTCGTTGTCCCTAAAGCGAACCAAACCGATCTGGCAGATTGAGGTCATGTCAGCGTTCGCTGTTTCGACGTCGATCGCCACAAACGAGATGCCATCGGCTGCGCTCATTTATGCCTCCCTGTACTTCTCACGGTCCGGTGTGTAGATGACTGTCATGCCAGTCTTTGAGCAGATCAGCTCCACCTCTTCATCGAGATCGATATCCAGATGATCCCCTCGTAACCCTTGCCATTCCGCCAAGTACCAGAGCGTGCCGTACTTTCGTCCTTTCTGGGTGCGCTGAGCGACCCCACCCTTCCACGGCAGCACAGGCAATTCGCCTCGCTCTGCCATGGCGGCTAGTGGTGAACCCTTTTCTCGCAGTTCGCGGCCAACCTCCCATGCCGTAATGACGCCACGGTCTTCTGCCTTCCATCGCTCATTCCACGAGAGTCCTTTTCGCCTGGGTGTATCTTTGGCTTTCCATATGCGCATTGCCATGGTCCTAACCCAATTCTTCCGCTAAGTGATCTGTGCCGGTCCATTGGAGTCTAATCGCATCCACCCGGGCGATCCATTGACCGGGCAGGGAACCGCTGGAGAGATTCCCGTCTACCACACCGTGGCACAAGGACACGCCATGCTGCTGCTCACCCGCCGACCAAGCGAACAAATCATTGTCATCGAAACCGGCGAGGAAATCGTTATCGCTGTGGTGCCGCACCAGAAGAGGGGGACCGGCATCAGCATCGGGATTGAGGCATCTCAGAGGTTCCAGATATTCCGGCGCGCCGTTGGAGCGGAAGCGAGCTGCCTGGACGGCTTGTTCGACGGCACGTGCCTGACTAGTCGCGGCTACTTCGTGCCAGTGAGCGATTCCAAGCCGACCTGAGCCAGTTTCGCCGACCAACGCCGATGGGTTTCTAGTAAAACTGTCGTCACCACGCAGACCGTCCCCTGCAGCGGCTGCGGTGGGGCGCGTTTGATGGTGTACACTCGAGCCAGGAGACAGTCACGATGATCGACATGCTCACGATGTGGTTCTGGGCGTACGTGATCGGCGTGGGCCTGGCCGCCGTCATTACGCTCTTTGCCTTCGTGGTGCTCATCCGCGCCATCCTGCAGCCACAGGAAAAAGCGAAACGGGATGAATCACCTTTGGAACGCTGGAAACGCGGCGGCTAAACTGGTTTTTCTTGGGCGCATAAGGAAAAGAACTTCAGGGGGGAGATCATGGTTCGACCGTGGATGTGGCTATCCGCCGTCATCTTCGCGGGGGTGTTGCTTACCGGCTGCAGCGATTCCAAGCCCAGCTACGAACACCGCCTGGTCGTGAATCCGGCCGGGGTGCAGCACCACTATTTCGAGGGTCGCCAACCGACGCTGGACTCGAGCAACCCGGTGCCGGACGTGAATCGTGCCCTGCAGTTCCTACGACTGCCTTCAGTGACTTCCGGGCCGGCAGAAACGCGGCGTGGGCACATGACCTGGGATAGCTATGGAGAAGGGCGCCTGACGGTGTACGAGGGTTCGTGCGCACGCGGGCGGGGAACCTGCATCCAGAAGGTCATGGTGACGCCGAGCCGCCGCGACATGATGCGCAACCAGGCCGAGAGTCGCGCGAACCAACGTTTCATCTCGGAAGACGAATTGGGGCGTGAATGGCCGTTCACCGTGCCATTCGGGATCGTTTCCTGCCGTGGAAGCAGCGAGGTATATTTCATCGCTGCCGATCGGACGTCGTATCCGGCGAACGGGACGGCCATGAGCGCGCAACCCGACGGCGCTGATATCCGAACGATCTGGCGAAATTCTTCTCCCAACCCAGCCGTACCCGGAAAGGTCGACATGCATCCGGTGATCCGGGCCGGATTGGCGCTGTGCCGCTGATTGTAGGGATCCCATGAGAGCCATCCGTTACCTCATAGTCTCAGTGCTTGCGCTGAGTGTGTTAGCCGGATGTAGCCCCCCAGAACCAGAATCCGCGTCACTCGCAGCCGAGGTGCCACCCGTAGCAGAGGAGGTCCCACCGGCGCCGACTGCAGAACCGGTGCGAAAGCCGGGGGCCTTTCGAATCATCGACAACCAGATCGTCACGGATACGTTCGACGTCAGATACGACCTGCGCGACCGTCAATTGACGGTCGCTTTGGATACGGATCTCGGCGACGCGGCCATAGTGATGGTCAGCGTTTCCCGTTCATATTGGAAACAGGGAAGCAACGAAGAGTATTCCTTGCCCTACTTCAGCGCACGGAGCACCGTTGGCGAATGGCGCCATCCGCGCCGGATCACCCTAGATCATGACACCTGGGAAAGAGAGATCGACCAACGTCAGAGGGCACTCGCTGCTGGTGGCGAGCCGTTCACGGTCTCGCGGATAGCCGACAACATCGCCATCAGCTTCGTCGTGCCCGTGAACCAGGAACCGCCGTTTGAACGATTTAACGCCAATCTGAGTGGCGATGTGGTCACGCAAAGCGGCACCTTCCGGATAGTGCGAGGAGTGGTGACCGTCCCCTACCCAATCGGCGCAACTAGCGTTGGTCAGACCCGCTATGCGGACCCCCTGAATCTGACCAGGGGCGTCACTTATCGGGGGTCGAGGGAGACCCCTTTGGTTCCGGAGATCGATCCTCCCGATCCTTTAGCTGCACTCGCGTCCATTCGTCGGTTGAACGTAGGCGAGGAGTTCACCGTTCTTGGGGTCACCGTTCATCGCAATACGCCGTGGTACCGCGCGCAGACGCACCTGGGGGATGGGTGGATCAATAGCTCGGCGCTGCTGGGCCAGGAGATTGTGGTTGTGCGCTGAACCCAGGCAGGCTGCCCCCGGCAGATCCGTTGACCACCGCACCCCGCTGGCTATGTTCCCGCGCTCCACAAACGCAAGGAGCGAATGATGCGGTTCCCCCTCAGGATCGGAGAGCAGACGACCCTCAAGGACCCCAAGACTGGCGAACCTGTCACGGTGCGCGTGACCGCCGCGGAGGACGGCAAGGTGATCGTCATCGTCGAGGCGGTGCCAGGATCGCCAGTGAAGGTGAGCGCGCCGCGGGATGCGGATGTGGTGTACCAGTACAAGGTGCCGGACTCCCACGCCATCCACTGAGCCGGGGCACGTCCCCGGCTTTTTCGTACCTGTGGCCGCAGGAGAGCGCGCAGGAGCGGCGATCAAGGTGAGGTGGGCTCCTGTGTGGACGCCGAGGACATAAACGCCCTCGACACGCTCGTCCTCGAGCTCACTGACCTGTACAGCACCCCCGGGCGTTTCGACCAACGCCAGGCGGCCCTCTGGAACATGGTGGCGAGGGAGACCGAGGCGGCCGAGTGCCGTATGGATGCCATGCTCGCCCTGGTTGGCGAGGCGATGGACCGCGGCACCTGAGCACCCACTGGTGCTGCTCCGGCACCGGGTAGCGCCCGGGGGGGTTCCGCCCGCGCCCTACCGTTTTCAGGATGATGGCTCCAATGATGGGTCCAAGAAAAAGGCACCCGTAGGTGCCTGATTCTTAACGATAGTTGGCGGAGCGGACGGGACTCGAACCCGCGACCCCCGGCGTGACAGGCCGGTATTCTAACCAACTGAACTACCGCTCCGAATCTGCAAGGATTCTCTCTGGTGGGTGCTGACGGGATCGAACCGCCGACATTCGCCTTGTAAGGGCGACGCTCTACCAGCTGAGCTAAGCACCCTTGGGTCGGGCAACCCCGAGTCGAGCAAACTTTGGCTGCGCAACCTGGGAAAGCCCGCTAGTTTACGCGATCCTTCAGGGCTTTGCCAGCCTTGAACGACGGCGTCTTCGACGCGGCAATCTGGATGCTTTCGCCCGTTCGCGGGTTGCGGCCGCTCCGCGCCGGGCGCTCGCGCACCATGAAGGTGCCAAAACCCACCATGGACACCTGTTCGCCCTCCGCGAGGGCCCCCCCCACGACGCTGGTCAGGGCATCAAGTACCCGGCCGGCCTGGGCCTTGGGTACATCGGCTTCTTCAGCAATGGCTTCGATCAGTTCGGACTTGTTCATGCGCAGGATTCCTTTTTATGCGTGTTGTGTTCGGAAGCAGACGACGGCCCGTCAGGACAGGGACGGCAGAACCCACCTGATGCCGCCCGGGAGCATTGTGTCGTTGCTACCCTCTTCTTGTATTGCGTACTCGGCTGTGGACAGCGCCACGAATACCCTTGGGCGCAAAAAAACCGGCCGCAAACGAATCATAGACGTCTGCGGCCGGAATTTACACGCCTTGCCACGTCTTTCAGTGGTGCCGCACGTTCCTGCGCCGGGGCTCGCCGCCGCGCTTGGTCACCTCGGGCACCTTCGGCGAGGGTTCGCTGTTCACCGCCTCGGGCATGTGGGTAAGCGCCACCGACAGCACCTCGTCGATCCAGCGCACCGGACGGATATCCAGCTTGGCCTTGATATTCTTGGGAATATCGACCAGATCCTTTTCGTTCTCCTCCGGGATGAGCACGATCCGGATACCGCCCCGGTGCGCCGCCAGGAGCTTTTCCTTCAACCCTCCGATCGGCAGGACCTGGCCCCGCAGGGTGATCTCGCCGGTCATCGCCACGTCGGCGCGAACCGGGATGCCGGTGAGCGCCGACACGATCGCGGTGCACATGCCGATACCGGCACTGGGACCATCCTTCGGCGTCGCGCCCTCGGGCACGTGGATGTGCAGGTCGGACTTCTCGTGGAAGTTCTCCGGCACTCCGAGCGCGTCCGCGCGGCTGCGCACGACGGTGAGGGCGGCGTGGATCGACTCCTGCATCACGTCGCCGAGCTTGCCGGTCTGCAGGGTCTTGCCCTTGCCGGGCACCACCGAGGACTCGATGGTCAGCAGCTCGCCGCCGACTTCGGTCCACGCCAGGCCGGTCACCTGTCCGATCTGATCGTTCTCCTCCGCGAGTCCGAAGCGGAAGCGGCGGACCCCGAGGTAGCGCTGCAGCGTCTTCGGCGTGACCTGGGTGGTCTTCGCCTTGTCCTTGCCGAGCAGGCGCTGCTTCACGACCTTCCGGCAGATCTTCGCGATCTCCCGCTCCAGCGCGCGCACGCCCGCCTCACGGGTGTAGTAGCGCACGATGTCGCGCACCGCGGGGTCGCCGATCTGGATCTCCTCGTCGGACAGGCCATTCGCCTTGATCTGCTTGCCGATCAGATAATTGCGCGCAATGTTGACCTTCTCGTCCTCGGTATAGCCGGACAGGCGAATGACCTCCATCCGGTCCAGCAGCGGGCCGGGGATGTTCATGCTGTTGGCGGTGCAGACGAACAGCGTGTCCGACAGGTCGAAGTCGACCTCCAGGTAATGGTCGCTGAAGGTGTGGTTCTGCTCCGGGTCCAGCACCTCCAGCAGCGCGGACGCCGGATCGCCGCGGAAATCCATCGCCATCTTGTCGATCTCGTCAAGCAGGAACAGCGGGTTGCGCACGCCCACCTTGGACAGGTTCTGCACGATCTTGCCCGGCAGCGAACCGATGTAGGTCCGGCGGTGGCCACGGATCTCCGCCTCGTCGCGCACGCCGCCCAGCGCCATCCGGGAGAACTTCCGGTTCGTTGCGCGCGCGATCGACTGGCCCAGCGAGGTCTTGCCGACGCCCGGAGGGCCCACGAGGCACAGGATCGGTCCCTTCATCTTGCGCACCCGGGACTGCACCGCGAGGTATTCCAGGATGCGCTCCTTCACTTCCTCGAGCCCGTAGTGGTCCTCGTTCAGCACCTTCTCCGCCGCCCCGAGGTCCTGGCTGACCTTGGTCCGCTTCTTCCAGGGGACGTTGACCAGCCAGTCGATGTAGCTGCGCACGACCGTGGCCTCGGCCGACATCGGCGACATCATCTTGAGCTTGTTCAGCTCGGCCGTCGCCTTCTTCTTGGCCTCCTTCGGCATCCCGGCCTTCTCGATCTTGCGCGCCAGTTCCTCGGCCTCGTTCGGCGCGTCCTCAAGGTCGCCCAGCTCCTTCTGGATCGCCTTCATCTGTTCGTTCAGGTAGTACTCGCGCTGCGACTTTTCCATTTGCTGCTTCACGCGACCGCGGATGCGCTTCTCGATCTGCAACACGTCCATCTCGCCCTCGATCTGCGCGATCAGGTGCTCGAGACGGTCCTTCACGCTGTCGATCTCGAGCACCTTCTGCTTCTCGTCCAGCTTCAGCGACATGTGCGCAGCGATGGTGTCCGCGAGCCGGGAGGCATCGTCGATGCCGGCGAGCGACGTCAGAATCTCCGGCGGGACCTTCTTGTTCAGCTTGATGTACTGCTCGAAGAGGTTCAGGGCCGAGCGCGAGAGGACCTCCATCTCGCGTTCCTCGGCACCCTGCTCTTCCTCGACCAGGCGGATCTGGGCAGCGAAGTGGTCGCCCTCCTCGCCAAGGTCCATCACCCGGGCGCGCTGCGCGCCTTCCACCAGCACCTTGATGGTGCCGTCGGGCAGGCGCAGCAACTGAAGGATGTTGCCCAGGGTACCGATGTCGTGCAGGTCCTTCGCGGCCGGCTCGTCGATCTCCGCGCTCTTCTGGGCAACCAGCAGGACCTGCTTGTTGTCCGACATCGCGGAATCCAGCGCGCGGATCGACTTCTCGCGGCCGACGAAGAGCGGGATCACCATGTGCGGATACACGACGACGTCGCGCAGCGGCAGCACGGAAACCCGCTTCACCGGCGATTCCACGTCGTTCTGGGAGGGGCTGCTCTTCTTGGTCATGGGATACCCTCGAGGGTCGGCTGTCATTGAATGGGGAAGTCTTGGGACGGCCGCGCCGTTTTCAAGGACGGGCACAGTGGGTGCCGGGGATATTCCCGGGCGGTCACGAATTCTTTCTCTTGAATGGACCGGCAGCCGGCATGAATGTTCGGCCCGGCGCGGGACACACCCGGTCGCCTGGAAACGCCGGTCGATCCGACCCGCCTGTGCGAGCGGAACGCGGCCCCNATNCGCAGCGTGCGATGAGCGGGCGCTCAGGCCAGACCGGGGCCAGCGAGAACAGTCCGACCCGCACGGACGAAATCAATACCTTTCCTGCTCATCACCCATGTTCTGCCGCTAACTCCCATGGCACTAAGCCACCCCCGACGAAACAGCTCCCTCCCCCACCTGTGGGGGAGGGTTGGGGTGGGGGCGGCGCCGGGCCCGCCCCTCAGGAATCCGAGGCCGCCTGCTTTGCGAAATTGGCGTTTTCGTAGATGAGATAGGGGTCGGCATCGCCGCGGATCACCGCCTCGTCGATCACCACCTTGNTGACGTTCTCCATCGACGGCAGTTCGTACATGGTGTCGAGCAGGATGTTCTCCATGATCGANCGCAGGCCCCGGGCACCGGTCTTCCGGGCCATCGCCTTGCGCGCGATCGCGCCGAGCGCGTCCTCGCGGAACTCGAGTTCAACGCCTTCCATTTCGAACAGCCGCGCGTACTGNTTGACCAGGGCGTTGCGGGGCTGGGTCAGGATCGTGATCAGCGCGTCCTCGTCCAGCTCNGCCAGCGTCGCCTGCACCGGCATGCGGCCGACGAACTCGGGGATCAGGCCGTAGCGCACAAGATCCTCGGACTCCAGCCGGCTCAGCCAGCCGATGCCGGAGAGGTCCTTGTCCTGCGCCCGCAGCTTCGCGGAAAAGCCGATCCCGCCCTTCTCCGATCGCTGCTGGATCACCTTCTCCAGGCCCGAGAAGGCGCCGCCGCAAATGAACAGGATGTTTCGGGTGTCGACCTGCAGGAACTCCTGCTGCGGGTGCTTGCGCCCACCCTGGGGCGGGACCGACGCCGTGGTGCCCTCGATCAGCTTCAGCAGCGCCTGCTGCACGCCCTCGCCCGACACGTCGCGGGTGATCGACGGGTTGTCCGACTTGCGCGAGATCTTGTCGATCTCGTCGATGTAGACGATCCCGGTCTCGGCCTTTTCGACGTCGTAGTCGCTCTTCTGCAGCAGCTTCTGGATGATGTTCTCGACGTCCTCGCCCACGTAGCCCGCCTCGGTCAGCGTGGTGGCATCGGCGATCGTGAACGGCACGTTCAGCACCCGCGCCAGCGTCTCGGCGAGCAGCGTCTTGCCGGAACCGGTCGGACCGATCAGCAGGATGTTGGACTTCGACAGCTCGACATCGTCCTTCCCGGACTTCGCCTCCAGGCGCTTGTAGTGGTTGTACACGGCGACGGACAGGATCTTCTTCGCGGAATCCTGGCCGATCACGTACTCATCGAGGATGCCCCGGATTTCCCGGGGTTTGGGCAGCGAGTCGCGCTCGGTGTGACCCGCCTCCTGCATCTCCTCGCGGATGATGTCGTTGCAGAGCTCCACGCACTCATCGCAGATGAACACGGAAGGTCCGGCAATGAGTTTCCGCACCTCGTGCTGACTCTTGCCGCAGAAGGAGCAGTACAGCAGCTTGCCGTCGTTGCGAGGGGATTTTTCGTCGCTCATCCGTTTGCCTCGGTATGCAAAACTTGCAGGTTCAACATGCCCCGTTTACCACCCCGATGCAAGCGAGCGGCCAACCCGTCGGGTTGAACACGTCATTTTTGTGGTTTTGCCTCGCGCTGTTCCAGGACATGGTCGATCAGCCCGTATTCGGTCGCCTCCGGTGCGGTCATGAACCGGTCGCGCTCGGTATCGGCCCGAATGGTCTCGACCGACTGGCCGGAGTGCCGGGCCAGGATCTGGTTCAGTTCCTCGCGGATTTTCAGGATCTCGCGGGCATGAATGTCGATGTCGCTGGCCTGGCCGTGGTAACCGCCCAGCGGCTGGTGGATCATCACCCGGGAGTGGCGCAGACAGTAGCGCTTGCCGGGCGCGCCGCCGGCGAGCAGCACTGCACCCATGCTCGCCGCCTGACCCACGCAGAGCGTGCTGACATCGGGCTTGATGAATTGCATGGTGTCGTAGATCGCCATGCCGGCGGTCACCGCGCCGCCGGGAGAGTTGATGTACAGGTTGATTTCCTTGTCCGGATTCTCCGACTCAAGGAACAGCAGCTGGGCCACGATCACGTTGGCCATGTAGTCCTCGACGGGGCCCACGCAGAAGACCACGCGGTCCTTCAGGAGACGGGAGTAGATGTCGTAGGCCCGCTCCCCGCGCGAGGTCTGTTCAACGACCATGGGCACGAGGTTCAAAGCCTGCGTGTGCTGAGCCCCGGTACCAGCCGGCGGTTGCGTCATTGGTTCGTCTCCTTGTTGGGATTCATCAGCGCATCGAAGCTGCTGGGCTTGTCCGTGACCTGCCCTTGCTCGAGCACCCAGTCCACCACCTGGTCCTCGAGCACCAGCGATTCCAGACCGGCCATCGCCTGCGGCTGGGACCGGTAGTGCCGCTTCACCTCTTCGGGCTGTTCGTAGGTCTGGGCGATGGTCTCGAGTTCCGACTCGAGCCGCTGCCGATCGAGCTCGATCTTCTCCGCTTCGAGGATCGCGCGAATCACCAGCCCGAGCCGGACGCGGCGCCGGGCCTCTTCCTCGAACAGGGAATCCGGCAGCGGCTGCGACTGGCTCGCACCGCCGAAGCGCTGCTCCGTCTCGGCACGGAGCCGGTCGATTTCCTGCTTCACCAGACTCTCGGGGAGATCGAAGCCGTGCTTCTCGACCAGCGCGTCCATCGCCTGCTGCTTGACCTGACCCTTGATCTTCTGGGCAAGTTCCCGGCCCATGTTGGCGCGGACTTCCGCACGCAGCTTCTCGACATCCCCGTCGGCAATACCGAAGGCCCGCGCGAAATCCTCGCCGACGTCGGGCAGGCGCGGCTCTTCGACCTTGTGCACCTTCAGCGCGAACTGCACGTTCTGCCCCTTCAGGTTCTCTGCAGGGTAGTCCTCCGGAAAGGTCACCTCGATGTCCTTTTCCGCACCCGGCTCGACGCCGACCAGCTGTGACTCGAAGTCCTTCAGCAGCCGCCCGGCGCCGATCTCGACCGCGAAGCCCTCGGCCTGTCCGCCCTCGAAGGGTTCACCGTTCAGGGTACCGGTGAAATCCAGCGTCACGCGGTCGCCTTCGGCGGCGGGGCGCTGCACCTCGACCCATTCCTGCTGTTGTCGGCGCAGGGAATCGATCACCTTGTCCACGTCCGCGGCATCGATCTCGGCGACGGGGCGCTCGATCGTCACGTCGGACAGATCCGCCACCGCAACCTCCGGGTACACCTGGAAGGAAGCGACGTACTCGATCGGCTTCCCCGGCTCCATTGTCTTCGGCTCGATTTGCGGTCCACCCGCCGGCATCAGACCCTCCTGCTCGATCGCCTCGCGGAAGCTCTCCTGCAGGACCTCGCCCAGCACTTCCTGGAACACACCGGCTCCGTAACGCTGCTGCACGATCTTCATCGGCACCTTGCCAGGACGGAAACCGTCGATCCGAACGCGCCGGCTCAACGCCCGCAGACGCTTCTCCACTTCCGGGTCGACCCGGTCGGGCGGTAACTGCACCGTCATCCTGCGGTCCAGGGCGCCGGTGGATTCGACAGAAACTTGCATCAGATGGCCTCGTGTAAGAACTTGGATTCAGCAGGGAAGTCCGCGCGACCGGCACCTTCGTACGTGTGGCCAGATGGACGGAATGGTGCGAAAGGAGAGACTCGAACTCTCACGGGTTTCCCCACTGGAACCTAAATCCAGCGCGTCTACCAGTTCCGCCACTTTCGCATAGCTGTGTTGAAGATGACCGAACAGTTTACCGCGTGACGGGTTTTACGTCACTCCGGCGGCCCGGCGCCCCCGGAGGAGGCGCACCCTCTCGCCGATGATCGGGCGCTGAGAAGGATCACCCGGGGGACTGGCCTCCTGCGGCGGCCGCGGTGGCCCGCAGCGTCTCGGGATCCTCGTCCAGTCCGGCCTCGCGCAGCAGGGCCTGCAGCCGCCGCTCGGGAAGGTTCAGGCGCAGGAGCATCGCGCCCCCGGATGCGGTCTGTTCCGCCTCGACCGCCCGCTCCGCGAAGAGCCGGCTGCGCAGCCGCCCGGCCGACGCGGGGACCTGGACCCATCCGGTGAACATCGATTCGGTGAAGTGGCGTGCGAGGCGTTGCTGGAGTTCATCCACGCCCTCGCCCGTCGCTGCCGACAGCCAGACCGCATCGCCGCCGAATCGGCCGGGTTCCCCGGCTTCCGCCTCGGGCAG
>SL_8KL_010_SEDDRAFT_10002372_pt1 | contig 15960 bp, 14 predicted proteins | sample SodLakKL_010_SED_4_FD_11160 | JGI IMG/M metagenome (IMG submission 11160)
AAATACTTTTTTGAAATAGATAAGGGTTCTAAAAGAGTAATTTTCATCAATCCAGCCTCCTGAAATATTTATTTTATTCGGTAATTTTTCTGGTTTATTTTAAAATTATCTGTAATAAAAAGATTATAAATATATGAAAAATACTACACTTAAAGCTATATCTGAATTATCTTCTAATATAAAGTCCTTCCTGATAGTGCTTTATACCTCATATTTACCCAGAAGTTCTGAAAGCTCTTCAGCATGTTCTTTTACTTTTGAAACATATTTATTTAGCTTTTTTTGGTTATTAAATTTGTTTTTGGGAGCTGAAATACTGATCGCTGCAACTGTTTTCTTCAGATGATTCTTCACCGGAGCCGCTATACACATCGCGCCCAGCTCACACTCTTCCCGGTCCAGAGCATACCCTTTTTCTCTTATGTCTTCCAGTTCTCTTTTTAAGCTGTCAGGTTCGGTTATGGTATGAGGTGTTAATTCCTGTAACCCTTTTTCGGAAATTATATTCTGCACATCTTCCCATTCCAGGTCAGCCAGCAGAACCTTACCCACTCCGGTAGCATGCAGAGGAGCTCTTTTCCCAATCAGAGAAAAAATGCGGAGCATAGAAGAACTCTCTTCAGTCTCCACATACAGAGCTTCTCCTTCTTCCATAACAACCAGATTAGCCGTCATATTTGTCTTCCGGGACAGCTGTTTGAGAATAGGTCGGGCGGTTTCTCTTAAATCTAAACTCTGTAAAATGACTGAAGAAAGGTGGAGAAATTTTAATCCCAGTTCATAATCCCCTGAACCAGAATCCTGCTGAATATATCCCATGTCCAGCAGAGTGTTTAGTATTCTATGTACCGTGCTTTTGGGGATCTTAATTTCCTGGGTGATCTGGCCCAGACTGGCCCGCCCTTCCTGATCTGCAATTTCTTCCAGGACCTTAAAAGTCTTTTCAGTTGATTTTATTCTGTTTTTTCTGTTTTTGTTCTTCAATTTGACCCTCATTCCTATCAAATCACATAATAAATGTTAATCCAGTAACCAGAAATAGTACTTGTGTTCCATAATGCAGAATTATATTATTGTAGTTAAAATTAAATATTAATTTTCGGAAAATAGATTGTAAATAATTTTTATTATAAAATTATAATTTTCTTCAAATTAATATTCAACTATAAAAAATTATATGTTCTGGTAATTCCGCATTATAGAACACCTTCTCTTAACTTAATTATAATATACCACGGCCTTTTTTTGATGTCAAATTTTTTGGCCTTTTATTTTATTTTCCCGCATTATGGAATCATGTGAATTGAAAATATATTTTCAATCTGCTCTTATTCCTGAAATGTAAATTATTATGGTATTTAAAAATTTTGCTGATATTTCTTGATAATTTAGTACAGCAGAAAAATTATCCCGCATTATAGAATAAAAAAGGCTAATAATTTTATAGATTCCATATATTTACTCAAACTCCTAATTTTTTTGCTGTACTTTTAAAGGTTTTATTAATTCTTTCCGGTTTTAAATCGGTTTTTGCCTAAAAATCATTTGTAAAAATCTATTTTCTTTGATATCTTGGATATAAAGTTTTTGATGGATATTGAGATATGATTTGAATTATTTATCTGAGAAAGTTTTAGAAAGTTTAGCTGAGCAAATCACAGCCTGGGGGGAGAACACATGACATTTATTAAAGGCATGAGCATCATCTTTGGGTGTTTGTTTCTGGGAAAAACAGCAGCTCACTATATACCTCTGGCCCTGCCCGGCAATATAATCGGCATGGTCCTGCTTTTTGTCTTTTTAGCCGGAGGAATTGTCAAACTGGAGGATATATCTGATGCGGGGAACCTGTTTTTAGATAATCTGGTGCTTTTGTTTGTTCCGGTAGGGGTAGGTATCATCCGTTTTAAAGATATCATTGCATCTGAACTGCTTTCCATAATCGTGGTGGGGGTCGGTGGTTTTTTAATTCTCTTTGTAACTGTGGGTAAAATGGCGGAATTTATTCAAAAGTGGAGGGGTTAAACCAGTGTCTTTGATAATAGAAAATCCCGTTTTCGGTATAGCAGTCACTCTGTTTACATATTATCTCGGTCTCTGCCTGCGCAAAAGAAAAAAGAGCCTCCTGTTCCATCCCTTTCTTATCTCCCTGGTTTTGATTATTCTTATTCTGGAGCTATTTAATATAGATTATGCTTCTTACAATCAGGGAGGAGAGTATATAACCTATCTCCTGCAGCCGGCCACAGTGGCCCTGGCTGTACCCATGTACCGCAAAATTGATCTGCTGCGCAAAAAAGCACCGGTGATTCTGGGCACCACCTTTGTCGGAGCGGTGTGGGGTATTCTGATTGTGCTGGGTCTGGGTTATCTGACCGGGACCGGGACCGAACTGCTAATTTCCATGGTCCCCAAGGCTACCACCACCCCCATTGCCGTGGGCATTTCTGCAGAAATAGGCGGCCAGGCCTCCCTGACGGTGGGTATGGTTATTCTAAACGGCCTGCTGGGAGGAATGTTTGGGCTAAAGCTGTTAAAGTACTTTAAGATAACATCACCTATCGCCCGGGGCTTATCGATGGGCATGTCGGCCCATGGTATAGGAACCGGCCGTATCCTGGAAGAAAGTGAAGCCGAAGGGGCAGTCAGTGGACTGGCCATCGGGCTGATGGGTTTTTTCACCGCCCTCACAGCTCCCTTAATTATTGGCTTCTTTTTCTGATATTTTCTGATGTTTTCAGGATCGGTTATTAACTTACTTTACTAAAATTCGAATCGATAAACCCTCTTTTTTGAATAAAGGCGGGTATAAATAGATATTTTATTAAATCCCGGCAGTTTTTTCACCAATAAATCTGCCGACTATGTTCAGGAGCCGATAAAAGGATAAACAAATATAAGCCAAGCCGGCTGGTCCCCTTAACAATGACCTAACCGGCAGATAAAAGCCCGGGGCCATCCCCGGGCTGAATTAATAAGCTCACTTATGCAAATTTATCAGGAAATATTTACCGGTACCAGCTGACCCTTCTTATCAGCTGATTTTTTCTCTGCTTCGGCAATGATAATCGAATTTCGGGTGCTCTCCGGATCAGCTGTTTTGATCGTTCGGTCGGCCAGTAAACAGTCCACAAAATACTTAATCTCCCGGTAATAGCCCTGCTCATCGGGCAGCTCGGGAACAAAACTGGACCCCTCATTGGGATTGACCGTCAGCTGACCTCCCGAAAAAATGAGATTACCCTCTGTAAAGTTTACCCGGTAATGCATTTTAAAACCATAATCTCCTTCCAGCACCCAGTCATCCTGGGCATTAACCACAATATCCTGTTTCTCATAAATATAATTTGTGGATACGGCATCATAGCCACTGCCCGAAATCACATTCCGGCCCAGGGTGGAGACCTTTTGAGGAGGGCCAAACAGCCAGTTAATCATATCCACATCATGTACATGCTGGTCCAGCAGCACACCCCCACTCTTTTCTTCATCCAGCAGCCAGTTTTCATAGGACCATTTAGGTACCGCACCACCGCGGTAAAAGTAACCTTCAATAACTTCCCCCAGCTTTGCACTGTCCACATATTTTTTCAGCTCTTCATACTCCGGCCAGAAGCGCAGACACTGAGCAATCATCAGTTTCTGACTGTTTTTTTCGGCGGCAGCAATCATCTGCTCACATTCCTGACTGCTGCGGGCCATCGGTTTTTCACAGAGCACATCCAGCCCCCGGTCTAAAGCCTTAACTGCAGCTTCAGCATGCAGGTAGGTCGGCAGAGCAATATCCACAAAATCCAGGTCTTCTTTAGCCAGCATTTCTTCTATATCAGTATAAAGATTATATTTGCTGAAATCATAATCTCCTGCTCCCACATCAATATTCCCCGGCACAAATTTCCCCTCAAATTTGTCTTCATCAATATCACAGACAGCGGTCAGCCGCACCGGGGCCTCTTCTGCGGCCAGACGTTCATATATGTCCAGATGACCCCGACCCATAAATCCGATACCCATTAAACCGGCTTTAAGCATAATGTATCTCTCCTCATTATAAGTAGTATTTTGTCCTCTATCCTTCAGAACAGCTGATCTTATGCTATATTTAATTGATCTTATGCTATATATAATTAATTATTTTTTGCTTTTTTAAAAATAGCCCAACCCTCTTTTTTTAAAGTTCAATTATTTGGTCCAGGGCTCCTTTGGTCTCCCATACCAGCTGTTCGGGACAGTGCTGATAGGGAGACAGTTCGGCGGTAAGATAATCATCATAGCCAACCTCTCTTAATTTTTTTATGACCTGCGGCCAGTTTACATCACCGGCCAACAGGCTGGTAAAACCCTGAATATTGCCCACCTCTGTGTGAAAATCCTTGACATGAACCTTACTGATCCGGCTGTTCAAGATATCAATCCAGTGCTTTGGATAGGAGAAAGCCAGCACATTTCCGACATCAAAGTAGGCTCCCACCCGGGGACTGTCAATCTCATCGATGATTTTTTTCATTTCCAGAGGGCTTAACAAAAATTTATTCCAGACATTTTCGATACCGATGGTCACCTGCCTTTTTTCGGCATAACCCCGGAGGTCAAACAGGCCCTCCCGGGCTCTCTCATAGGCCTCCTCATAAGAAACCTCTTCTGTAACCTGGCCGGGTACCACCAGGACCGTATCCGCCCCCAGCTCAGCCGCGGCATCAATCATGTGCCGCACAATGTCAGCCGCCCGTTCCCGGACTGATTGATCCTCTGCTGTAAGTGAATATTTCCAGAACAGTCCGGTGGCCAGAGCCGGAATCTCCAGCCCGGCCTCGAAAGCCAGCTCCCCTATTTGCTGCACCTCACTCCGTGGAGAGTCCAGATGCAGATTAAGATTTTTTGTTTCTTCCTCCTCCATATTAATTTCCAGACCATCAAAACCGGCCTGCCCGGCAATCACAAAGCATTCCCGCAGGGATAACTCTCCGGGCAGACACCAGCGGTTAAGTCCTGTTTTCACCTGTTTATTCCCCCTTTGTTTTATATCCGGCCCCACCAGGTCTGTTCAAAAACCGGTGGGCACCTGTTCTAATTTTTTTGTTTCCGGCTCACAAAAGATTTTGGAGAAAATCACTTCCTGCTTTTATGTCCTTAATCTGCTGGGGGCCAGTAATCTCCCGCTCTATGGTCAGTGTGTTCTCATAACCCAGATCTTTCAATCTGGCAATCAGGGCCGGAAAATCTACCTGTCCCTCACCCAGCGGTTTTTCGGGTCCCAGCTGATCCCCGGAATCGGGATAAGCTCCATCTTTGGCATGGACCCCGGCCACATATTCACCAAACACATCCAGGGCATCCACGGGATTGGCCTTTCCGTACATCAGCAGATTGGCCGGATCCAGATTTATGGCCAGATTATCCAGCCCCACATCCTGGATAAAACGCAGCAGAGTCACCGGGGTTTCCTGACCGGTTTCAAAAAGGAACTGCTGGTCATTTCGGGCACAGTGGGCGGCCACCTCTTTTACAGCCTCTACTGCGGCTTTGTACTTTTCCCGATTCGGGTTTTCCGGGATAAAACCCACATGAGTCACCAGCCGCCCCACCCCAATTTTTTTTGCAAAATCAGATCCTTTCTTTAAAACCCGCATCCGGGCAAACTGATAGGCTTCAGGTACCAGACCCAGGGTCACCGGTCCCTCCAGGAAATTCCAGTGGGCCGGTCCGGGCCAGCCACACCAGAAGGCCGAAATGTTAACTTTTTCTCTTTTTTTTGCCCGATTTATCCTTTCTGCATTCTCAGCGGTGAAAAGCTCTTTTTGCCAGCAGTCCAGCTGGCAGTTATAAAAGTCGAGCTCGGTCAGTTTAGCAAAAGCCCGGTCTATATCCTCACTCAAGTTAACTTTTAATCCCAGTTCAATCTCACCCATATTTTTGCCTCCTCTGAAGTTGGCTGGGCCGGGGCTCTAGGGCACCACGGCCGCTTTTTTGATAAAGATTTATAAAAGATTTTCTAAAATAGCAAACACCAGTTATCCGGATCTGCTAGTGCCACTTCCGGATCCGATCCAGAACTCTGNGGGCTCCGGTCTCATCTTCTANACCATCTATCCGGCTGAACCAGACCCCCTCNGGCTCTAANGCTTCAAATACGGCTGACAGCTCATCCACNTTAATATCATGCAGCTGAAGACTCTTACCGGCCCGCTGTATTTTTTGATAAACTTCCTTCCATCTCTCAAANCCTAAATTACCGGCTCCGGGCACCCACTGGACNGCATCCAGCTCACTGATCTCCAGCAAATAATCCAGATGGCGCAGNGCATCCGGGCCATCCAGATGATAAATCGAGCGGTCATAAAACTGACATTCTCTGATTATGCCGGGCAGAAATACCTCGGTGAACATCTCCTCACTGATCAGGGCCGAAAAATCATTGGAAGGCAGATAAAACCGGCCTTCACAGATCAGTGGAGTCCAGCTGGTTATCGGCATATTATACTCCCTCAAAAGATCATAAAAAATTTCATATACTCTAAAAAACTCAGGATAGGATGTGGCCAGCTTCTGTTTAACGTGGGATCTGTTTTCAATCATATCCACCGCCAGCCGTTCCGGACCCCGCAGAGCGGCCAGATGATCACCCCCGGGATGAAAATCGGTCAGGCCGACAATAAATTTGTTCTCACCTTTCTGCAGCAGTTTTTTGGTAAATTCCAGGGTTTTTAAAAACAGGGGATGCTCTTCATCAAAGGTGGCTTCAGCACCATCCTGCTCCCAGTCCTCTATACAGGGCACACTCCAGGCCGTATCGGCTCCAAAAATATAATCACAGCCACACCAGGCACTGAATATTTCCGGCCCCATATCGGGCCAGACAATAGGCAGCCCCTCGGCTAAAAAGTTCAGATTCTCCAGCTCCCGGGCCATTTTTTCCACCCGGAAATCAATATCCAGCCAGCGCTCACGGTGGCTGTCATATTCTCTGGTGGGCACCGGTTTTTGCTCTTTGGCCGGCAGAATGATACTCACCGGAGGGCGGTCAATAATCTCCTGCTCCCAGAAGGCTTCATAGCGAGCTCTGGCCCGGGCATAATCAGGTTTCAAAGAAAACTGCATGATTATAAAAACTCCTTTTTTGCTGTATTTTAAAACATTTTTTCATTTCCCCAAAGAGATAGGACCATTGACTGGATCTATTTTAGTCCCGGTTCTGCTTCTTTTTGACCAGGACTTCGACTCCTATCCACATCTGTCCCGAAATCCGGTCATTCAGGCCAGCCTCTGTTTTGAGAACTGCCCCTGAGCTGCTTTTAGGCCAGCCACTGCTCCACAAAGGACCAGACCCGCTCTTTGTAGTAGCGGTGACCACCTTCACCCACAAACAGTTCACACCTCTCTCCAGCTCCCACAGCCCGATAGATCTCCTGCAGCCGGACAAATGATTTTTTAACCCCTTCCAGCGGGAAAATGGAATCATCCCGGCCGGCCACAGCCAGAAAAGGCCGGGGGGCAATCAGACCGGCCACATCATACATCTCACCCAGATTCATTATCCCGGGTACATAATTACATTCACAGTGCCGGATAGAGCCGATGGAATCCTCAAAAGTACAGAAATAACAGCTGGGTACAGCAATGCTGATTCTGGTGTCCACCGCTGAACTGAACAGGGAGACGGTGCCCCCACCGGAGTTGCCGCTGATCACAATCCGGTCGGTATCCATCTGTGGCCTGGTTTCTGCATAATCAATTAACCGCTGTATATCCCACACCCTTTCTCCCAGCAGAGTGCGGCCAAACATCAGGGCCCGCATGGCCAGCTTAGAACAGGAGCTGAGATTGTCTTCCTGGATATCTTCCTGAAGTCTGGTCCCCCCAAAAGCCCGGACCTCGGGGGCCAGGGCAATATAACCTTGTTTTACCGCCTGATAGGCAATATCACGTTCACCTTCTTTTATACTCTTCTCGTGTTCGGCATCGTGAATAATCCCGGCATAGGTATCCTTGCTGAAACGCCCGTGCCCATGGGGTGTAAGGACTACCGGGCACGGCTGTTTTATCTCTTTGGGCCGCAGTACATAAAATGTAAAAGAAAAATCCGGTTCTGATTCCAGAGTCCATTCTTCACGAATATGGTCCTTTTTTTCTTTTTCAGCCAGCTTTTCTGACTTCGGCCGGTGGTCGGAATCCACTCTTCTGGCAATCCGGGGCAGACCGAGAGCCAAAGTGAGCTCGGCCCGAAATTTTTCCTGCCATTCCGAAAATTTCTCCGGCCCCCATTTTTCAAACTCAAACTCTGCATCCCGTTCTCTGCTCAAAATCCGGGTATAGCTGTCCGGTATCTCCGGTATCTGCTGTTTTTCCATTCTGTATCCCCCTCTGTCCTGTACTGATAGTTTCCTGCTGAAATTGTTATCTTCTGCTGTCAAATCCTGATTTTCATAAATAATGGGCCACTATAATCCTGTATTATATTGAAAATTTTCAAAAAAACTGCCGAAAAATTATCAAAACACCCGCTCACTCCGCAGGGCCACCCAGACCACCCCGGCCGCAATAATCATCATGGAGATACCCACAACCGCCAGCCCGGCTCTAATGGGCGGCACATCAGCCATCCGGGCCATTAGAATACCAAAATAGGCCCACAGGGCGGCCAGACCCATCAGGGCATCTTCACTGTTGATTACCTGAGCCATAACCACCACTGCCATCAGAATCATGATCCCAATAACCCAGATCGATTCCGGCAGCCCAAACCAGCCCTCCCCTCTCTGGACCAGCATCACATTAAAGTTAATCACCAGCTCCACAATTATCCAGCCCACATAAAAGCTGAAGGCGGCCCGGGTCAGAAAATAATATTTCTCTCCCCCATGCTCCTGGCGGTGCAGAATGGTATAAATAAAAATTAAATTAATCAGCAAAAGAAACCTTAAACCAACCGCCAGCTCAAGCTCCAGAAAGTGCCAGGCCAAAAACCACATAGCCTGCAGCACACAGGAGGTAAAAAACAAATAGGACAGTTTCCGGACATAGACCAGCTCTTTTTGCTCCGGGTTCCAGAAACCCTGCAGCTGATTGTAAACAAAAGCACCCAGCATAGTATATATAAGAATCCAGATCAGATAGGTAAACCGGGCCGGAACAAAAAAATTATGAAATCTGGCCATTACTTCTGTAAACCGAAGCTCATTAAAGGGTAAAAAAACTGAAAGAAAATGAAATACAATTACCAGCAGCAGACCCGCTGAATTAAGCAGCTGCAGCACCCGGTAACTTATCTTTTTTTCCGGAACAAATAACATCCCTAACATCCCTGATTCCCCCTTTTAGAGCCCACCACCCTGCCGGTGAACTCACTCTCTGACAGACAGCCCGGATACATCAGAACAACCATCCGGTTAGAAGCATCTTTATGTAATTTTATCAGCTTTTGGAGCCAATAACAAAACATCAGTGCAAAATATGAATCAGAATAATACCGACCATCACTCCGGCAATAATTCCGATAATAGCGGTATGGCCTTCTGTTTTGCGGTGGGAATCGGGAATAAGCTCATCATAAACTATATACAGCATAGCCCCTCCGGCAAAACCCAGAGCCGCAGAAAGAAAATTGTCCGAAACACCGCCCAGCAGACCGCCCACCAGAGCACCAAGCCCCATGGGTACCCCGGCCAGTATGGTTATCAGCAGAATATAATGACTTTTCAGGCCGGCAATCCCCAGGGCCGTGGCCACAGCCATACCCTCAGGCACATTATGGAGGGCAATTAATACCGCCAGCGACAGCCCCGTACTGCGCGAAGCCATAAAGCCGGCTCCAATGGCCACTCCCTCCGGAATATTGTGCAGGGCGATCCCGATACTCAGCAGCAGACCGGTTTTAATATACTTACCCCGGTCAGAGCGCCCTTCCCGGTGCAGTGAAAAATGCTGATGAGGAAAATTAATATCCAGCAGGGCGATCAGCAGGACCCCCAAAAGAAGGCCCCCAAAAGCCGAAACTAAAGAACCATATTCTAAAGCCTCCGGTATCAGATCCAGAAAAATTACCACGGTCATGATTCCGGCCGAAAAACCAAGCAGGACACCCAGGATATCATCCCACATTTTGTCCAGAAGAATTACCGCCAGACCTCCACCACCTGTTCCAAGCACTCCACTTAACAGTCCAGCCAGGGTTATAAACAAAATATACGGCACCACAAACACCTCATCATTCTAGATTTAAATTTAATTTACTGTCTTCATTTAACATTCTTCAACAAAAAAATACCTGCTATTTTTTGCTATTTTAAAAACTGACATTCTTATTAATTATTTCTGGCATCCGGCTCTGATTCCTGCCTGAAATATAAAAAAATCCCCTCTTATTTATTCCCGGACATAAAAGGCCGGTTGGCCTCATAAATCCGGCAGTGTTTTTCATATAGGTCGGCATATTTTGGGACCACATCCGGATTGGGCTCTTTGATGGCCTTAATTGTGGGGTCAAATTCAACCTGATCATAATCATTCAGAAGACCACAGGCCACAGCACCCATCAGGGCCGCCCCCCGGGCCGAAGCATCGGGACACTCCGGAGCAATAATCTTTTTATTCAGAATATCGGCCGTTATCTGCAGCCAGGGATCAGAGTTGGTAAAACCTCCATTGACCAGGACCCGGTCTGTAGAACCGGTTAAGTCTTCCAGGGCATCGGTAATTGCCTTCAGCCGGAAGGTTACACCCTCCACTGCCGCCCGGGCCACATCCTTCCAGGAGTGATCCAGATCCAGGCCAAAAATCAGACCCCGGGAATCCGGATTCCACCCCGGAGCCCGCTCCCCGGCCAGGAAAGGCAGAAAGATAAGACCCCGGCTTCCGGGCTCGGTGTGGGCCATGTAATTATCAATAATTTCATAAAAATTCCGGGTTTCCCCTCCCGTTTCTTCCGGTCGGGCCATGTTTTCCTCCAGCCAGCTTAAGACCAGACCCCCATTGTTGATGGCTCCCCCCGGCAGGTAAACATCTTTATCCAGAAAATAACACCAGGTGCGCTGCTGGTCATCAAGGACAGGCCGGTCGGCAAAAACACGAACCGCTCCACTGGTGCCGATAGTGGCCACAAACTCCCGGGAGGAGATAGTTCCCGCCCCCAGATTGGCCAGGGGACCATCTCCACTGCCCAGAACCAGGGGGACATCAGCCCCTGTTTTTTTGCTGTATTTTTGATTAAGCTGAAGTATGGTCCGGCCGTCTTTAATCTCAGAAAAATTGTCGGCACTCAGATCCAGAAGTGAAAAAAAATCGGGCACCCACTCCCGGTCATGCAGATTGAGAAATCCGGAAGCACTGGCCAGAGAAAAATCGACCACCTGCCGGCCGGTCAATTTTTTAATTATGTATTCTTTAAGAGAAACAAACTTTTCAGCCCGCTGATAAAGCTCAGGTTCTTCCTGTTTATACCAGTACAGCTTGGCCGGGGGATACATGGCATGAGCCGGACACCCCGTTTTTTGGTATAAATCATACCGGTCATAAATCTCAGTCAACTTTTTATGATACTTCATAGCCCGGGTATCAGCCCAGATCAAACAGTCAGTCAACAGCTCCTCCTGTTCATCCAGAAGAATCAAAGAATGGAGCTGACAGCTGAAAGCTATGAATTCCAGCCGGCCCTCATTTTTTTTGGCCCACCGGACAGCATCCTGTATCCCGGATAAAGTTTGTGAAAACACCTCCCGGGGGTCCAGTTCAGCCCGGTTCTGGCCCCGATTTAACAGCTCATATTCCCCGCTGAATCTCTGCAGCTGATTAAACTGCCGGTCAAAGATTACAGTTTTTACCGCCGAAGTTCCGACATCAAGACCACACAACAAACTTTTCATAACAGTGAAGCCTCCCTCAGAGATTATGTCCAAATAAAAATGCTGGTTAGATGATCATTAAATAATGAGTATTAGCCTGTGGTTATGTGATTATGTGTAATGTGGTTATTTGATTATTTGATTATTGGATTTTAATTGATTAATTTTTACATTGTGAGCTTTGATAACTATCACCTGCAGCTGTTCCCTGCCATTCATATTATCAATTATTACTTTTATTACTTTTTTCATGTAACCTTTTCCTCATTTTTAGCACAGGCTAACTGATTTCTATTTGTTTATTATTATAACATAACACCATAAGAAAAAAAGTATTTTAAAGTTATCTATAAAAAAAGGGCCCTGTATGATTAAATGCCCGGTTAATATAGAGCTTTTAGATTAAGTTGAGTTTCCCCAAATATTTGATATAATTATATTTGCTTTAATTTATAATTTAAGAAAGTATTTTTAGAGTTATCAGAGATAACAAACATATATCAAATATGAAATATACTTATTAAAACATATTAAAACATATTTTATTTTATATTTTTTCTCTATATTAATTCTCTCTACCTTCTCAATATTTATATTCATATATATGGTTGCACTGCAAAAAGTCAATTTTATTTAATTTAAGAAATAACATTACTGTCATGACAGCAATCATAAATTGAAAAATCTTAAAATAACACTTTATGCAGGATAATCATATATTTATTTTCTACATAATAAAGGAGAATCTCCGTGAATTTATTTAAAAACAATCACTACCGTAATTACTTTCTTTTAATGATGGAAGGTATCTGCTTTAGTATCGGTATCGTATTTTTTGATACCAGCACCATTCTGCCCCTGCTGATGAACCGTTTTACCGATTCCTCAATTCTGGTCGGCCTGCTGGGTATGGCTCCAGGTTTCAGCATGGGCTTTACCGCCATTCTGGCCGGTAATTACGGGCGGTCACTGACCTATAAGAAAAAATTTATTGTGTCTGTGTCCTCCATTGGCCGGCTTTCTCTGTGGTTTTTGGGGCTGATGCTGATTTTTGTACCTCTGACTCATCCTACCTTCTGGGCTCTGCTGATTCTTATAATCCAGTATAACTTCTGGTTTGTAGATGGGGCGGTTTTTACCGCCTGGTCCGATCTTTTTGGTAAATCCATTTCCGATGATGTACGGGGCCGTTTCATGTCGGTAATGCAGATTTCATCAGGGATACTGGCTATTTTTGCCGGCCGGCTGATCAGCCGGATCATGGGTCTGGAGTTTCTGAGTTTCCCCCAGAATTACGGGGTTATTATTTCTATCGGGGCTTTCTTTTTTACCATTTCCATTATCATGTTCCTGATGGTCAGAGAGAAGAAACCCAGCAGTACAAGTAAAACGGACAGTCCCCGGGAACTGGTCCGGAAACTGCCCGCCTATTTTAAGAAAAATAAAGCTTTTTCCCGTTCTATGCTGACTCTTTTCTTCTGTACCCTGGGCACCATTGCTCTGCCCTTTTTTATAACCTATGCCGAAAATGTTTTTTCCCTGGCAGAAGCCGAGGTTGGAGGTTTTGTCTCCCTCAGGATAGTGGGTCGGATAGGTGGGGCCTTTCTGTTTGGTATTCTGGGAGACAAACTGGGCCATGAACAGGGTATCAAAGTTTATGCTGTAAGTGCCGCTGTCCCGGCGCTGTTGACCCTGGCTATCAATCAGTCCATGTCCTCCCGGCTGATACTCTTTTCCTTCTGGGCCGTGTTTTTGGCTATCGGTATCATGCAGGCCGGGGCCTGGATGACCTTTATGAACTATATGATCGATCTTGTTGACTCGGGGGAGAGAACTCTGTTTGCCGGTCTGTTCCAGCTGGTCAGAGTCCCGGCTTCCATTGCTCCTTTCCTGGGCGGCTTAATTGTCAACCAGGGTAGTTATGTTATAGTCTTTGTGCTGAGTGCCGTTTTTTCTATCATCGGAGCCTATTTTGCCTATGCCCTGCCGGCAGCCGAAAGAACAAAAGTTGATACCGAGCTTCAGCAGACATCATCTTAAACCCCCCCGGCTGTTCATTATTATTTATTATTATCAACCAGCACAGATACTTCTGCATTCTGCTGCTGTTGATTCTTTTTGTCAAAGGTCAGTTCATCGATCCAGACCCTCATTTCTCCCTGCTGCCGGTTATCCCAGGCATAATAAGGGACAGCGGTAATCACAATTTCTTCTTTTTGGGGCGGCTGATCCCGGTACAGCTCCTCTTTTTGTTCACCAGGTCCGGACTTACTGCGCCGGGCCGGACCCCTGATCACGGTTACTCCTTCCAGCAGATCGGGTTGATATTCGGCGATTAGCTCTGAATTTCGGGGCAGACTGATCGCACTCAGATTGGCACCATTATCCACCTCTTCCAGACAGTAAATAACCGGTCCCCGCTGCAGGGCCACCTGTCCGGAGTGTTCTCTTAGCTCTGGATGAGCATATTTCCTTTTAATCTCAAGGGGCAGGTTAAGCTCCACTGTATCCCCGGGAGTCCATTTGCGGCTGATCTTTAGGTAACCACTTTCCTCGAATTCCTCAGCTGCTTTCTGTTCTCCATTTATCTGAAGGTCCACCTCTTCTGCCCAGCCGGGCACCCTCAGAGCCAGAGTAAAATCGGTTCTGGTTTCAGGGTTGACTTCTATTTTTATTTTCCCATTCCAGGGATAATCTGTTTTCTGGTTCAGCTGCAGTCTGGTTCCCATGTGGTCAATCTCCAGCTTACTGTCAGCATAAAGATGGACATAAATTCCGTCTCCGGATTGAGAATATGCATAATCGCCCAGAGAAGCCAGCAGCCGGGCAATGTTGGGTGGACAGCAGGCACAGCCAAACCACTTCTGGCGGGTGGGTTTGACATGCCCCTTATCGCGTCTGTTTCGGCAGGCCTCAGGCCATACCTCCAGGGGGTTAACATAAAAATATTTTTCTCCATCCAGGGATATTCCACTCAGAACCCCGTTATATAAAGCTTTCTCCATCACATCAGCATACTCACTCTTCATTTCCAGCTCCAGCATCCGGCGGGCCCAAAATACCAGTCCAATGGAGGCACAGGTTTCGGTATAGGAAGTATCGGGTGGCAGATCATAATCAAAGGTAAAGGATTCACCATACCCACTGGAACCAATACCCCCGGTAATATACATTCTCCGGTTAACCGTGTTCTCCCACAGCTCTAGACAGGCCTCTTTCAGCTCTTCATCACCTGTCTCCCGGGCCAGATCGGCCATTCCAGAATACAGATAAACAGCCCTTACCGAGTGACCCACAGCCTCTGTTTGCTCTCTCACCGGCAGGTGGGCCTGATTATATTTATAACCCAAAAGGTCCCAGTAATCCGGGTCAGCACCGCGTTCTTTGGCCTCTTTACGGAAATAATTTGGTTTTTGCCCTCTCCGGTCCACAAAAAACTTACTTAAATCCAGATATTTTTTCTCCCCGGTCACCCGAAACAGCTTCACCAGGGCCAGCTCTATTTCTTCATGGCCCGGATAACCAGGAATCTGATCTTCTGCTGGACCAAATTTTTCTTCAATTAAGTCCGCAAAATCACACATTATATTCAGAAACTTTTCTTTTCCGGTCGCCCGGTAGTAGGCCACAGCAGCCTCAATCAGGTGCCCGGCACAGTAAAGTTCATGCCAGTCCCGCAGGTTAATCCATTTCTTGTCCGGTTCTTTGACCGTAAAATAGGTGTTGATATAGCCGTTCTCCTGCTGAGCTTCACCTATTAAATCAACTACTTCATCAATTTTTTCTTCCAGTTCCGGGTTGTCAGCAGAATTCAGGCTAAAAGCAGCGGCCTCCAGCCACTTGGCCAGGTCACTGTCCTGAAAAACCATACCCTGAAAATCTTCATCACTTCTGCCGGCGGCAATACGGAAATTCTCCACCGCATGGCTGGGTTCAGCCCCCGGTATCTCATCATTTAGAGCCTGCCACTGGTAGAAAATAACCTCCTTTTGAACCAGGCCGACCCTTTTGGCCCAGAAACCTGAAGTAAACTCCAGTTCTCCTGTACTGATAATAGATAGACTTTTTCCCTTGTGTTCGGTATACATTTAAAAACCCCTTTCTGTATGTTAGAGATATTTTG
>SL_8KL_010_SEDDRAFT_10002373_pt1 | contig 15955 bp, 13 predicted proteins | sample SodLakKL_010_SED_4_FD_11160 | JGI IMG/M metagenome (IMG submission 11160)
TATACTAATATTCTGTATATTAACATAAGTACCATGCTGCTTTTTTTATCTTTTTTTGCTGTTTTTTAGCATATTAATTTAGTGCGAAACTTTAGTAGTTAGTAAATTAATTATCCACATTTATCCAAATCCCTTAATAGATCCGAACAAGCTATTCACGTGCTGATCCCGCAATGCTTGATATTGTAACCTCCTGTCCTCTCATCTCCAGTTTTTGAGAGATAGTTGATGCAGGCGGTATAACAAGCCATAACAGGAGATAGATCAGAATACCGGTTCCTATCCCGAACAGGGTCAAAACCACCACCAGTATCCTTATCCAAACAACATCGACTGAAAGGTATGCCGCTATACCACTGCAAACTCCCCCGAGAGCACGATTTTCCATATCACGGTACAATCTTCTGGAAGATTTGGCGCGGGTAGTATAATTATCACCTTCTTTCATCTCAGCTATAGAAGAAGGTTCTCCGAGAATTTCCCTTATTTTTTTCACATCAGAGGGTAAGACGACCTTCACCCTTTTCGGGTCGGCCTCCGCAAGCAACTCGGCAATCCGGGACTCAATGTCACTGAGGATCTCACCTGCCCCTTCTACTCCGGCAAAATTTCTTTCAATCGAGTCAAGGTAATTTTTCATGAAAACATAAGCCTCATCATCCATGGCGAAAAGGCTTCCCTCGATATTTACATTTACTGCTTGTTTCATACTTTGAATTTATTAATACCTGTCATTACATACAATAATTCATTACAAAGATATATATTTTTTTTAATACCATGCATAACATAGTATTAAATTTTTTAAAACATTTTTCTTGCATCTTCTCTTGTGCTGCATGCAGCGTTTTTATGCTTTATAAAACATTACAAAGACTTCTTTATACGCGAAAATTGGTGTATATTTACTGTGCTTTTTAGCTACATGGCTCCAGTGCTAGTGGGGCACTAAATTTTTTTACTATGGCTAAGGGTACTATAAAAAAAATGCAAACTGTCAATGACGGGGTTGTAAAATATTATTTGCCGGTTGGGGAGAAGCAGGTTTTTATGAATGAATTGCTCGGGAGAACAATTAAAATGACCTTTCTCGATAAAATTTACTGCATAGGATGCGGAAGGCTTACCAAAAAATCTTACGCCCAGGGTTATTGTTATCCCTGCCTGTTGCATTCGCCTGAGACTTCCGAGTGTATAATTCATCCTGAAAAATGCAGGGCTCACGAAGGCATTTCCCGCGACATGCAATGGTCAAGAGAACATTGCCTGAAGGATCATATTGTTTATCTAGCAGATACAACAGCCGTAAAAGTTGGGGTTACACGTGTCTCACAGGTGCCTGTAAGATGGATGGATCAGGGAGCTACGCATGCCATAAAAATTGCTCGCACTCCGAACAGGTTTCTTGCAGGCGAAATAGAGGTCGAACTGAAAGCTCATTTTTCAGACAAAACCAACTGGCGAAATATGCTTGTAAATAACTCGTCCTCAGAAACAAACCTGCTTGAGGAGAAAAAAAGGATCAGGGAGAAATTCCCTGAAAGCCACAGGGAGTATTTTATTGATGAAGATGAAATAACACATATTACCTATCCCGTTGAAGATTTTCCTAAAAAGGTGACCTCCCTCTCGTTTGACAAGACTCCAGAGATTTCGGGACTTTTGTCGGGAATAAAGGGACAGTACCTGATATTCGCTGATGGAAGGGTTTTGAATATAAGAAAACACAACGGCTACAAAATGGATTTTTCAATAAAAAATTAAAATAGCAGTGACTTTATGGGGATGCCACGGATTTGTCAAAAAAATTATGATAATTTCATAAAAACTTTTACTTTTATTGGCTAATCCATATTAACCGTGGCAGTTTCTTATTAGCCGCACTAAAAAATGGTTATGTAAAGTGGTTATTTCACACACCATATCAACAGGTTTATCAGCTTATTCAAAATACTCAGCACTGCCCTCTGAAATAAATTTAAATTTTCACTATATACCCTTCATTTTTGGCACAATATATTTTTGCCGCAAAATCACAAGCAGGGTCAAAAAAGCTAAAGAACACCAAAACAGGAATCAATATATCAAATGTTAAAACACCCAATCCATGAACATGAAAAAATTTCCGTTGAGAAACATTCCCCGCAGAAAGTTTCTTGAAATGAGTATGAAGGGGGGATTGTTGGTGGCGGCAACGCCAACTTTGCTTTCTTCGCTGGTATCCTGCAGGGAAACAGCACGTCCTGCCATAAAAATGGATAAGGACACTCTCTCTAAAGTTATTAAAAAAGCCCTGGAAAGGGGTGGTGAATTTGCTGATGTATACCTTGAAAACCGTATCTCCAGGGAAATATCTATGGAGGAATCAATTTTCAACAGCGGTGTATACGGCATAAGACAAGGCGCAGGAGTAAGGGTTATATGCGGTGACAAGACCGGCTATGCCTACGCAGACGAGATAACTGAAGAAAACCTTATGAGAGCCGCTGAGGTCGCGTCTTACGTGGCAAGGAACAGTAACAATCAAATTACACCTGTTGACATTGCACCAGCCGAAAGAAAATCCTTTGTAACAGTACAAAGGCCTCTTGAAGATATCGCAGATACCAAGAGGATAGAGATCATGGAAAGAGCCGACCAGGCGGCCCTGGATTATGATCCCAAAATAAGCATGACAAGTATAAGCTACTACGACCAGGTTCGCAGTCGGGTCATTGCCAACAGTGAAGGAGTGTATCTGAGCGATGAGCTGCCTCTTTTAATGTTTGTTGTCTCAGCTCTTGGCGAAAACGGGAACAACCGTCACGAGGGACGCGATAGAGTGAGTTATCACAGCGGCTTTGAGATGTTTGAGAAAAACCCGCCTGAAGATTCAGCCAGAAAGGCAGCCAGGGAATCTGTGGATATGCTTGAAGCTGAAGATTCTCCTGCCGGCACCATGGACGTTGTAATGGAAAACGGCTGGGGAGGTGTTCTGGTACACGAAGCAGTGGGACATCCGCTTGAAGCTGATAACATTGCAAGAGGCATCGGAGCATTTACAGGAAAATTAGGGGAAAAAGTGGCCGCCGACTGCTTCACCATGGTAGACGACGGCACCATAGATAATATGAGGGGCACCATAAACTTTGACGACGAAGGCACACAGGCACGAAAAAACGTAATGATAGAAAACGGGGTATTAAAAGGGTATATGACCGATATACTGAGTGCCAAACAGCTGGATATGAAAAGAACCGGAAACGGGCGACGCGAATCGTACCGCAGCATCCCAATCCCGAGAATGACCAACACATTTATTCAAAAGGGCAAAGACGACCCTGATGACATTGTAGCTTCAACCAAAAGCGGATTGTATGTTCAAAGTCTCAGCGGTGGAAGTGTAAACTCGGTAACTGGACAATTCAACTTTACCTGCCGGGAAGCATATATTATTGAAAACGGCAAAAAAACGACACCTGTTAGAGGGGCTACACTTACCGGATCCTGCATCGATATAGTAACCAACATAGATGCAGTAGGTACTGATCTGGATTTCGGACCCGGCAACTGCGGCAAAGGTGGTCAAACGGCCGAAGTATCTGTAGGTCAGCCAACAGTTAGGATCAGAGGTATTAACGTGGGAGGCACCCGGGCTTAATGTCAAACAATAAAAGAAAAAAATATGAACTATAAAGAATTTACAGAAAAACTGGTAGACCAATGTCTCCGTCTCGGCGCCGACAAAGCCGAAGTGTACCTTCAAAACAGCCGGAACCTCTCAATCCGCGTAAGAAACAAAGACCTAGAGACCATTCAGGAAGCGGACACAGTTGGAGTTGGTTTCAGAGTAATAGTTGACAACCGCCTGGGATTCAGCCATTGCAATGACATATCTGAGAAGTCATTAAAAAACACTATTGAAAGAGCCATTACTTTTGCCAAGATCACATCACCCGATGAAAACAACCTTTTACCGGGTGATATGGGCTTCACAGAAGTAGAAGGGATGTTCGATCCGGAGATAGCAAAAGTTGAAATGGACAAAAAGATCAATATGGCACTGGAAGTGGAAGAGCTGGCCATGAAAGATGAAAGGATCACTGACAGCTCTGGCTCAGGATTCGGTGAAAGAGAAACAGAAGTGTTCATTGCCAACTCCAACGGATTGTCAAACAGTTATAAGTCAAGCTCCTGTTCGGTAAGCGTTGGTGTTGTTGCACACAAAGGCGAGCAGCGAAGCACGGGAAGCGAGTCAAGCTCCAAGCGTTTCTTTGCTGACCTTGACCCACTTGACGAAATAGCCGAAACTGCCTCAAAAAGGGCATGGGAGATGCTGGACCCTCAACCGGTGGGAACCCAGAGAGGAAGCGTAATTTTTGACTCAAGGGTCTCAGCAAGATTGATTGGAGGCATAACCGGTGCTTTGCACGGACTTCGTGTAGAGCAGGGCAGAAGCTTCCTGAGGGATTCTATGAACGAACAGTTCGGCTCAAACCTCATAACCATTGTTGACGACGGAACAAGAGCCAGAACCCTTGGCAGCTCACCATTCGATGGCGAAGGAGTTCCCACTGCCAGACGCACACTTGTAGAAAACGGTGTGGTTAAAAACTTTTACTATAATTCTTATGCAGCCTCAAGAGCAGGTACCGAAAGCACAGGAAACGCGTCCAGGGGCGGATATACCCGCTTACCGGGTTTAGGCACACACAATATTATGGTCGAGGGTGGAAATTACACACCCGAGCAGATCATTGCGTCAACTGACCGGGGTTTGCTGCTAAACAGCCTAACAGGTTCAGGTCTGAGCTCAATAACCGGAAATTTCAGTGGCGGTGCCGAAGGTTTCTGGATAGAGAACGGCAGGATTCAGCACCCTGTGAGAGGACTTACAATTGCCGGCAACGCAGACGAGGTTCTATACGGGATAGACATGCTGGGAGATGACCTTGACATGGGCCGTTCAACTGTTGTCCCAACAATACGCGTAAAAGACATGCAGATTGGAGGCGCTTAACCAGTTGATTATCAGCCTTTAATTGATTGCGCCGGGGTTTTTACCCGGCGCATTTTTTTACGGGTGACGAGAAAATTTTTCTACTGGGATTTTTTTAACTGACAGATTTTCATAAGTATATTATTTTGTCAGCGAAAGACTGATGGGGATCAACCAGCAAATTCTTTTGCGTTAACTCTCGGAAATTTTCAATCAACCAATTTTTTTGACAGGCAAAAAAATTACTCCCCGGTAGCAGCCGAGTAATATTTTTTCAATGTTTCCATCTCTTTTCTTCTGTCCAAATCGGGATTATAATAAAGAAATACACGTGAATTATCTATCAGCTTAAAAGATACCTGATTATTTTTATTGTTATGTGAGAACTCCTTAATTTCAATAAAATTTATTCCAACATACCTGGTTTTGGGAATTTTCCTGAACCTCATTACCAGTCCGAGATCATTTATGGTAATTCTGGTTGATACTCCCTCCCGCGTTAAAAATTCATCAATCTCCTCTATGCCCTTAATATAACTGAATGCTTTCAAATCGGCACCCCGGCCGGAGGGTTTATAAAGCTTCCTTTTAACATCAGCTTTTGAAAGCAGAAACTTGCCCCTGTAGTTCCAGTAGCGGTTTATCTGATACCTGGCAGACCCGTTACCCTTTACCCTTGCATTCTCCCATAACTCTGAAGCTTTTTCAAAATCACCTTTCTTATAAGCTATATTGCCCAAAAAATAGTATACAACTGAAAGCCGGTATCTTACTTCCCTGAGCTTTTCAAACTCCTTTTCCGCCTCATCCAGATTGTTTTGGTAATAAAGCGATAATGCACGTAATTCACGAGCTTTCTTGTTCCCGGGATTAAGCTCTAAAGCTTTTTCAGTAAAATCGTTACAAAGAGAGTATTCTCGTCCAAGATAAAGCTCCCTGGCCCTGCCTCTTAATATTGCAGACTGTTTTTTTGGTGAATAATTTTCATTAACATCAAGGGAGAGCGGTTTTTTCCTCAAAAGACCGATTATTGTCAACACAATACCCGGGAAGATAAAAGCAAACCATGACCATCTAACCGCCCGCCGGTTTTGACGCCGTGCAATTTTTACAGTCCAGTTGGCTGCAAAAAGCCTTACCATTAAAGAGCCTAAAGCCAGCAAGCTCAATATTTTAAGCCACTGTTCGGGATCTTCGTAACTCTCCCTTGAGAGAGCTCCTGAAATTATAATGATCACCGTAACTGCAAGAACCACCAAACCTGCCACAAAAGCAGGCAGTTCTCTTTTATTTGAGGATTTACAATCGTTTCGCGAGATATCATTTTCCATTTTAAAAATTGGATTATCAATATGACAAGTTAGTCACCACTATTTATACATCGGTCAAAAGTAGCAACTTACTGTATCTTATCTATATCATTATTACCTAATTTTACTTACACAGATTATTATTATTTAGATCAAATATATGTTGGAATCAACAACCTAAAACCTAATTAATATGAAAACAAAACTTTTTTTAATCATTTTCGGGGTTGGTCTTTTGTTTACAGCCTGTGAAAAAGACGATTTTCTACTTGACAAAGACGACAACCTTAAAAGAGGTGGTGGACCTCCTCCTCACGCAAATGCCGGCGGACAAAGCCGTGATATTGCAACCACTGATCCGGATTGTATTCTTGAGATCACAAACGGCGCATGGGAGACTCCCCTTATAGCCGGCCAGCATCATGAGGTTGGCACCGTAAAAGTTGAAATAGAAAATTCCACCATGACAGTTACTTATCTGACTGAGCCCGGCTGGTACCTAAGCGAAACTCACCTTCATGTTGCCAAATCGTTAGACGACTTTCCCCTTAACCCTGCCGGCAACCCACAGATTGGACTTTTCGATTATGGGGAAGAAAATCTTTCCCGGTCTGTTGCCAAATACGAAATTGAGCTGGATAATGATTCGGACTGCTACTATGTTGCAGCTCATGCCGTGGTAAAAGGTTTGGGTGATAGTAACGGTACAATTGACCTGGAGGCTTTTGCCAAACTGTTACCGGAAACTGCCTCTATTGAAGTTGACCACCCTAATCAAAATACCGATTCTTATTTCAAGGTTCATATAAGCGACGCCGGAATTCTGAACGGATCATGGCCTGGCTGGTGTATTGAAACCGATGCAGAAATTGTTCCCGGCTTAGAACCCCCATATGTTACCAATGTATTTTCATCTTATGATGATGTCCCTGGTTATGAGGGTGAATTTTTAATGAAATTGAACTGGATACTGAATCAGAATTTTGTATATACATCATCAAATGGCAATGGTGATTTCACATACGGCGATGTGCAGATTGCTATATGGACTATTTATAACGGATTTGATACATTTGATGATAATGCTAAAAAATACCTTGAAAATACCAACCCCAATCCTTTTTCCCAAAGTGTTATTGGGACATGGAAAAGAGAGAGAGTGAACGAAATCCTTAATCAGGTGAGGGATATTAACGAATACTTCCCCGGTTGTGGAGATATTATAGCAATTGTCTTTACTCATGATGACCAAGATTTTGTCATCGAATATCCCTTAGCATGTGAATATGGAGAAGAAACCGCTTGGGGCCAGGGTTGTCTATTTGTCGAAAGAGGCAACTGGGCAATGTATTTTCAGGTGTGCCCTTAATTAAACCATTAAAAATTAAGTGATCTTTAATTTTTAACCCGCGGCAATACCGCGGGTTTTTTCACCTTAACCGGGCGATAGACGACTTTAATCCGCGGATAAAGGGGGATCTGGAATAAACAATAATTGGCAGCCTGGTGAAGAAAAAAGAACCCGGATTGTTAAAAGAGATAACCAGGTTATAATATGGTTTGCGCTCCACATTCCATCTTAAAAGCCAGTCATAATCAGTAAAAAAATTTATTTCGTCGAGATTTCCGGACGAAAAAATGTGCTCAATCATCTTTAATGTAAGAACACTTCCGGGTGATACAGATTTGTATTCTTCATGGTACGCTGTTTTTAATATAAATGCTGAACGACCGAAAAATATGGTCATATATGCAGCTATTCTTTTATTTGCCACCTCCAGAAAATACCATTTCAACCACCCCTTCTTACTCATATTAATTGTAAATTCTGAAAAAAAATTCCAGTATTTATCCTTGATGCTTGTTTGATTATGACCCTTCCAACCAGATGCTTCAATAGTGGCGAAACTTTCAAGATTTTTCATTACATCTTTGCCGTTCTCTATAGTAACCTTATAACCACCAAATTTCTTTAATAAGTTCTCAGACCTTCTGAGGTTAGAAACCATTTTTTTCGGAAGCCTTCTCCTGTAATCGATAAAACTGCCATTTACAGGAATTATTGATACGTGCTGATACTGGTAACAACTGAAACTTATCCCTTTAATACCTCTTTGAAGAACTTCAATTGCAGGCGAATCATATGGAATCTGGCTCATTTTTAATCTTAATACTTTTGGCCGTATTGCATTTAGATATTCAGCAAACAACTGCATCACTCTTTTCCCGTACTTTTCATTAAACAAAAAATCAATCCAGTTTGTATGCGGATAATCAGGAGTATAAAGGATTAAATAATTATTAAAAAGGAAACTATATTCACAATAAAGCAGGGGAAATACACCAATAAGTTCCTTATTATCAAATGCGAAAAGGCAAAACCATGATTCGTTTTTCTTTACCATGGTTTTTAAATATGCTGTAATCCAGGCATGTGACATAACCGGATGCTGCCTTTGAGCATTCAGGGCGAGCAGGTTCCATGAATCAGCATACTTGTCAAGCTGATCAAAACTGTTGACAAACTCCAGATTAAGACCAGAATTAATATCTGTTGTTTTCTTTATTATGTTATCCACAAGTTAATGTTCATATAATGCTAATATTTTTATCTTTAGGGGACAGTAAGTTAATTAAAATAAATTTTATGTTGTATTAAACATATCTTAATAAACCAATTTAACTTATCCACAGTGATAGTTAATTAAATATATTTTATATTTTTGTTTATGACATAATAATAATAACTAATTCCCAAAACCAATGCTAAAGAAAATAGTCGGTTCGCTGGCAATAATTTTGCTGTTTGCTTCCTGCGGTCCAAAAGGAGCAGAATCCGATGCGGATGAAAATTCAATTATTGAAACATCCATTTCCAATCTTTTAACAAATCCTTTAGACTACCACGGGTCAATTGTGAAAATTGAAGGTATGATTTCACATGTTTGTCGCACCAGCGGCGATAAAATGAGAATCTTGCAGGACGGTTCGGATCTGACCGTTCAGATAATGCTTGGAAATTTTACAGGTGAGTTTGACACTGATTCCGAAGGTTCAAGAATTGAACTTTCAGGTAAAGTCAGCACAGAAATTACCAATATTGAGGAAATGGAGGATCACGAACTGGATGATGAGTGTGAAAACACTCTGGAAGCCATTGAAGCAATGAGGGCCAGGGGGCTAGATCCCAACATAAGGCCTCATATCAATCTTGAAAATTACAAAATAAAATAAGCCGGAAAATCTTCATACATAATTCAAACTTGAATCAATGGAAGAGAAAAAAAAGAAACTTACCACTGCATCGGGCATACCCTATTCAAAGAATGAGGACAGTATGACTGTGGGGGCACGCGGACCTGTATTGCTTCAGGATTTTGTGCTGCACGAAAAAATGGCTCACTTTAACCGCGAACGTATACCCGAAAGAGTTGTTCACGCAAAAGGCACCGGGGCTTTCGGAACTTTCAGGGTAACCGGTAACATCACAAAGTACACCCGTGCCAAGCTTTTTAACAAGATAGGCAAAGAATGTCCGGTTTTTGTGAGATTTTCCACCGTGGGGGGAGAAAAAGGAAGCGCAGACACAGAAAGAGATCCCCGCGGCTTTGCCATAAAGTTCTACACTGAAGATGGCAATTGGGACCTAGTGGGAAACAATACCCCGGTATTTTTCATAAAGGATCCGAAAAAATTCGGTGATTTTATTCACACCCAAAAACGCTGTCCAAAAACCAACCTGAAAGATCCTGATATGTTCTGGGACTTTTTCAGTCTTAACCCGGAATCAATGCACCAGGTAATGATTCTTTTCAGCGACAGGGGCACACCCCACAGCTACAGGAATATGAACGGATACGGAAGTCACACCTTCAGCATGATCAACAAAAATGACGAGCGGATATGGGTAAAATTCCATGTTAAAACCGAGCAGGGGATAAAAAATTTTACCGGTCCCGAGGCCGACAAAATGCGTGGCAAAGATCCGGACTGGGCTCAGCGCGACTTGGTAAACAGCATTGAAAAGGGCGACTTTCCAAAGTGGACTTTAAAGATTCAGGTGATGACCCAGGAGCAGGCAAAAAAATTCAAATGGAACCCCTTTGATCTGACCAAGATATGGCCTCACAAAGAATACCCATTAATTGAGGTGGGCGAGCTGGAGCTTAACAAGATTCCTGAAAACTATTTCCGCGATGTTGAGCAGTCAGCCTTTGCCCCGGCTCACGTGGTAGACGGCATAGGGTACTCTTTTGACAAAATGCTGCAGGGGAGGCTACTCTCTTATCCCGATGCACACCGTTACCGGCTTGGAGCAAACTATGAACAAATCCCTGTAAACAGGCCGCTTAACAAAGTTGCCAATTATCAGCGTGACGGACAAATGCGGGTTGATGATAACGGGGGGAACAAGCCAAACTACTTCCCCAACAGTTTCGATAATATTGAAGCTGACAAAAGCTATAAGGAACCGCCTATGCAACTGGATTCTGACATAGCCGACTGGTACGACAGAAATGAAAATGACGATGACCACTTCACTCAACCCGGAAATCTTTTCCGCAACGTAATGAATGAGAATGAGAGAAAAAATACAATAAACAATATTGTCTCTCATATGAAAGGCATAACATGTGACAAACGGGAGGAGATCATTGAAAGGCAGCTCGGACATTTTTACAAAGCAGACAGGGAACTTGCCATAAAAGTGGCCGAAGGGCTGAAATTTGACTTCAAACCTTAAGTTTAAAGCGGCGCACTTTTATTTCTATAAGTTTTACCTTACCTTTATTGCGGTGAAAAACTGCTACAGGTGTTCCTTTTGCGGTAACTCAACGTAAAACGGCACAAAAATTGGGGTTTCTATATAAGAGAAGACTTTGAATTACAGCTATTTGCATATTTAAACATTTCCTGCAATAAACAAGAAAACTATCTTAAAAACCCATCCAGCCATGATTCAAAAACTAAAAAAAGCAAGGGATGACGGAATGAAAAAATTTTTCTTCATCCCTCTTCTTGCAGTTGTCGTTGTTATGCTTTCTGTAAGAGAAGCCAAGGTTGGCCAGGATGTTGAAAATGCCAACAACGACGAAATAGAAACCGTCACTGAATTGAAAAGGTATATTAAGAAAAATATCATTTACCCCAGGGAGGCTGTAGAAGAAGGATTGGCGGGGAAGGTTAAATTATACGCTTGCGTAAATGACAAAGGCAGGATTGAAGAAGTGATTGAGACAAGGCCCGGTCCGGATTACATTGAAATTGATGAAATTATTGTCAAAGAAGAGGGTGAAAAGAAAAAAAGGAAAAGAAAGCCGGAATTGCTTATCACTGAAAGCCGCAGGGTTATAATGTCACTGCCTTGCCTTAACATCACCGAATTTAAGGGACAGGTCCTAGAGTTCAATTTCAGGTTTGTTCTTGAATAAAAATACGGCTCAAGCTGACAGCTTATTTGTTTTTCTTACCACATAGGTGAAGGAGTATAAGTCAGCCCAAAATTAAACCCGGGTGCCCTGACACCTTCTTCCATCCCCCTTCCCCAGGTTATATCGGCTTCCAGCAACTCGTCCAAAAGTATAATTCTCACACCTGCCTGAAATGCAGGAGGGTCAAGGTTTGAAGTAAACACTTCAGACAACAGGTACAGACGATCACTAAGTTCAATGTCTGAGCGAATGCCATAAAATATCTCATGTTCTAATCCATCATTATTTTTTAATTCATATCCGAGATTAACGTGAAGCAGTGAGGTATTTCCCAGTATTTCCCTGGTATAGGGTGCATACATATAAAATGATTCGAATGTCAATCCGGGGTCTGTTGTTATCCCGGTTACCAAAGAAACGGCATGTTCGTCAACCCTGAAGAATTCCGGGGCATATTTGGTCTCGAACAACCAGGCGTTATGAGCAAAAGACTCTTTTGAATTAAAACCAACACCGATTGATGTTTCCAGAAAAGAAAAAGGACTTGCAGCCGGCAGCACCCATGAATCTATACTTCCATACCATATTTCAGTCTGAAATGAACGATAAGTAGTTATATCAGCATCATCAACGACCATTTGCTGACCCACTGCAAATTTAGATACAGTTAATAAAAGAGTGATAAAAAAAACATGTTTGGCCATTCTTAACAGCTTTAATTTGAAAGAGTTCTCTATATTTGACAAACTACTTGTTTTTTTTTTGAATTTTCAACATAATTAATATGTTTGTATAACCATCTATAAAAAAGTCCGATTAATAGGGGGTCAGACCATCGCTCGTGTTCAGATCATTAAATATAAATAACCATTTACTATTCACTTATAGTTTTTTGCAACCCTAATACTGAACTGATGAGAGTTTTTTTTATTATTTTTCCGTTTGTAGTTTTTAAAAGCATTGCAAAAATAAAACAGGGGCTTTTGAATACCGGTTAGAGAGCTTTTAGCCTGAATAATTCATAAACTCAGATTTAAGGGATATAAGCCAAAAAATTTGCCAATTTTAATCTTGAGTTTCCATTTTTTTTACGGAGCAAAGGATAAATCTGGATTTTATGACCATAAAATCTACCAAAATTGCGTCAAAACTGGCTGTATACCTGCATTTTTTTTATGCATGGAGACACCTATCCCATTGAATTAGAAAGTGATACTGGTATTTGGTGATTTGGATTACAATTTTCGTTACGTGTGACCCAATGCGAAGTAATCATAACATGCCATCTGTAGTTTTTTTGTAATACAGGATGATGGCATCTCAATTTTAATCCTGGTCTTAAGTTCTTTCACCATCGCAGCAGTTTTGATTATCTTCTCTCTTATTGTCTTGAAAGTTGCCGTGGCATACTCAGTACCTTGTAACATCTCATTCTGGAAGGTATGAATAAGTACATAAGCCATGGAATGTAAAAACAAACGGAACTGGTTTGCAGAGAACTTGTTGCATGATGCCCTGTCGCTTTTAAGGTATAGCTTATGGTCCTTGATTCGCAGCTCCATTGCACCACGTGCACAATACCCCTTTTCGTATAGATCGCGGGTGCGGAAACCGGTAACATCGGTTACTATGTACCGGATATTTGTACCCATTTGGTTTATTTCGACTTTTACAATCACCCGCTGGCTGCACTTCCAGCTTGCCGCCTTGTAAGTGAAACAGTGGTATCTTTTTACTGGTTTGCCGTATTGCTCGAACTCGCGCTCTGCGCTTTCAATGGTGACTTGTGCTTTTTCTTTGAGTTTGGTATTGCCGGCTAAGCCTGTGATAAAATTAACTTTTTCCTTATCATGACACCAGTCCATAAGATCGCCCGAGGTAAAATGACTGTCACCGCGAACAATGATAGTAGTATTGGCCCATCTTTGACCGAGATACTTTATAATCTTTATAAGCAAATTGCCTGTTTCAGCCTGCTTGCTGCGACGACCCGGTTTCAATATGGTTGTAATCAGTTTGCCGGAGAGACCTTCATAAATATGAAGGGGCATATAGCAATGCTCATCATAATAATGGTTAAACAAGGAGAGTTCCTGCTGGCCGTGTGTATTTGTATTTGTGTCGTCACAATCAAGAATAATAACTTTTGGCTCACGTGAATATGAATCAATAAAGTTGTCCAGCAGTTTAATCCCCATGCGAAAAAGGTCGGTTCTTGATGCCTGGTTTTCCAAGCGGCTCATTGTTGGCTGTGAGGCTAAGTCATCTCCGGTTTGGGGAAGGCGGCCGGCGCACATTTTAACAACCTGGTCCTCACGCAATGCATTGGAATCGTTACAATCTTCATAGCCTGCAGCTATTTGGTAGACTCGTTGTGCAATCAGCTCTTGTACCTCATGATCGATATATCGGTGATCTCTTATGTCTTTAATACAGGTACTTATGGATTCAACAAGGCCCAGTTTGTTGTCAAGCTCTCTTAATAGTAGTAAGCCGCCGTCACTGCTGATACGTTGGCCAGTGAAGGATAAGGAAACGTCTTTGTTTTTAACCGGAAAAAGAGTGAGTTGTTGTGAGGAATTCTGTGAAATTTTTTCTATCATTGTACAAAGGGGTTTTTGTTCTGAACACCTTAAAGATACTACTTTGTAGCAACTTTAAGGAACAAAATCCCCCTTTTTTTATGAATTATTCAGGTTAGAATTTCATTAATATTTTATTAGAATTACAAAAATATGTCTTTCTATCTTCGAAAATACATTAAAGCCGGTCCCTTAAGGTTAAACCTCTCCAAAGGTGGACTGGGTATTTCAGGGGGAGTTAAAGGTGCAAGGGTTGGAGTAGGACCTAAGGGGGCGTATGTCCATGGAGGAAGGCACGGACTTTATTATCGCAAGTATGCATCAGCAAAGGGTAAATCGTCAAAATCCCGAAAGAGTCCAGGAGAGGAGATCTCCTGGTTTGTTGATACAGGCGTAACCTATGGAGAGAGATTTGCCGGTATGGAAAATAGTGAGCCCACACCTCCTGCGTTGCCGGCTGCTTCATCATTATGGCTGGCTGGCATTATATTGGGGGCTTTGCTACTTATTTTTGGATATGGGAGCACCGGACTTATGGTCACGGGGGGAATCCTTTGTGGTGCAGGAGCTGCAGTTTATTGGAAAACCGGCAGAGACAAAAATATTACCTTTAAAACACTGGAATCTCTCAGAAAAGGTCTTGAATCTAAAAGAAATCCCCGGGAGCTCCTGGATAATCATTTGGAGCCTAAAATTGGAAAGGGATTTCGCAAATGGCTTGATTTTCACTTTTTTGTCTTGTTTTGTGATAAGTTTTTTGAGGACCCTGATTATATTACTCCCGATAATTTGCAGTTACTGGAGCATCAACTTGAGATTTCCCCTAAGGTAATCAATCAGATAAAAATTGCTGCCTTCAGCACATTTCTGGATGAGGTTATGGAAGATCACGTTATTACCAAAGAAGAGGAGGAACAGCTGAAAAGATTGCAGGAAAATTTGAATTTAAGTGACAGCGATCTTGAAGGAGAGAAAAAAGTTATTGAAACCATGTGTTCAATGAGAGATGCCATGGCCGATCCCCTTACACCGAAAGAGTCTGAACTTAACTTAAAAAAAGGAGAAGAGTGTTATTACCGAACAGAGGGAAGGATGTTAAAGGAAAAGGTAATGAACAGTTTTCAGCGAAACCTCGTTAAGCACAAGGAGATAGGATATGATATTGATATGGAGGGTAATATCTTTTTGACCAGTAAACGCATTCTTTTGGCAGGCAACGGAAGCAGAAGCTATGAACTCAGCAAAATACTCGATGTTACTCTTTCAATTGAAGATCATACTGTCAATGTAACAATTGATAACAGGAAGAACCCCATAATACTAACAATGCCTGATATAGGCACTTTTGCCGGAAAGTTGAAAAACGCCATATCATAAAAATTTCTTCTTATTACCTCAGTGCAAAACTTATACCATGCAAAGCAATAATTGACTGTGCGTCAGCTTAAAATTATGGCCTGTGATTTGGGTTTTTTGACAGCCCCCGTGCATTTTTTAATATTGCAGCTTAATTGTTAAACCAAAAATTATTTATTATGAAGGTGAATAAAATAATTGTACTTGAAAAAGTAAAATAAAAACAAGGAAAAGTGATGTATTTTGTTTATATTTAAGTCGTTACACAAATAACACAAACAAAAAAACACCACTTTT
>SL_8KL_010_SEDDRAFT_10002374_pt1 | contig 15952 bp, 12 predicted proteins | sample SodLakKL_010_SED_4_FD_11160 | JGI IMG/M metagenome (IMG submission 11160)
TCTTNNCTTTAATTTTATTAATTACCGGTAAAAAAGTCAATGGAAAAAATCTTTCTGCAAATAACTTAATAACTTAATACACAGTGTTGAAGGTGGCTATTACCGGGGCGTGGTCTGAAGGGGTAGGCTTCCGGCGCCGGCGGGGCCAGATGTCTACTTCCACATCTACCAGACGGTCCAGGAGGGGCCTGGTGGAAAAAATATAGTCGATGCGCATACCCTGGTCCTTCCAGATCCCACCCCCCAAGTAGCTCCACCAGGTGAAGGATTGCTGGTGGGGATAGCAATGGCGAAAGGTGTCCACCAATCCCCAGCTAATCAACTCCTGGAGGGCCTCCCGTTCTTCAGGCATGGTACCAATGGTATCCTTCAGAAGTTGAGGGTCGTATACATCCTTATCCTCCAGGGCCACATTAAAATCACCAGCCACTACCAGGGGTTCTTCTGGGGAATGGTTGTTTTTTAGATAATCCTGGAAAACCTCATACCACTTTAATTTATAATGGTATTTGTCCGTACCCCTTTCATCCCCATGGGGAAAATAAACATTTATTATTTTTATGTCTTCTATCTGGCAGGTTAAGATTCTTTTTTCCTGGTCCCAGGAAGGGTCCTGAAAGCCTTTTTGAATATTTTCGGGCTTAATTCTGGAACATACAGCTACTCCGTTGTACCTGGGCTGTCCGTAGACTTCTGCTTCATAGCCCAGGGCTTCCAAAGGGGAATAGGGAAAATCTTTTTCCTGGCCTTTTAATTCCTGGAGGCATAAAACCTCCAGGTCATTATCCCTTTTTTCCAGCCATTTTACCAGGAGATCTACCCGGGCCCTTATGGAATTTACGTTAAAGGTGCAAATCTTCATTGGGCACCTCCTTCAGCGCTAGTCCATGGTGAATGGATTTATTTTTCTTTTATTATTCTCCAGCTTAAGGGGAAAACCTTTTGAAAATTCCTAAAAGAAGGGTTATTATTATGATAGTTAGAATTAGAAGATATACAAAGAGTAGAAATGTTCTTAATATTAAGGTTGAGCCGGACAGGAGGTGCCGTTATGGATAAGAAAGCTTTTAGAAAATATGGTTATGAGTTTATTGACTGGGTGGCCGATTACTTGATGGAAGTGGAAAAGTATCCCGTAAAATCACAGGTTGAGCCCGGGGAAATCAAGGGAAAAATTCCTCCTGAGCCTCCCCTCCAGGAAGAATCTATGGAAGAGATATTTGGTGATTTTAAGGAAATAATTCTCCCCGGGATCACCCACTGGCAGCATCCCTGCTGGTATGGCTATTTCCCGGCCAACAACAGTTATCCTTCCATTTTGGGGGAACTGCTGTCGGCAGGGTTGGGAGTCCAGTGCATGAGCTGGGAGACTTCCCCGGCGGCCACGGAACTGGAAGAGGCGGTTCTCCAATGGCTTCGCCAGATGCTGGGCCTTCCCCCGGGAATGGTGGGGGTTATCCAGGACACGGCTTCTACGGCAACCCTCTGCGCCCTCCTTACAGCCCGGGAAGTGGCCAGGGATTTTAAAATTAATGTGGAAGGGTTCCAGGGATTAAAAAGCCCCCTAACCGTGTATGCTTCGGAAGAAGCCCATTCCAGCATAGAAAAAGGGGTTAAAATTGCCGGTTACGGCAAAGAAAACCTGCGTTATATATCCGCGGATGAAAAGTTTGCCCTGATACCCTCCCTCCTGGAAAAAGCCATTACTAAAGATAAAGAAAGGGGTTTTCAGCCGGCCTGTGCCGTGGCCTCCCTGGGGACCACATCTTCAGCAGGGATAGACCCCCTGGAGTCCATGGCGGAAATTTGCCGCCGCCACGGTATGTGGCTTCACGTGGATGCCGCCTACGGGGGTTCAGCAGCTATTTTAGAAGAAAAGAGGGATATGCTCCGGGGAATAGAAGGGGTGGACTCCTTTGTATTTAACCCCCACAAATGGCTTCTTACCAACTTTGATTGTTCCGCCTATTTTGTAAAGGACCCCAAACTCCTCATAAGGACCATGGAAATGTCCCCCGAGTATTTAAAAACCGCCTCGGATGCCCAGGTTAATAACTACCGGGATTGGGGCATCCAGCTGGGAAGGCGTTTCCGGGCCCTTAAGCTGTGGTTTGTCCTTCGAAGTTACGGGGTAGAAGGTCTCCAGGAAATGATAAGGGAACATCTTCACCTGGCGGGGCTTTTCCGGGAATGGGTGGAAGGGGAGGATATCTTTGAGCGGATGGCCCCTGTAAACTTCAGCCTGGTTTGCTTCCGGTTGAATGATGGTAAAAGTTCCCCGGAAGAGCTGGAAGGGATGAACAGGGAGCTTTTAGAAGAAATAAATGCTACAGGCCGGGTCTTTCTGACCCATACCTCCCTTAAAGGGAAATACACCCTGAGGATGTCCATAGGCCAGAAGACCACCGGGGAAAAACATCTTCGCCAAGCCTGGGGCCTGATTAAGGAGAAAGCCCGGGAAGTTTTAGAAGGCCCGTAATCTTGAAATAAAATAAAGGTACTATAAAAAGGAGAAGGAAAATAATGTTAAAATTATATCTGCGCCTGATACTTCCCCTGCTATTAGTTTCCCTGTTTTTTTTCTGGTGGGGGAACAATGTTCATGCACAAGAACTCCCTGAGACCCGGGAGGTGGAGGCTTTCCTGGATGGGATTATGGCCCAGCAGAAAGAGGAGTTTAATTTTACCGGGGCTACCCTGGCCCTGGTCAAAGACGGGGAGATTATTCTTAAAAAGGGTTATGGTTATGCCGACCTGGAAGATAGAACTCCGGTAGACCCGGAGACAACCTTATTCCGCCCCGGTTCCGTTTCCAAGCTCCTTACCTGGACGGCAGTGATGCAGCTGGTGGAAAGAGGAGAGCTGGAACTGGAGGCCGATGTAAATGACTACCTGGATTTCGAGATTCCTCCCCGGCTGCTCCCCTCCCGAGGGGAAGGGGAGCAGCCGGGACCTGTTACCCTTCATCATCTTATGACCCATACTCCCGGGTTTGAAGACCGGGGAGAAGGACTTTTTCTCCTTTCTCGAGAGGAAATGATGCCCCTGGGGGATTATTTAAAAGCTTATATGCCTGAGCGGGTATTTCCTCCTGGGGAAATGCTGGCTTATTCCAATTACGGTACTGTCCTGGCGGGTTATATGGTAGAGAGGGTTTCCGGCCTTTCTTTCAACCAGTATGTTGAGGACCACATATTTGAGCCCCTGGGAATGAATCATAGCACCTTCCTGCAGCCACCCCAGGACCATGTGGAAGGGGAGATGGCCCGGGCATATAGATTTGTGGGGGGAGAGTATCATGAGGGTACTTTTGAGTATGTCCAGGGAAAGCCAGCGGGCAGTATGAGCAGCACCGCTTCCGATATGGCCTCCTTTATGATAGCCCATCTCCAGGAGGGGTACTACCAGGGGGAAAGAATCCTAAAAGGGGAGACGGCCCGCCAGATGCACCGGCAGCAGTTTACCCACCATCCCCACCTGAATGGTATATGCTATGGTTTTTTTGAGGATACCTTTAACGGGCACCGGGTGATAACCCATGGGGGGGATACCCTTCTTTTTCACAGCGGCCTTTATCTTTTGCCGGAGGAAGACCTGGGGCTTTTTGTTTCCTACAACGGGGGCAATGCTTTTGCCCGGGAGAACCTGTTCCAGGCTTTTATGGACCGTTACTACCCTGAGCCTCCTCCTCCTCCTGCTCTTCAGCCCCCCGAGGGTTCCCTGGAGCGAACCCTTCCCTATACAGGTGAGTACCATCCCAACCGGCGCAGTTTTACTACCCTGGAAAAACTCCTGGTTTTGATGCAGCCCATTCATATAAATGTCAATGAAGAAGGTTACCTGGTGGCGAGCTTTTTTGGAGAAACAGAACAGTATGTGGAGGTGGAGCCGGGATTTTATACCAACCGCCGAACGGAAGGAAGCCAGCTTATAAATAACCTGTTTTTTGAAGAGGATGACCAAGGCCAGGTTATGCTTTTTGCCGATGGTATCATGACCTTCAGCCAGGCTCCCTGGTACGGAACCGGTTCCTTTACGGGTCTTCTTATCGTGGTATCCCTGCTGTTTTTAACAGGGACCCTGGTGGCCTGGGGGGTGGGTTTTGCCCTTAGAATCTACCGGCGCCAGGGGATTAAAAGCCAGGATATGTCCTCTGCAGCCCGCTGGACAGGAGGCCTTTTTTCCCTCCTGGCCTTGTTCTTTTTTCTGGGGCTGGCGGGTATCCTGGGAGATATAGTTCCGGCCTTTGGGGTCCCCAGGATTTTCTTTGAAGATCCTCCTGGCCTGGACCTGTTACTGGTTGTACCTATTATAATGTCTTTTCTGGGGGTTTTAATGGTCTTATTTACCGGCCTGGCCTGGTGGAAAAAATACTGGAACCTGTCGGGGCGCCTCCACTACACTCTTATGGCTGCTGCTGCCCTGGCTTTGGCATGGATTATGAATTACTGGAACCTGCTGTAAGCTGTAAAGAAAGGAATTATTATATGGAAGATAGATTTTTACCGGTATCAAAAGAGGATATGAAGGAACGGGGATGGGACCGGCCTGACTTCATCCTGGTAAGCGGGGATGCCTATGTGGACCATCCCTCCTTTGGGCCGGCCATAATCGGAAGGTTTTTGGAAGCCTATGGTTTTAAGGTGGCCCTGCTGGCCCAACCCGACTGGAGGGACTTAAGGGAATTTAAGAAACTGGGAAAGCCCGCCCTGGGTTTTCTAGTTACCGGTGGTAATATTGATTCCATGGTAAACCATTATACAGTGGCCCGGAAAAGGCGGAAAAAGGACGAATACTCACCGGGAGGTAGGCAGGGGTCCCGCCCGGACCGGGCTACTATAGTTTATTCTCAAAAAGTAAAGGAAGCCTATAAAAATGTCCCTGTGATACTGGGGGGCATTGAAGCCAGCTTGCGGAGATTGGCCCACTACGATTACTGGGAGGACCGGGTGCGCCGTTCCATTCTCCTGGATGCCAAAGGAGACCTTCTGGTATACGGGATGGGTGAAAAACCCATCTTAGAAGTTGCAGAAGCCCTTAAAAGCGGTATATCTATTGAGGACATTACCTATGTCAAGGGGACCTTGTATAAGAGTAAGAGCCTGGATACGGTCCATCAAGGGATAATGCTTCCATCCTATGACCAGTTGATAGTCTCCAAAAAGGTTTTTGCCCGGAGCTTTTTAACCCAGTACCGGAACACGGACCCTGTTACCGCCCGCCCTTTAATTGAGCCCTATCGTCATAATACTTATGTGGTCCAAAATCCCCCAGCTGAGTTCCTTTCTACCCAAGAAATGGACAGCATATACCTTCTTCCTTTTACCAGGAAATATCACCCCATATATGAAAAAAAGGGCGGGGTGCCAGCCCTGAAGGAGGTCAAATACAGCCTGGTAAGCCACCGGGGCTGTTTTGGCGGCTGTAATTTCTGTGCCCTTCACTACCACCAGGGAAGGACCGTCCAGGCCCGGAGCATTTCCTCCCTCCTGGAGGAAGCAGAAAAATTGACCAGGGATCCGGACTTTAAAGGCTATATCCATGATGTGGGAGGCCCCACGGCAAACTTCCGAAGGAGGGCCTGCCAGAAGCAGGAAATGGAAGGGGCTTGTACTAACAAAAAGTGTCTTTTCCCCCGGCCCTGCAAAAACCTGGAAATTGACCACAGGGAGTACCTGGAGCTTTTGAGAAAGCTGCGGAAACTGGAGGGGGTTAAAAAGGTTTTTATCCGTTCGGGGATAAGGTTTGATTATTTAATTTATGATAAAGACCAGGAATTCTTTGAGGATTTATGCAGGTACCACATAAGCGGCCAGTTAAAGGTGGCCCCGGAGCACGTTGCTTCCCCCGTCCTGGAAAAAATGGGTAAGCCCGGCCACCCTGTCTACGAAAAGTTTGTCCAAAAGTTTGAGGAGATTAATAAAAAGTATGGGATGGACCAGTACCTGGTACCTTATTTTATGTCCAGCCACCCGGGTTCTGACTTGCAGGCAGCCATAAGGCTGGCGGAGTATTTAAGGGATACAGGTTATATCCCCCGCCAGGTCCAGGATTTTTACCCCACCCCTGGGACCCTATCCACCTGCATGTATTACACGGAGCTGGACCCCAGGACCATGGAAAAGGTTTATGTTACCAAATCCCCCCACGAAAAGGCCATGCAGAGGGCCCTCATTCAGTACCGAAATCCCCAAAACTATTCCCTGGTTTATGAGGCCCTGAAGAAGGCGGGAAGGGAGGACCTGATCGGTTACGGGAAAAAGTGTTTGATCCCGCCNCCNCGAAAGGGGGCAAAGAAGACTGCTACAAAGGGAGGCCGAAGNCCATCCCGGAAACAGAAAAGATCCCGTTGAATTAAGAAAGTTAAAAGTTATTTTTAGGAGGAAATTTGATGGATTTTAAATTTTTACATGCTGCGGATATTCACCTGGACAGCCCTCTCCTGGGGCTGGAAAGGTATGAAGGGGCTCCCGTGGAACAGGTCCGGGGGGCTACCCGGAAAGCCTTTCAAAATATGGTAGATTTAGCCCTGGAGGAAGGGGTGGATTTTGTCCTTATATCCGGCGACCTCTATGACGGGGACTGGCGGGATTATAATACGGGGCTCTTTTTTACCACCCAGGGAGCCCGCCTCCGGGAGGCGGGGATAAAGGTCTTTATAGTGCGAGGGAACCATGACGCCGCCAGCCAGATTACCCGTATCCTCCGCCTACCTGATAATATTAAGGACCTGTCTACCCGGGAGCCAGAGACGGTCAGGTTAGATGATCTTGGGGTGGCCCTTCACGGCCAGGGTTTTCCTACTCCCGCCGTTACGGAAGATCTATCCCGGAGCTACCCGGAGCCCCTTAAGGGTTACTTTAACATTGGCCTTCTCCATACCTGCGCCACGGGTCGGGAGGGACATGCCAGTTATGCCCCCTGTGACCTCAATTACTTGATAAATAAAGGTTACGATTACTGGGCTTTGGGCCATGTCCATAAAAGGGAAGTCCTCCAGGAGGACCCCTGGATCATTTTTCCCGGAAATACCCAGGGACGCCATATCCGGGAGGAAGGGGCCAAGGGATGCACCCTGGTCCGGGTCCAGGGAGGCCGGGTCCAGTCCCTGGAACACCGGGATCTGGATGTTTTACGCTGGAGCCTTTGCAATATTGATGTTACGGCAGCGGAAACCTATGAGCAGGTTCTGGAAGGGGCTGAAAAATCCATCGAAGAGGAGCTGGGACGGGGAGAAGGAAGGCTTCTGGCCCTGCGCCTGGTTATAAGGGGGGCTTCTAATGCCCATCATAAGATAATTGACCGGCAGCAGCAGCTGGCCAACGACCTGAGGGCCCTGGCCGTGGAAAGGGGCCTGGATAGAATATGGATAGAAAAAATTAAGGTGGACACCCGTGCCCCAGTTAAAAGGGAGGAACTCCTGGAATCAACTCCTGTGGCCAGCCTCCTGGAATATATCCGGGAGTCCAGCAGGAGTGACCAGCTCTTAGAAGAATTAATTTGGGAACTGGAGCGGGAAAGGAATGCTTTACCTGCCGAATTATTCCAGGAGGGGGAAATAGACCTGGCAGACAAGGAATACCTTCGCAGTCTCCTGCCCCAGGTAGAAGAACTGATTATTTCCCGGCTGATGAAAGGAGGGGAATTTGCCAGTGAGGATTAAAGAATTAAACCTGAAAGCCTTCGGTCCTTTTACCGACTACCTTATATCCTTTGAAAACCGGGGAACCCTCAACCTCATATATGGTTTGAACGAAGCAGGTAAAAGCACCGTCCTTCGGGCCATCAGGGATTTCCTGTACGGTATTCCCTCCCGGACCTCCGATGACCACCTTCACCATTCTCAAAAACTGCGCATTGAAGCCCTCTTGGAGATGGGTGACGGCAGCGAAATTAGATTAACCCGCCGCAAGGGGATTAAAAAAACCCTCCTGGATGAAGATGGCCAGTCGGTAGATGAAAGTTTGTTGCAGCAGTACCTGGGTTCAATCAACCGGGAATCTTTTAACCTGATGTTTGGTATGGACCACTACAGCCTTAGGAAAGGTGGAGAGAATCTCCTGGAAGGCCGGGGTGCCCTGGGGGAAACCTTATTCGAGGCAGCCTCGGGAATCAGCGGTCTGCGGAACCTGTTCCGGGAACTGGAAAAGGAGGCGGGGGACCTCTTTAAGCCCAGCGGCTCCAATCCTCCCATGAACCAGAATATTAAACTATATCGGGAAACTAAAAAGAAAATTAGCGACCTTTCCCTGAAGCCCCAGGAGTGGAAGGACTTAGAAGATAGATACCAGGAAGAAAAGAGGAGGGTGGATGAATTAAAGGCTAAGGAGAGGGAGTTAATGAAGGAAAAGTCCCGGCTGGAGAGGTTAAAGAACACTCTGCCCCTCCTGGCCCGGAGAAAGGAATACCTGGAGGAAATAAATTCCCTGGGAGATGTCCCCCTCCTTTCCCCGGACTTTAAAGAAGAGCGACTGGAATTCATTAATAAACGCAATACAGCCCGGCGCCACCAAAGAGAAGCCGGGGAGGAAATAAAGGATTTGAAAGGAAAACTGGAACAGATTGATGTCCATGAAGAAATTTTAAAGTATGGGGAAGATATTTCTGCCCTCTACAGGCGCCTGGATACTTACCATAACCATCTTGAAGAAATTCCTGCCCGGGAAGGGGAAAAGAAAGAGCTCCAGGAAGAAGCCCTGGCCCTGCTGCGGCAGCTAAATCCCGGTCTTTCTTCCCTGGAGGAGGCAGAGAGCCTGAGGCTTTCCCATGAACAGATGGAAGAAATGAAAAATTTGATCAAAGATTATCCCCTCCTTAATGAGAATTATAATTCTGCCCGGAAAGAAGCAGAAAGGCTCCAGGATTCCTTAAAGGAAAAAAACAGGGAAAAAGAAGAAATCGGACCCCAAAAAAACTTTCAAAACCTGCAAAATGCCTTGACCAGGGCCAGGAAAGGGGGAGACCTGGAGGGAGAAGTAAAAAGGATCCGTTCCAGGGTTAACAGCCTGGAAGAAAGATTGAATAAGAAGGTCAATTCTTTAAACCTTTGGTCGGGTACCCTGGAAGAACTCCTGGCTCTACCCCTTCCCCTTTCTGAAACGGTGCGTTCTTTTGAAGGGCAATTCCAGGAGGTAGAAAAGAAAATAAGCAGGATTGAAGAAAGGATCCAGGAGGAGGAAGATAAGCTTGTAGACTGTAAGGAGCAGCTTACCAGCCAGGAATACCAGGTTCCCACCGAGGAAGAACTGGAGGGAGCTCGAAAGCACCGCCATTGGGGCTGGCACCTGGTTCGCCGGGCCTGGCTGGAAGGAAGGCGGGAGGAAGAAGAAGAGAGGGAATTTAACAGGGACCATCCCCTGGAAGTAGCCTACGAACTTAGCGTAAACAAGGCGGATGATGTAGCCGACCAGCTTCGTCATGAGGCCAGCCGGGTGGAGCACAAAAAACTTCTTATGAAGGAAATGGAAAAATCCCGGGGAACAATCCAGGAGCTGAAGAATAAAAAGGAGAATATAGAAAAAGAAAGGGGCAAGCTGAAGGAGAGATGGGCTGAAGCCTGGCAGGAGGCCCGCATCACCCCCCTAAATCCGGCAGAAATGCTCTCCTGGTTGAGCCTTTGCCAGGAAATAAAGGGAGAGATCTATAAGCTGCAGGAAGACCGGGATGTGGAAAAAGACCTGGTAGAAAGAATCGATAACCACAGGAAAGAAATCAACAAAGAACTGGAGAAAATGGGGGAAGAAGGGGTTAGGGAAGGGGAGACCCTGGAAAGATTGATAGACCGGGCCCAGGATATCTGTGAAAAATACCGGGAAGCAGAAAATGAAATGAAAAGAATCCAGGAAGTATCCAGGGAGATAGAAGAAAACCTGAAAAGCGTTTATCGCCAGGGGAAGGAAGCACGACAGGCCCTGGACAGCTGGAAGGAAAGATGGTACCGGATTCTAAAAAAGGCGGGTCTTTCTGAAACGACAACCACGGAAACTGCCGCTTCTTACCTGGACAAGCTGGAAGAGCTGTTTCAAAAAAAGGCAGAAATAGCCCGGAAAGAAGCCTCCCTGGAAAAAATGAGAGAATACTCGGCAGATTTTGAAGCCCGCCTGAAGGAACTCTTAGATAAGCTGGCCCCCGACCTGATCCAGGTACCCCGGGAGCATGCTGCCTCTCAACTCCAGGCCAGGGTAAATAAAGCCCAGCGGGATAAGGATCAACAGGAGAGCCTGAAGGATCAGCTTCAAAAAGCCCGGGCAAACTACAAAAAGGCCCAGAGGGCCATGGAAGAGGCTGAAGAGGGTTTAAGGAGGCTGATGGATCAGGCTGGCTGTCAGAAAGAAGAAGAACTTCCCCAGGCAGAGGAAAAATCCCAGCGCCTGGTTAAGCTGCAGGAGGGTATTAAGGGTCTGGAGGACCAGATCCTTTCTGTGGGGGGCGGCCTCTCTCTGGAGGAGATAATCCTGGAAGCCCAGGGGGTTGATGGAGATGCCCTGCCCGGGGAGCTGGAAAATATAAATCAGGAACTGGAAGCCAATAGAATTGAGCTGGAGGAACTAAATCGGACCTTCGGGGCTACCAGGAAGGAATATGAAGAGAAAATTAAGGGGGCTTCCCTGGAGGCAGTAGAAGCAGCAGAAGAAGCCCAGGGTATTCTCGCCCGGTTGAAAAATCAGACGGAGGAATATGCCCGCCTGCGTCTGGCCTCAATCCTTCTACGCCGGGGCATTGACCGCTACCGGGAAGAAAATCAAAGNCCCATTATTAAAAAAGCGGGGGATTACTTTGCCCGCCTGACGGGAGGNGCTTTTTNCAGCCTTAAAGTTGATTTTGATGAAAAGGACAATCCCGTAATCCGTGGCTTGCGCCCTTCAGGAAAGGATGTAGGGGTTGAGGGAATGAGTGACGGCACCCTGGATCAGCTTTATCTTTCCCTGCGCCTGGCCAGCCTGGAAAAGTACCTGGAGGAAAAGGAGCCCCTTCCCTTTATCCTGGATGACCTCCTGGTGAACTTCGATGATATAAGGGCTGCCGAAACCTTAAAAGTGCTGGGGGAATTTGCTCAAAAAACCCAGGTTCTTTTTTTCACCCACCACCGGAGTATGTTGGAACTGGCCGACAAAACAATACAGTGTATTAACTTATTAACTTATTAACTTACAGGTAAAGGAAATTTAAAATGATAGTCAATGAAATACTTGCTATTTTCCTCACTACTTTTATAACGGTATTTATTGCAGACCTGGGGGATAAAACCCAATTTGTTGTTTTGACCATGAGTTCCCGTCATTCACCTTACAGGGTTTTTGGGGCTACGGTGGCAGCTTTTACAGTGGTCATCGCCCTTTCTGTCTTTTTAGGCAGCCTTTTTTCTGAACTTCTTCCTGCCAGGTATGTTGCTATAATTAGTGGCTCCATATTTATCTTTACGGGTTTCTATACCTTTTTTAAAAAGGAGAATAAAGTCCGGGTAAAAGGATCGGGTTCTCCCGTTTTTACCCAGACCTTCCTTATGATATTTTTTGCAGAGTTTGGGGATAAAACATTGCTGGCTACCATAGCCCTTACCGCCTTATACCAGGAACCTTTGATAATTTTTTCAGGTGCCCTGGCTGCCCAGGTTATCAATCACGGAATTGTCGCTTTTATAGGAGGTAAATACCTGGCAAGAATGGGAGAGGATTATCTAAAACTAATGGCTTCTGTTTTTTTCTTCTTTATCGGAATCATAATCCTGTGGGGGGCATAACCATTACCGGTCCCTCAGATCACGGGATTTATTCTATCATATACAGGTAGGGGGTGAATTTTTTGGATAGCAAACCGGATGAGTTCATGATTGATGAAAAAAGATTATCGGAAATGAAAAACTGGGCAGGCTTTTTAGGGATCTTGATGATAATTTCAGGGGCTCTTTCCGCTGTTTTTGGCATCTTTATCTTTATTGTGGGAGCCATACCTGGGATTATTACCATTGTCCTGGGGTTGAAGTTAAGGGATGTCCAGAGGTATGCGGAAGAACTTTTGCACTCAAAGGACCAGGCTGCCTTGAATCCATTAATAGGAAGCCTGGGAAGCTTTTTTAAAATCCAGGGGGTCTTGATAATTGTCATCTTTGTTTTTATCTTGCTGGTTTTCCTTTTAGCCCTTCTCGGAAGCTTTGCCTATATGGGTTTTGAAACTGTGTATTAGTTTATTATGAAGATTTTTGACTACTACCATATGACTTTTACATTATATGGTGAGATGTGGGAGTCTTCTGTTATGATAGGCAGCATTTCCAACTGAGATTGGGATACAAGGAGTCGATCAAAAGGGTCCCGGTGGTGGTCAGGCAAGATATAGGTTTGAAGGGTGTGATTCATTTTTACCGGTAGTTCCTTAATTGCATTTATAGACATTTGTTCATATATAAAAGTGGTGATGTCATCAGGAAGGGTAATTTTACCCAGCCGGGCTTTTATAGCAATTTCCCAGCCGCTTGCGGCGCTCAAAAAAAGAGTGCTGTCCACATTGGTTATGATTTTTCTGGCTTTATCCGATAAGCTGGAATTATCGGTAATCCACCATAAAAAAGTATGGGTGTCTAATAAATATTTCATTTTTCAAAATCCTTTAAAACCTTTTCAGGTAATGGTTCATTAAAATCTGGGGATAGAAAAACCATGCCTTTGGCTGTTCCTGGCAGGCGTTGGGAAACCTTTTCTTCAATAGGGACCAGCTTTGCTATGGGGTTGCCGCTTCTGGCTATAATTACCTCCTGTCCCCTTTTTACCCGGGCTAATAATTTTGAAAGATTTGTCTTGGCTTCATGGATGTTAACTTTTATGGTCAATAAAATCACCTCCAGCTTAATACTAAACTAAGCTAAGGACTAAGTCAAGCGCTATCATCCTTCCCGGACTTCCTTTTCTCTTAATCTACTATCCTTAAAATGGAGGATTTTAAAATGTCGAAAAAAATCGGACGTAATGATCCTTGCCCCTGCGGTAGTGGGAAAAAATATAAAAAGTGTTGCTTGGAAAAACAAGATATTATCTGGGAGCAGAACAAGGCTTCTCAGTTGATGGAGGAGGGGCAGTTTAAAGAAGCGGAAGAAAGGCTAAGGAAAGTATTAAATAATGAGGATAATGTAACTATAAGAAATAACCTGGCGAAATGTTTATTTGAACTGGGAAAATATGAAGAGTGTCTGGATTTATTAAGACCCTGACTGGAACCGGACCAGGAGGAAATAGCAGTTAACCCTTATACCCTGTCTGTAATTTCCAAATCCTTTGCCCGCCTGGGAGATAAGCAGGCAGCTGATTATTTTTTAAATATGGCGGAGAAAATTTTTGAAGAAGGCCTGGCAATTTTTCGAAAAGAAGGGATAGATGAAGAAGACCTTTCTTTTTGGAAGGAATATACAGTGGCTGTAATGAAGGCAGCTTCTTCCAGGTTGTTTATGAATATTTAAATTTATCCAGGGCTAAATAAAGTTCTTCTGCCAGCCTATCAAGCTTATGCGCTGTTTGGGTTATTTCTTCCATATAGGAGTATTGTGTTTTTGTAGCTTCTGCGATTTCCTGGCTACCACCATAAATATATTCTGTTTCTACTGACACCTGTTTAATTTTTTCAATTATTTCTTCCACTTCCTCTACAATTTTTTGGAAGGTCTCGCTATTTGAATTCACAACCTTTGAACTGGCTTTAACCTTTTCCACCCCTTCGAATGTCCTTTTAACAGCATTTTTTGTTTCCTTTTGGGTTTCCTTTATTAACCTGGAGGTATCCTGGGCGGCCTCTGCCGACTGTTCTGCTAATTTCCGTACTTCTTTAGCAACCACCGCAAATCCCCTGCCATGTTCCTCGGCATGGGCTGCTTCAATGGTGGCGTTTAATGCCAAAAGGTTTGTCTGCTCAGCTATATCAGTAATCATGTTGACGGTTTTGCCAATTTCTTCAGAACGTTTTTCTAACCCTTGAATTACCTTAGACAGGTTTTCTATAATATTATTGATATCCTTCATCTGCTGACTTACACTCATTACGGCTTCGCCTCCTTCCCTGGCAAAACCAGAAACTTCCTGGGACATGCTTTTCATTTCACGGGTTTTGTCGCTAAGATCCTGACTTCTGGTGGCAAAATGGGTGGAGGAATCAACCACTTCCTGGAGGGAATCGCTGGTTGATTCTGCCAAATATGCCAGGTTGTCGCTGAACTTCTTAACAGTAGAGGAGGTTTCTCCGGCTTTTCTCATTAAAAGGGAAAGGCTGTTGACCATGATATTATAGTTAGCTCCCAGTTCTCCCATTTCATCTCCTGAATCAATATTGGTTTTTCGGGTAAAGTCACCCCGGGCGGCATGATTCATTGATTCTGCTATCTGAGAAACGGGAGTTGTTATTATTTTGGTAAAGAAAAAGGCTACAATTATGCTAAGTAAAAGGGCTATGGCAAGAGTAAGGAAAGATAGATTTCTTAAGGTATATATAGGTGCCATAACTTCGTCATCAATAATGCTTGTAACAAATACCCATCCTTTACCCTCATAATCTCCAGAACCCAGGAGAGGGGCAAATCCAGCGTGGCGCCTTTCACCTTCAAAGTAATAACTTGCAGTGCCCTTTTCTCCCCTCAGCATCCTCCTTCCGGCTTCTGCCAGCTCAGGTTTGTCCATATCCATAATGTTTTCCCTAAAAATTAAATCATCATCAGGATGGGCAATAAAGGTCCCTTTCTTATTTATCATGTAGGCGTAACCTGTCCTGTCCGCTTTCCTTTCCTCCTCCGCAAACATGTCAACAATTTTATAAATGGTATCTTCCAGGGCTAACCTGGCCACTACCACACCTAAAAATTCCTCGGTTTCACTGGAGTAGACGGGATGGGAAAAATTGATCATATAAATACCCAGGTCTCTGGATAATCTCATGTCTGATATATAAAGTTCCCCTTCCCGGGCAACGGTAAACCATTGCAGATCATCCTTAGGATCACCTACAATACCTTTGGTATCTATGACCTGTAAACCGTCAGGGTCAGTCATGGAGAGTGTATGGTAAATATTGTAGATTTCTTTATACATGGTAAGAACTTCAGTTTTTTCTTCCAGGCTTGCATCCCGGTCTCTAAGAAGGGGATGTTGGCTAATTGCCTCTATATCTCCCTGCCGCTCAGACATAGAATCATCAATTATTTTGCCATATAAAAATGCTTCGTCTACCAGCTTTTCTTCTATTGCCTCCATCAGGGATTCAGAGCTATTTATATAACTTATCAGGGCCAGAGAAGAAAGGGACAAAATTAATATGATGCAAATTAGTAATGTAATTTTAGTCCTGAGGCTTATCTTAATATTTCTCATATTTTTCCTCCCATGACTGCTAAAAGAGATAAAAAAAATGCTAACTTCAAAACCAGGAAAGGAGCAAGGATGAGAAAGTTAACATTTGGACATATGAGATAAACAATAAATATGTCAAAATTAGTTTTTAGTTTGCTGTTTTTTTAAAGTATAACACGTTTATTATTTTTAAACCAGTACATCCTTTATTGTTTCTTCTTAAGTCTTCTTAAAGAATAAATATGGTGGTAAAGACTAACGGATCAAGGTTGGAAAGAAAGGCCATGGGTTTTAACACTGTGTATTAACTTATTAACTTATTATTAGCCAGGCATATCATTGGAAATAATAATTTTTTCATGAAAAATTTTAAAGAATTTTATGAAGGGACACTCTTGTGTCCCTTAATCATGTTATTTTTGAAATATATACTTGATTTATATCAATCAATATCATATGACATAATTAGACACCTTTCTCCAAAGGAAAACAGGTATTTAGGGTAGAAATAATAATTACCAGGAAATAGCTTTCTTCTACCATATGACTTTTACATTATATGGTGAGATGTGGGAGTCTCCTGTTATGATAGGCAGCATTTCCAACTGAGATTGGGATACAAGGAGTCG
>SL_8KL_010_SEDDRAFT_10002375_pt1 | contig 15951 bp, 15 predicted proteins | sample SodLakKL_010_SED_4_FD_11160 | JGI IMG/M metagenome (IMG submission 11160)
GATCCCGGATCCGAATGGTCCGTCAGCGTAAAAGTAGACGGAATGGACGGAGACTTGATCACAAACATGAACCTATTGGAAATTGATGTGGATGTCGATCCCGGAGAAAGAACAGAAGTAGAGTTTATCAACACTTACGTTCCTGGAGAACTCATCATTAACAAACAGTGGATTTTTGACGAATTATACTTTGATGATGAAATTCCGGAATTTATCACCGTACTCATTGAAGGACCTTCCTTCGGTGAAGATGGAATTGAAGTGGAATTGAATGAAGGCAATGAGTGGACCTATGAAAATAAAAACTTGCTTCCAGGAAAATACACTGTTTCGGAACTGGATGTTGACACAAACACTTGGACAGTAATTTATGTAGTGGATGAAGTATCCTCTACGGATCCTGTAGAAGTGGATGTTGTAAATGGAGAAACCACAGAAGTGACCATCCAGAATATCTTCTTATTCCAGGATGAAACCATATGGGCATACAGTAAAGCTGCATACGACGATGGCGCTCGTGGAGAAACCATTCCAGGTACAGTTTACAGAAACAATGAAATTGCCCAATCGAATGCGTGGGGTTGGACAAACTTTATCAAAACTGAAGGTACCCATGAATTCTTACTATTTGCAGGGGCAGGACAGAATGATACCGAGCGGGGAACCAAAGTAGGTACGTTAACGGTAGTGGTTTCCGGAGGTTCTGCAACCGTCACGTATATGGTTGATGAACCTTACACCATCTCTGAGTATCACCTGTGGGTAGGAGAAACACCGCTTCCAATGGTGCGACAAGGTAGAAGAGAGGTTTATACCTCGGCACCGGGACAATTCCCATATACTGACGGTGCAGTTGTCGAAGTCAATGTGGATGCTGGTTTCTTTGTTGCAGCCCATGGGGTTGTCAGAATACCTTATATGACAGAATAAAGTTCAGTAATCTTGGCTTATTGTAAATAAAGACGGTTATGGCATGTCTATCGGAACTGACAGGCAAGGATATAATGATACAACGGTAACGGATCCTGTAAAGCAACAGGCTGATAGATGCTTTTAGAAAAGCAGAAAAGAGGAGAAGCTCCAGTGAGCTTACTGGAGCTGCCTCGTTGTAGAGTTTCATTTAGGAGTGGAATTCTAAAAGTACCTGGTGGGTATGATGGAATGGAACAAAACATAAGCAATCTGGTTAAATGAACTCGGGAAATAGGAACTGTATATAATGGGGATGGTAGAAAGGTAGGTAATTCTTTAAAAGAGTCGGATAGCCCCTGCGTGGGTGGGGGTAGAAAATAATAAGTGCAGTACAAAAACAAAGGAGGAACGGAAAATGAAAAAAGCGTTGGTAATTTTATTAGTTGTAGTAATGGTAGTTGCGTCTGCTAGTGCGGCTTTTGCCGCTGGACATGGGAATATGTCTAACCGGTCTCCCGCCCCCAGTGAGGACTCCATCGCAGCCATCGCCAGTGGTGCCGGATTTAGCGAACTTGTGGGTGCTCTGGTATTCGTTGATGAAGAGTTAGGCACGGAGTTGGTAGAACTCTTTAGTGAAGGTACCGATCAATTCACGGTTTTTGCACCTACTAACGAAGCCTTTTTTGCTCTTTACAATGCTTTGGGTGATGAAGTCCAGAAGATTGAAGACATCGATCCAGAATTAGTTCTTGAAGTTCTTCTCTATCACGTAGCTGAAGGCCGACGGGCAGCAAACAGTGTGGTACCTCGGGTTCGTTATCGGTCCATCACCACATTACAGGGTGCAAGCTTTTCAGTCAGTAATGGTGGAATAATAACCGACCTAGCCGGACAGGAAGCAGAAATCGTGGCTCCGAACATCTCCGCAAGCAACGGGATCATCCACGTGATCGATACCGTGCTTCTGCCCCTTCCCTAGTTGAAACAGTAAAATACATTCATTCGTCTATCGGATGAAATCAGAGTTACAAGATTTAATTTGCCTGCATTATTTACATCCCAATAACATCCGAATAGCAGTAAAGTAAGAAAAGGCCCTTAGGAATTTCCTAAAGGGCCTTTCTTGCAATCTCCAAAATCTCCTCCGGCCGGTCCACCACAAAGTCCGCCCCACTTTCTCTAAGCTCCTTGGCTCCCCGAAATCCCCAGGAAACCCCGACACTTTTCACGCCGGCATTTATGGCGACTTTAATATCCACGTCGGAGTCCCCGACATACAGAACCTCTTCTTTTTTAAGGTCCCATTTCTTCATAAGAGAAAGTAGGGCAGTAGGATCCGGCTTTAAAGGATAAACTTTGGGGTCATAACCTTGGACCACTTTAAAATCCCAATTGTTTAAAAAATACTCATAGGTGGTTACAGCAAATTCATGGGGTTTATTGGAAAGGATCCCCAACAGATAACCTTCCTGCTCCAGCTTTGTTAACACTTCCCTTATCCCGGGATACAGCTTGGACTTATTCTTCCAGTTTTCGGCAAAAATCAATTTCATCTCCCGAATCATGGCATGGATATCTTCTTTCGGAAGGTTTTCGTTTTGTGGGAGGGCTTGCTTTACCGTATTGGGCATGCCGTTTCCTACAAAAATTTTATAGCGGAAAATTTCATGGGTGGGATAACCACGGTTTTTCAGTACCCGGTTCATGGAATCACCGATATCTTCGATGGTATCGATCAGGGTGCCGTCCAAATCGAAAAAAATTGCTTTAATCATTAGGTTACCTCCGTTTTCTTAGTATTATGGGTATTATAACATAGATTTCTTCAAAGGAAATAAAGGAAAAAAGAAGGTGAGTATCGAATAAGTATAGGGTATAGATAGAAAAGAGATGATCTTACGGGATAATATTCATCGGAAAAAGGATTCAAAACAAGATGCGAGTTCTGAAGGAAGACACAGCTTGAATAAAGGAGAAGATGCTATGCCAACAAAGCGGAAAAACCCCATGGAGTTCCAGGGGAATTTAACTAAGCGGAATTATTTTGAAGGATGGTATTATAAACAGGTAAGTCAGAAGGGAGAAATCACCCTGAGCCTTATACCGGGTATCAGTTTGTTCGACCGGGATAAACACAGTTTTATTCAGTACATTTTATCGTATATTGATGAGGAAGGGAAAAGAGAACTGGTAACCGGCTATGTTCGGTTTCCCCTAGAGGCTTTTACTTATCAGAAAGAGCCCTTTAAAGTGCAGGTGGGAAAATCCATTTTTACAGAGAAAAAAATCTTTCTGGATCTGAAAGATCAGGAACGACTCTTTCAGGGGACGCTGGAAATTCATCCCTTTACTCCCATTAAAAGAAGCTTTTTCGCTCCGTCAATTATGGGTCCCTTTGCTTATCTGCCGAAGATGCAGTGCAATCACGGGGTAGTCAGTATGAATCATGATATTATGGGAACCATTCAGATGAACGATCAAAGTCTGAAGTTTAACTACGGCCGGGGGTATATCGAAAAGGACTGGGGAACCTCTTTCCCCGAGGAATATGTTTGGATGCAGTGTAACACCTTTGATACCCCGGAAACCTCACTGTTTTTTTCCATTGCCCATATACCCTTTCTCGGAAGGTCTTTTCAGGGTCATATCGGAAATTTGCTATATAAGAAGAAGCAGTACCGCTTCGCTACGTATAACGGTACGAAAATTTCCGAGCTTCAACGTAAAGGAAAGGAAATATCTTTTATTGCGGAAAATAAAGGGGCAAAACTTACGGTAACCGCCCTACCGGATCAGGAAAAAGAGTTGATTGCTCCGAGAGAGGGGAAAATGGACCGGGTGATTAAAGAAGGAGTCACGGGAGAAGTGACATTTGAACTGCTGGATAAGAAAACCGGTGAAACCTTTAAAGAACGGGGAAGCACTGCAGGCATTGAAGTGGTGGTGGAAGAAAAGAAACGGATCAAAAGGCTTAAAATTCATGAAGTGGCCGATGCGGAGAAAAATTCTTCCCAGGAGTCTGAAGGTACTGAAAAATAAAGCCTTGACTGGAAATAGTACGAGCGGATAAGGGAATACAGAAATTAAAGGAGGTAAGGAATATGACATTAAAAGGTAAAGTAGTAATCGCCCAGGGCGGTGGCCCTACCGCAGTGATCAATCAATCCTTAGTGGGAGTTGCCTTAGAATCCCGTAAGTTCAAACAGGTGGAGCGGGTATACGGCGCAGTTCACGGGGTACGGGGGATTATTGATGAGGATTTTTTAGATCTCAGTCAGGAAACCACCCATAACCTGGAGAGTGTGGCAAGAACCCCGGCCTCGGCCCTGCTCTCCACCCGGGATAAGCCGGATGAGGCATACTGTAAGGAGATATTCCATGTACTGAAAGCCCATGATGTACGGTATTTTTTCTATATCGGAGGAAACGACTCCGCATCCACGGTGCATATCGTAAACGAGTACGCCCGTAAATCCGATTATGAATTTCGGGCCATTCATATACCGAAAACCATCGACAATGATTTGCTGATTAACGATCATACCCCGGGATACGGTTCCGCGGCAAAATTTGTATCCCAGGCCTTTACCGGGGTGGACCTCGATAACCGGGCCCTGCCCGGGGTGTACATCGGGGTGGTTATGGGAAGAGATGCAGGCTTTTTAACCGCGGCCTCTTCCATTGCCCAAAAGTATTTTGATGACGGCCCCCATCTCATATATCTTCCCGAACGGCCCTTTTCCAAGGAGAAATTTTTACGGGAAGTCAAAGAGGTTTATGATAAATGGGGAAGATGTGTGGTGGCGGTTTCCGAAGGAATTAAAAATGATAAGGGAGAACCCGTGGTCAAAGAGTTGATTCAAAAGGCGGAATATGATGCCCATGGAAACATTGTATTATCGGGATCCGGAGCCCTGGGAGAAAACCTGGTGAATTATGTTAAGGAGAACTTAAACATCAAACGGGTACGATCCGACACCTTTGGTTATTTACAGCGGTCCTTTATGGGTTGTGTGTCGGAAGTGGATCAACATGAAGCCCGGGAAGTGGGAGAGAAGGCCGCCCAGTTTGCCCTGTGGCATAACCAGGACGGCTCCGTAACCATCCACCGTACCGGGGATTACTCCGTGGATTATCAGCTGACCGCCCTGGAAAAAGTGGCGAAATATACGAAGTCCATGCCGGATCATTTTATCAACCAAGAGGGAAATCATATCACCGAAGCTTTCCGAAAGTATCTAAGGCCTTTAGTGGGGGAGGAAAGATTCTTTGCCCATCACCTGCGGGCCCCCCAGGTGGATAAAATTTTAAAAAACCGTTGATTTCTTTTGTCTTTTTTCTGAAAAACCGATATACTGATACACTGGAAAATAAAATATATAAAACCGTAACCGGTGAATTTTAGGAGGACATTATATGGAAAGAATTATCGGCACCGTTACAAGAGGATTAAGGACCCCTATCATCAATCAAGGGGATGATTTGGAAAAAATCGTGGTGGATACCGTACTGCAGGCATCGAAGCAGGAAGGCTATGAGGTTGGGGACAGGGACATCGTAGCGGTAACGGAATCCGTTGTGGCCAGAGCCCAGGGGAACTACGCGACCATCGATGCCATCGGGAAAGACGTGGCGGAGAAATTCAAAGAATCAACCGTCGGGGTCATTTTCCCGATTTTAAGTCGAAACCGTTTTGCCATCTGCCTGAAGGGAATTGCCAAAGGGGCAAAAAAAGTGGTGCTGATGCTTAGCTACCCTTCCGATGAAGTGGGGAACCATTTAATGGATCTGGATATTTTAGATGCCAAAGGGGTTAATCCCTGGACCGATGTATTGACCGAGAAGGAATTCCGGGACTTATTCGGCTACAACAAACACACCTTTACGGGAGTGGATTATGTAGCGTATTATAAATCCTTAGTGGAAGCCTACGGGGTTGAGTGTGAAGTGATTTTTTCCAATAACCCCGTAACCATCCTGGATCATACAAAAGATGTGTTAACCTGCGATATTCACACCCGGGCAAGAACCAAAAGAATACTAAAAAGCAAAGGAGCCAATAAGGTTTTCGGCTTAGACGATTTGCTGACCCGATCTATTGAAGGCAACGGATACAATGAAGAATTCGGGCTCCTCGGTTCCAATAAGGCCACGGAGGATAAAGTAAAGCTCTTTCCCCGGAAAGGACAAGCCGTGGTGGACCATATTCAAGAGGAAATTCTAAAGAAAACCGGAAAAACCGTGGAAGTTCTAATTTATGGAGACGGTGCCTTTAAAGATCCCGTGGGGAAAATCTGGGAACTTGCAGATCCCGTGGTGTCCCCCGCCTTTACCAAAGGACTGGAAGGAACACCCAATGAACTGAAGATTAAGTACCTTGCGGACAACAACTTCGCCGATCTTTCGGGAAAAGCCTTAAAAGATGCGATTTCCAAGCATATCGAAAACAAAGCACCGGACCTGAAGGGTGCCATGGAAGCCCAGGGAACCACCCCGAGAAGGCTTACGGACTTAATCGGATCCTTAGCGGACCTTACCTCGGGAAGCGGCGATAAGGGTACTCCCGTGGTGTATATCCAAGGGTATTTTGATAATTACACCAAATAAATATTACTCGATAGAGTAATAAAACTTTTGTTTGTATAAACATATGTTGCAGTAGAGATATCAGCCCTATGAGATCGATAAGTTTGAGAGGATGATGCAGATGAAGGATCCCATAAGTTTTGAAGACTTTATGAAAGTAGACATTCGGGTGGGAGAGGTCTTAGAAGCGAAAGTCTACGAAGAAGCAAGAAAGCCCGCCTATATATTAGTTGTTGATTTCGGTGAGGAAATCGGGATTAAAAAAAGCAGTGCCCAGATTACCGATTGTTATGACTGCGAGGAACTGGTGGGAAAACAGGTACTGGGCGTGGTGAATTTTCCTCCGAAACAGATCGGAAAACTCTTATCCGAAGCCTTAGTCCTGGGGGTTTACAGTGAGAAGGGAGTGGTCCTGATCCGACCGGAGGAAAAGGTAAAAAAAGGGGATAAACTGGGGTAACAGTAAATTATTTGACCGATAGCGCACCGAGGGCTATCGGTTTTTTAATGGGCAAAAAATTGGGTATGAAATTTTTTATAAAGGAATACAACCTACTTATGATTGCAAAACAGTCCGTTGTAAAACAGAAAGCGTCTTTTATGAAGTGGAGAATTGATTAGTTGAATCATATAAAAACTGGATCGGAGTAGAGATGGTCAATAAAACTCAAAAAAAGGAGAGACCTCGATGAACAACCGAAAAAAAATCCCTTTTCCCGTAGCCCTGATTCCCATTGTTGTGGTGGGAGGAATGCTGTTTTATACCATTCTTCAATATGAAGCGGAGCCCCATCCCAGTTTGATGGTGGGAATTATGCTTGCCGCCCTGATCGGAGTGATCTATGGATGGCCGTGGAAGGACATAAGAGAAAGTCTGGTTAAAAATATCCAAGAAGGAATTTCCGCTGTGATGATCCTTTTGATTATCGGAATGCTGATCGGCACCTGGACCGCCTCCGGGGTAGTTCCGGGGATCATGCTGGTGGGATTTCAAGTTTTTCATCCCAGCTGGTTTTTGCCGATGCTATTAGTGGTCTGTGCGGTGGTGTCAGTGCTAACGGGAAGTTCCTGGACTACTGCAGGAACCATCGGGGTAGCCAGTATGGGGATCGGACAGGGGCTTGGAATTCCCGGGCCCATGGTGGCGGGAGCCATTGTTTCCGGAGCTTTTTTTGGGGACAAATTGTCTCCCCTGTCGGATTCCACAAACTTGACCCCTTCTTTATTGGATGTGAATTTATACGAACACATCAAGCATATGCTCTATACCACGCTTCCCAGTTTTCTCATCGCCTTGGGACTCTATACAGGGATGAGTATATGGGCTTTGGATGTGGAGGAAGGAATGCTGGAAATTGGAGAATATCAAGAAGCCATAGGGGAGGCCTTTCATATAACCCCGGTGTTGGTAATCCCACCCATAGTAATAATCCTGCTGGTGATCTTTAAAGTGCCGGCCATCCCGGGACTGTTTCTGGGAGCCCTAGCAGGAGGGATCCTTCAAATTGCCGTGCAGGGGGAAACCTTTGGAGAAGTAGTCCATACCCTCTACGCCGGTGTTGAAGTCAGTACCGGGTGGTCGGAGATGGATGAACTGCTTTCGGGAGGAGGCATGAGCAGTATGTACTCCGTCGTGGTACTGGCTGTTCTTGCCCTGGGCTTCGGCGGGCTACTGAACGATCTGGGAATCTTAAAGGGAATTATCGGTAAATTTTTATTTGCACTGAAAAACCAGGGGGGCGTAGTCGCGGCTACGGTATTCACTTCGATTTTTATCAATATTTTCGGCGCAAACCAATATCTATCCGTGGTGCTACCGGGACAGATGTACGAAAAATACTATGAAAAACTGGGGCTTCATAATAAGAATTTAACCCGGGCTTTGGAAGCCGGAGGAACCTTAACCTCTCCCCTCGTCCCATGGAACAGCAGCGGAGCCTTCATGTATTCGGTGTTGGGTATCAGCCCTTTTCTATATGCTCCCTACGCCTTTGTATCCTGGCTTACCTTTATCCTGGTGATTATTTTTGCAGTATTCAATGTAAAAATGGCAAAGATCAAAAACTCCGATGGATAAGGGCTTTATGTTTGACAGAAATTAAAAAAGCTGATAATATATATACCATACCCCCCTACCCTACGGGGTAAAATGATATGGAGGTGTGTTCAATGATCGGACTGTATGCAGTAACAGCAGTTGCATTCTTAATTTCATTAATAATTGATCGGGAACGAACAATAAAAGCCGTTAAAATCGGCTGGAAGAAGTTTATGAAGATTTTACCGGGTTACTTAAAAATCCTGATGATTTTATCCGTGGTTTTACTTGTACCCAACGAAATTATTGCCCGGTACCTGGGAGAAAATTCTTCTTACTTAGGGATCTTCATCGCAGGAATTTTCGGGTCTATAACCATGATGCCCGGATTTATTGCCTATCCCTTAGCCGGCGTATTTTTAGAACAAGGGGTCAGTTATATGGTAATCGCCGCTTTTGTGACCACCCTGATGATGGTGGGAGTTGCCACTTATCCCGTGGAAAAACAATACTTTGGTAAACGCTCCACCATAATACGAAATGTAACAGCCTTTGGAATTGCCATGATTATTGCCCTTTCCATGGGACTCTTTTACGGGGAGTTGATATAAATGACAAAAGCAATGAAAAGCTATCTTGGTTTTGGGATTTTTCTATTGGTAATCGCCCTGTCCTATGCAACTAACTTTCAGATTGGCATGGATGTGGGAGATAACTTTTGGATATTCGCCTGGGATATGCTTCGGATTCTGCCTCCTGCATTCTTGTTAATCGGTATATTTGAAGTGTGGGCGAAGCGGGAGACCATCGAAAAAAACTTTGGCGGAGTATCGGGACCGAAGCGTTATATCTACGGAATCTTACTGGCGGCCACCACGGTGGGTGGAACCTTCGTAGCCTTTCCCGTAGCCAATTCCCTATATCATAAAGGGGCGGACTACAATTCAATTTTCACCTACGTCACTGCCGCATCGCTCGTGATGATCCCCATGAGTATTATGGAAGCATCCATATTAGGGGTTCGTTTTACTCTGATTCGATTAGGCGTATCACTGCCTCTGGTAATTCTCAGTGCCGCCCTACTGGGAGCCTATTTTACCAAGAAAAAATATTTACTGCCGGCTCAGGAATAGCTAAAGGAATAGAGACCTCGGATCCAAAAGGATTCGGGGTTTTTCTTTGTAGTTTCCCCGGAAGGTCTTTCGGATATTGTGAAAACTTGTTATAATAGAAAAGCATATATTTGGCATAGCGAAATAAAGAAGAGGGGTAAAGCCTTGAAGCCTAATATTACTATACAAAATACCCGGGAAAAAACCATGAAAATGATTTGGCTCCTTGCCTATCCCATTATGATAGGCCAATTGTTACATACGTTTATGATGTTGGTGGATATCTGGTTTGTCTCAGAACTCTTGGGAGAAACCGTCACCGCGGCAGTGGGAGCCAGTACCGCTTTAATGGGGGTCGTTCGAGTGCTGCCCTTTTTATTATCTACCGGGGCTATTGCCCTGGTTTCCCAGTACACCGGATCCGAAAGTCCTAAGGATGTTAAGGATGTGGCCAAAAATGCACTGTTTTTATCCGGGGTGATCGGGATTGTGATGGGGATCCTTTTATACCAAAATATCGAAGGGGTTCTGAGCATCTTCGGGGACAGTTCTCCCGAAGTATTGGGGGAAGCGGTGAAATACTTACGTCTCGCCTTTATTTCGATCCCTTTTATATTTTTCAACGTTACAGCGAAAGCAATTTCCGAAGCCACCGGGGATACAAAAAATCCCGTAATTATTTTTTTGATCATGAACGGAATGAATATATTCCTGGATTACGTATTTATCGTGGAATTAAACTTCGGCATCGAGGGAGCCTCTCTGGCCACGTTGCTCTCGGAAGTCTTAGGGCTGATTTTGATGACAGTGCTGATCGGTAGAAAAGTCCTTCCCTTTAGAGAGCTTTTAGCGAAGGGGCAGGGACTCCGGATCAAAACCTGCAAGGCCATCTTAAAAATCGGGCGGTATTCCATGGTACAAATGATGGTACGACCGATTACGGGCCTGATTATGATGCGAATCGTCCTGGGTCTTGGAGAAACTCCGGCGGCGGCTTTTTCCATTGGTGGCAGGCTCTTCGAATTCATTTTTATCTTTTTAAAGGGACTGCAAATTGCGGTTTCTGTACTGGTGGGACAATCCCTTGGGAGAGGGGATCGGCAAAAAGCCTATGAAATAGTTAGAAAGGGTCTGACTTTAGCCATGATAAATATGGGGGTATTCTTTTTACTCTATGTGGTCCTCGGCCGCTATCTGATGATGATTTTTACCTCCAGTGAGGAACTGATACAAATCGGGGTGTATTACCTTCGTATTTGCTATTTGGGGGTGATTTTCGTAGTTTTCCCCATCGTTTTAGGGGGCGCCTTTACGGGAGCGGGAGATACCATGCCTCCCATGATCAGCGCCATTGTGGGTAACGTGTTGGTAAAGATCCCCCTGGCGGTATATCTGGGGAACTACACCTCTTTGGAAGAAATCGGAGTTTGGATTGCCATCGCCCTGTCCGTAGTATTTGAGGCGGCGGTCATCGGCCGATGGTTTAGAAAGCGGGGCTTAAGCGGAATTATCAAAGATAATATGAAAATAGAAGCAGTAACCAATGAAAGGTGAGGAGAGTGGAAAATGGTAGAATCAAAGGAGTTTTATAAGGTTCAGGGAATGCTGGAGAAGTACAAAATGGAAAACATCAACGTCATCGGCAGAATTCGAAACAGTGAGGAAAAAACCCTTTTTATCGATGAAAAGGAAACCCCCCAAGGTTTTATTCTACAGGATGGAGAGTGGCATGCTATATTCTCCCCGAAAAAAGAAGTACTACATAAAATGCTGAAGAATTTTGATTTTCCAGAGGAAGCCAATTTTTGCGGCATTCCCTTAGATATTGCAAAGGAGGTTCAAAACCACCTTCCCGGTTACGAAAAAGACTGGGAGGAGCCTTGTTATTTATATTATCTGCCAAAGGAGCGCCATGAGGATTACCTTCGGAATCATCCCCAGAGTCTCGATTCCATTCAGGAAAAGGATCTCGATATTGTGGACCGCTTTTATACCTATCGCGACGAAGATTCTAAAGAGTATTTAAGACAGTGTATTGCAAACAGACCCTCTTCCATGCTTCGAGATGAAAGGGGAAAGCCCATATCCTGGGCCTTGGTTCGGGAGGACCACTCCATGGGAGTGATGTATACCGTTGAAGAACATCGGAAAAAAGGCCTGGCCCGGGAAGTGTCTATGGATTTAATCAAAAAAGTGATTGAAACCGATAAAACTCCCTATGTCCATATAGTGGAAACCAACACCCCTTCCTGTAACCTGGCTTCGGATTTGGGAATGATTTCCTGGGGAAGAGTGTTGTGGTTCGGTATGAAAAAAAAGGGTAAATAAAGGGCAAAAGGAGTGGTTCTATGGAAATTTTAAGGACAGCGGAAGAAATTGAAACATTTCGAAGAAAGCACCCGATGAATTTTCTTTACTTCGGATCGGAGCAGTGAGGGATCTGCCGGGATTTTTTTCCAAAGCTTGAAGCCATGGTAAAAAAACATCCCCGGATAGCCTTAGGTAAGGTGGATATAGAAAAACAACCGGTAATCCAAGGGCAGTATAGGGTTTTTGCTGTGCCCTTAGTGCTTTTAACCGTAGAAGGGAAGGAAACCCTTCGGGAAGCAAGGAATGTTTCCATAGTTGTTCTGGAGGAAAAACTTCAGCGGTATGAGAAATTGTTGTTTGATGCTTAATGTAGCATAGGCATTAGCCTAATCCTTGAAAGAATCACTCAAACAAAGTTAGAAGTTGAATAGTTGGATAGCTGGAAAGTTAAATAGTTGGATAGTTAGAAAGGGGGAGTACAAACTATGGCGGGAATTAAATTTGAAATCGAAAAAAAATACGGGGTGATTTCCACCTCCCCGAAGGGATGGAACAAAGAGCTGAATCTGGTGAGCTGGAACGNTCGACCGGGTAAGTTTGATATCCGGGACTGGGACCCCGATAATGAAAAGATGGGAAAAGGCATAACCCTTACAAAAGAGGAGCTTAGGGAACTCCGAGACTTGCTGAATGAAATGGAATTATAGGAAGCAGTGACGAAGAAAATACAGTTTAAGAAATGATTTCACGGAGCAGTTTTTTCAGTGATTTTGTAAAGAGGAGATTATCCCGATCTTCTCTTTTTTTAAATTTAGGACCTCTTTGATTTTGCATGCGTTCTTTCCGGCTGATGTGTCGGGATTGGAGCAAAAAATCGATTTGGTCCTCGGTAATGATTTTGCCGTTTTGATCGATACAGTGACCTTTTTTGGAAAGCACCATGGCGCATAGGCCATTATCCTGGGTAACCACAATGTCTCCGGGGTTCATATGGGTAAGAATATAAAAATCAGCGGCGTCACTGGAAGTTTCCACGGTGATGATTGTGGCGTAATCGCTTTCTAAATATACCCCATGATTTTTCACCAACGTTACGGGGATACTGTATTCCCTGGCCACATAGACGGTTTCTTTAACAACGGGACAGCCGTCTGCATCGATCCAAATGCGAATATTTTTTTGATTTTGTAACATAGAATAGGCTCCTGTCTTTTTGAAAGATTTCTCTCAGTATACCACGGAAAAGCCGGTTCAAAAAGTGGAATAGGGCACAACCCTATGTTTCTAGGAAAAATCGAAAAAAGAAAATTATAGAGAAAAAAGTCGAATTGTGATAAAATAGCGAAAAGCATAGTAATGAAAACATGGTGAACGAGAGATCGGGATAAGCCATGGGAAATCCAAGGAGGTTTTATAATTGAACAGAGAAGAAAAGCTACATAGCCTTGCCAAGACCGCAGAAATTTTTCAGGAAATCGTGTCCATTGATATTGGAATTGCCGTAACGGATCGTAATTCCTATTTGGCATATCACCCTGGGAAAACCATTGATTTTAAATTAAACGTGGGAGACAGCTTGCCGAGAGAAACCGCAGCTTATCGGTGCATGGAAGAAAAACGAAAAATTATCAGCCATAAGAGTAAAGAGGAGTCTCCTTGGGAAATTCCTTATTTAGCGATTGCTTATCCCATCCTGGATGAAAAGGATAATGCCATTGGTTGCGTGGTAACTATTGAAAGTGTTGAGTTTCAGGAGTTCATTTCCTCCACCGCCGGAACGTTGGGGGCATCTTCCGAGGAACTGACCGCTTCCTTAGAGGATCTTCGGGTTCGGACCGAAAGCATACTGAAAGTGGGAGATCAGTTATCCGCCACTTCAAAAGATATGCTGGATCAGGCCAAGGAAACGGATAAAATACTAAATATTATTCAGGAAATTGCCAAGCAAAGTAATCTGTTGGGATTGAATGCCTCTATTGAAAGTGCCCGTGCGGGAGAAGCGGGTAAAGGTTTTGCCGTTGTGGCGGAGGAAATACGAAAGCTTTCCACCAACAGCGCACAATCCGGGGTATTGATTGCGGAAAAGCTGGAAGGAATGAAAAAAGCGATTCTAGACGTTCAAAATCATTTAGAACAAATGGGGGGCGATGTGGATCAGCAGTACACCGTTATTAAAGAAATCGGCTCCGCCAGTGGGGAACTGGCAGTACTTGCCCAGGAGCTGTCGGATTACTCGGAGAAATATACGAAGGGATAAGAAGAAAAAACATACATTAACAAAAAAAGCATAAATTTTAAAATAATGTAGAATCTAAGCAGATACAACCCCGGACCTGGTTCCGGGTTTTTTTATGCCCTCTTAGCTTCTTCTTAAGAAAGTGACAAATGTCATATCCAGTGGTGACAGAGCACACTATCTTAACTCTTAGTTACAGCGTAAAATAATGGTAACCTATAAAAAAGACGAAGGAGGATAAGTTTATGACTGTACAAATTCAAGATTTGGTTAAACGCTACGGTGAAGATCTTGCTATAGATCATTTAAGCTTAAAAATAGTACCGGGAGAAATTTTCGGATTGCTGGGGCCCAACGGAGCGGGAAAGACCACACTGATCAACAGTATGTTAGGTCTTACCAAGGTGCAGGGTGGAGAAATACAATTATTTGAGAAGAATCTTAACACCTACTATGACCAGATTAAAAAAGATGTGGGTGTAGTACCTCAGGAACTGGCCATCTATGAAGATTTAACCGCCTATGAAAACGTAGACTTGTTTGCCGGGCTTTACGGACTGAAAGGGAGGGACAAAAAAGAAAAAGTGGAGGAAGCGTTAGCCTTTGTCGGTCTGTCGGATCGAAAAAAACAGTTTCCGAAAAAATTCTCCGGAGGAATGAAGCGACGGTTAAACATTGCCATGGCCATTGTACATCAGCCGAAACTGGTAATAATGGATGAACCCACCGTGGGGATTGACCCCCAGTCCCGAAACCAGATACTGGAGTCCGTACGAATTTTAAATCAACGGGGCATTACCATCATCTACACCAGCCATTACATGGAAGAAGTGGAAGGAATCGCTTCAAATATCGGTATAATGGATAAGGGGCGAATTATTGCTCTGGGAACCAACAAGGAGTTAAAAGAACTGATTGATTTTGAAGAACGGGGCAGCTTTACCGTAGAGAAACCGGGACTTGAATTGCAGGAAGCAATTGAGAAAATCCCGTCGGTAAATAATATCTCCCTTTCGGAAGATCATCTTTCAGTCCGTTGGAAAAAAGGGGATTCACCCATTGGTGAAATTGTAAAAATCATTACCGACCAGGGATACACCTTAAGAGGGGTAACGGTAAAAGAGCCGAATTTGGAACAGGTATTTTTAACCCTAACGGGAAAAAGCCTTCGGGACGGTTAAAGAGGAGGGAGAAAAATGAAGCTTGGAAATATTGCAAAAGTTACTTTTTTACGACGAATTAGGGATAAACAGGAGTTACTGACCAGCATTTTTTTGCCTCTTTTATTGATTGTTATTTTAGGTACCGCTCTTCAGGGAAATTTTAGTGCCGGTCAATTAGGGGATATTCCCGTAGCCTATTTCAGTGAAGATTCAGGGCCTGGGGGAGAAGCCTTCGAAGTTTTTTTGGAAGAGGAGGAAATTGAGCAGTGGCTTAGAATTGTTCCGGTTGATTCCTTTGATCAGGGATTAGCCCTTGTGGATCAACGGGAAACCCTGTCCTTTATATACCTGCCCGAGGACTATTCAGAAAACATTTCCCGGGGAGAAAAAGGAACCATTGAAATTCGCGATGCAGGGCTCTCCGAGCTACTGCCTTCCATCGTAAACAATATTGTTCGCAGCTACACTCAGGGTGGAAATCTAATGATGGCCCTGCTTGCGATGGAGGATACTTCTCTTAATGAGACGGAAGGAGACTCTTCGGATCCTGCTTCGGGGATTATGGGTGAAGGAGCGGAAGGAAATCCCAGGGAT
>SL_8KL_010_SEDDRAFT_10002376_pt1 | contig 15946 bp, 18 predicted proteins | sample SodLakKL_010_SED_4_FD_11160 | JGI IMG/M metagenome (IMG submission 11160)
TTTGTTTGTAAACAGGTGAAAAAACTAAATATCAATTACTATCTCATACTTTTCAATTATAGGAGGACAAGAGAATGTCTGATAAAGCGAAACCTGTGGATATGACCGATGAGAATTTCGAGGATCTCATAGAAAAGCATGATTATGTGATAGTTGACTTCTGGGCCACTTGGTGTGGACCCTGTAAGATGATGGATCCAGTAGTTAAAGAGTTGGCAAAAGAATATGGTGATGAAGTATTTTTTGGAAAAGGTAAACACTGAAAACAATTCACAGATAACTACAAGATTTGGTATACAAGCAATACCCACCTTCATATTCCTAAAAAATGGAAAGCCTGTTGACCAATTAAGAGGTGCAGTGCAGAAGGCTGATATGGCCGATAAGATAGAAGAAGTATTCGATCTTTAAATATCCTCAAGATCTTCTATAGAAGACATCATTTCAGAATACCATGTTTCCAGGCACTCTTTAGCTTCTTCCCTCACTTTATCCAGAGGTCTACAAGAATAAAGATAATAATAACCCCCTTTCCTGATGGTCTCCTTTTCCTTGTAGACTAGACCACATGAAACTAGCTTTTCTAAAGACCTATATACTGTACTCTGATCTCTATCTAATTCTTCAGCTAATATCTTCGAACGGTGTTCACCTCCCTCACCAAGTATCTTCAAAACCATAATATCTAGTTCGGAGAGATCAAAAAGGCATCTCAGTACGTTGTCACAATCTATATCGTATGCAGAGAAATCAGGCATCATATCATTATTCGATTATGTGTTCTTAGTACTTAACCGTTGTGCAGCTTTAGAATATCGTCCATTTTGAGTAATATACTGAAATGAAAAATATATATAGTATGATTTCTACCGGTTTCCAATACTTTGGAGAGTAAGAAGAATGGATACGAATATTAATAAGACTAATAAACGTAAGAAAAGCAAACCTAAGGGAATAGGATATAAAGTTGGCCTTTATCTTATCACAGCTTCTTCGATAGGTCTGATCTTAGGTTTTATAGTACCTTGGGCAAAGATAGCCGGAGACGATTTACTTTCACAGATCCTAGGATACTTATATTCGGATGTATTCTGGTTGAGTGATTATTTCTTTTTATTGTTGATAATGCTTATCATAGGCGTTATCATAGTATTACTTAGATTCTTTGAAGAGATAGAATTGATAAGCGGTCTCAAATCTAGCTGGATCAAATACGTTCTCCAGCATGGACTTACTGTTACCTCTATCTTATTGATTTTCTTCTCTCTTTATTTTCTAGGTATCATGATCGCATTCAATAAATTGACGATAATGGCAGAGGACATCACTGCTATTCTTTATACACCAGCTCCTATGTTTTTAGCTGTAATCGGAGTATTCAACCTATATCTGAGTTTGTCCAATTCTAAGAAAGAAGCTAAAGTCATACAATATAAAACGATCAAGAGAAAGAATAAACCTGTCAAAAAGAAAGTAAAGAAACCTGTCAAAGGAGGAGGTGAATACGCTTGAAAATAACAAAAACTTTGATCGATAGGATGCTCAAATTTCTATTTTTTGTTGCTCTTATAGCTTTGATATTAACACCGGTACTTCCTTGGATCACACAAGGTGAAGATCACGAAGAGAACCATTTATGGATCACTAAGGCTGAAATTTCTCAATCTGAAAATGAAACTATCTCGATGGTCAATCGCAATATAAACTATACTAGTATCGGTTTCCTATTGGGTATCGTATTCACACTCACTGGTAGAGTAGGTGTTCAGATGAGAAAGATAGAAAGGAATTTGATGGCAAATTACTTCATGTTCTCATCAGTACCACTCCTGATATCTTCTGTTGTTTCGATGATATTCAGTATTCGAGTGATAATGATGATAAATGGTTTAGGTGGAGATTATAATCTTGGTTACAACTATTCGCATTTACTGATGTCCATACCTTTCTTATTTGTATCTTTACTGTTCGCTGCTATAGTCATCCCTAGAGCAAAAAAAGGTATCGAAGAGATAAAAATGGAAGAATCAAAAAAATTACCGCAGAATCAATTCAGTCAGGATGATACCACAGCACAAATGAATCAAGCAGAACATCCGCCATCGACAATTATCTGTAAAAATTGCCGTGGTGAGATCAATAGAGATGCCCTTGTCTGCCCAAGCTGTGGTATCGATGTATCTGTTAGATGTCCAGAGTGCGAAAACATATACCCTGAACACCTACACAGTTGTCCTAGATGTGGAGATAAACGTGAAATCCTTAAATAAGATAGACCGGTTTTAATAGATATGAAAAGTTACTCAGGACCGGTTTTTTTGAAAGAAGGATTCGTTCAAGGCCGGATAGATATAGAGGAGGGTAATGTTATTGAATTTGAGGAGGGGGGAGACAAAGGTGAAGAATCTTTAATCATCCCGTCCTTAGTAAATGCCCATACTCATAGTGGTGATGCTTTTGTTGAAAAAGCTCCCGAGGGCACCATCGAAGAGGTGGTAGGTCCTGGTGGGTTTAAACATAAGGCACTTGAGGAATCAACTGATGAGATCATTATCCAAGGTATTAGACGATTTTTTACCGAGCTTAAAAACAATGGAGTGACTAAATCCATTGAATTCAGAGAAGGGGGCATAAAAGGTATAAGATTACTAAATAAAGCGGTTAAAAGGTTGGAGAACGACATTAAAATAACAATTTTCGGACGTCCTGCTAAACGAACATATAATGAGCAGGAGATAAACAAATTAACATCCATAGCAGATGGTATCGGTTTGAGTTCTTATAGAGACTGGGATAAGATCCAATTCCATAATATTGCTGAAGCAGCTAGACGTTCGAACACTCCTCTAGCTCTACACTGCTCTGAAGATGTTAAGGAACCTTTAGATAGGATCTTAGATTTTGACATCCATCATCTCATTCATATGCTCGAGGCAGATGAGGATGACCTGTTTGCCTGTTCTTCAGAGGATATTCCCATAGTGATCTGTCCTAGGAGTAATATGCAGTTTGGAAAGATACCCAACATACCTTTGATGATCAAGAATGATGTAAAGCTCTCACTAGGTACGGATAATGCTATGCTCGTATCGCCCAACATGTTCAGGGAGATGGAGGTCGCTTACAGGGTCGGCAAGATCAAAGGAGGCGTTAAAGCGAAAGATATTTTAAAGATGTCAACATGGAACCCAAGAGAAAGTTTATATCATACTTTGGATGTTGATGGTTCGAAGTCAGATAAAGACACTTTCCTAGTGTTGGAAAGGAAAGGCGGTGAACCCGCACACGAGGTCGTGACAAAAACATCGATTAAAAATATCAAACGGATCGTTATGTGGTAAATATGGAAAGCTTCAAGAAGATATTGATACCAACCGACGGATCAGAGGCGAACACAGAAGCAGTCAAAAAAGGTCTATCCTTAGCAAGACTGCTGGGAGCAAAAGCAAAAGTATTATTCGTTGTGGACACCTCATCATTCATAGACCTCCCACCCGATGAAATGGTTACTAACGTGACGAACTACATGAAGAATAAAGGAGAAAAAGTACTAGACGATATCGAGGAACTAGCCGATGAATATGGTGTCAATATCGAGAGAAGTGTTAAAAAGGGACATCCGGCAGAAATAATCGTCCAGGATTCTAACGAATCAGATATCATCGTTATCGGCACCCACGGAAGATCCGGTATTTCTAGATTACTTCTAGGGAGTACCGCAGAAAAGGTTATAAGACATTCTGAATGTCCCGTAATGGTTATAAAGATCAAGGAGGAGGAATAATATGGAAATAGTAAAAGACTTGATGACTAAAGACCCGGTAGTCGCTGAATTACCGGGAAACCGAAGAGATGTTATGGAGATATTGGTCAAAAACGAATTGACTGGTGTACCTGTAGTCAAGGATGGATTTCTGAAAGGCTTTTTGAGTAGGCATGATATCTTCGACCATCCTGAAGAGGACCAACTAGCGATGATCTATAGAAAAGATCACCCACATATATGTGCGGAAGACAAACTCGACAAGGCTGCTAAGATTTTCGTTGATAATAATATACACTACCTACCCGTCACTGAAGATGGGGATAAATGTGTAGGTATCCTAACCACAGCAGATATGTTAGAGTATGTTGTAGAACTTAAGAGAGACATCCCAGTAGGTGAAACTGCTAGCAGTCCATGTGTTCCTATGTATGAAGGGACACCTATCAGGATAGCTTTACAGACCATGAAACTCACCGGTATCTATGCTTTCCCTGTAGTAGATGAAGACACTAGACTCGTAGGTATAATTACTGATAGAGACCTATTCAATCTTTCTGAAATTACTGGAGAATTGATGGTATCAGAACTAGGCCTGGAACAGGACGAAAATACCTGGTCTTGGCAGGGCTTAAAGAACATAATGAAATTATATTATGAAGAATCTAAATTCGAGTTACCGAGTATTCCTGTCAAAGAGGCTATGATAAATGATCCGATCTCTGTATTCAGCGGGACTGATATCTACGAGGCCGCAGACATAATGATTAGGAACGATTACGGTCAATTACCTGTAGTTGATGAAACCGATACATTGGAAACCATGGTTTACGAACTAGATCTTTTAGCAGCGATAATCTGAGGTTTTTTTAATGGTGGATAAAGAAAGTCTAGAATCCATGTGCAAGAGACGTGGATTTATCTGGCAGAGTGCGGAGATATACGGTGGAGAGGCTGGTTTTTACGATTACGGTCATCTCGGAACAAGATTGAAAGAGAATTGGAAAAATTGCTGGAAAGAATATTTTCTCGGCTTAGACGAGAATTATCATCTTTTGGACACTACTAACATCCTACCATACAAAGCTCTTGAAGCGTCTGGACATGTTGATCATTTTTCAGATGTTCTCATCCGTTGTGATAGATGTGATTCTACTTTCAGAGGAGACCATATAATAGAAGATGAAACAGGTAATAGTGCCGAATGGATGGGAGTACAGGAAATAAAAGAAACTTTGATAGAACTCGATATCTCCTGTCCAGATTGTGATGGTGATTTTTCTGATCCTGTTGATTTTAACATGATGTTCGAACTTGATATAGGGCCAACAGGCGAAACCACTGGCTTTTTAAGACCTGAGACCGCGCAAGGAATATACCTAAACTTCAGCAGAGAATATAGGGCTTTGAGAAAAAGGATGCCCATGGGATTAGCAACTATCGGCCGTGCATATCGTAATGAGATCTCTCCTAGAAAAGGTGTTTATAGGCAGCGGGAATTCGAACAAGCTGAATTACAGATATTCTTTGTTCCTGGGATCCATGATAAAATATTTAAAGAGAAGTACGCAGACGCTGATAAGATCGAAATAATAGTTAAAAGGGCTGCTTGGGAAGAGACTAAAGAGATAAACATCCAAGAGCTTGACGATCTACCAGAATTTTTTCTGTACCATTTAATGAAGATATATGAATTCTATAGGGACGTTATGGAGATCGAAAAGGATCGTATAAGATTAAGAGAACTGTCTGATGAGGAGAAGGCTTTCTATAATAAGATCCATTTTGATTTGGAGATACACTTTGATACACTCGGTGGTTGGAAAGAAGTAGATGGACTCCATTATAGAAGTGATTACGACCTTAAAAAGCATCAAGATAAGTCAGGTCAGAAGATGTCGATACCAACCGACGATGGAAGAAAGATACCACATGTCCTAGAGATAAGCTTCGGCGTCGATAGAAATATTTGGGCACTCTTAGATAATGGTTTTAAAGAAGATGATGATAGGACATGGTTAAAACTACCTACCAAACTGGCCCCATACATCGGAGCGGTTTTCCCCTTGGTAAGGAAAGATGGTATCCCTGAAAAAGCTAGAGATATATTCGATGAGTTGATCAAAGATTTACAAGTTTTCTGGGATAAAAGTGGTTCTATTGGAAAAAGATATGCGAGACAGGACGAGATCGGGACTCCCTATTGTATGACTGTGGATTACGATACATTAGAAGAGGATACGATCACTATCAGGGAAATACGTTCAAGTGAACAGATCAGAGTGGATGTTAAAGACTTAAAAACAATATTAGAAAATCTATTAGAAGGAAAGAAAAAATTCGAAGAGTTTTAACTGGAATCTTTATTGTTTTTAAGCGATTCCAGTCTACTTATAGCATTCCATATAATAGTTCTGCCATGTAATGGTATGTTTGGATCATCAGCCATCTCCTCAAGTTTGAATATAGAAGAGGCTATTCTGACATCTAAATCATCATCTGATTCTAAAAGTAATCTTTCACATTCTTCGGAACTCTCCCGAATATTTCTTGGGATCGCTGTATCCTCTTCGATCCTATCTAACATATCGCATATTTGTTTTAACTCTTCCTGTTTTCCCATCTTATCGACCTCAAAATTCTTTCGGTTAATTAATCTCTTATAATTAAGGTTTATGGTAGTTGTAAATAAATGTTTGGGAATCTATATGCGGAAAAAGGAAGCAGATAGGCGCCCAACCTATCTGCTATCCGCATATATGGAAGGATACATGATCCCTGTAATCTATTCTACGGATTCTTGGGTATATCGGAGTAACCCATCATCTTGAATTCATTCGTCATATCGGATATCGCATCCGAATTTACGGTAAATTTCTTTCCAACTATAGTGTGCGTCTTCTTCTGTCATATGCATCACGATAAAAAGAATGAGGTCTTTATTTATAAAGGTGAATACAGGGGGGTATAGTGAAAACGGTGAAAGTGAAAAAATAATATAAAAGAAAGGTTAATACTGAGTTGCGATCGGTATTTATCTACTTCTGAGATTTCCCGATGTATTCTTGTTTTTTCTTCTTAGCTTCCGCTAATTTTTCTTCAAGTTTTGCTATCTTATCTTTATGATCCTGGATCTTCTTTTTATACTTCTCTATCTTTTTTTCCTGTTTAGCTGCTTTAGACTCGTATTTGGCTTCCTTCTCTAGTTTTTTAGCTTCAGTTTTTTTTCTAGACGATGAATCTTTTAATCTATCTTCCTTATTCATGATCTTACCCACCCTATACATTTATTTAGAGATATAAAAAAGTATTGATTACTAGAGTAGATAAACAGTATTTAGATATAATAAGTATTATATATGGCTTAAATTATACCATATTTAGGGTAGATAAAATGTCAAGTCCAATAAGTGATTGGTTATATGATGCAGGAGTTAAACTGGGAGGATTCGGTGAACCCTTTGCTGAAATGGAAGCACAATTTTGGGAGTTTGTACCAGGATTGATATTCCTACTGGTCTTTATACTGGTCGGCTACATAGTCAGTAAAGTGATCGCAGGTATCTTCAGGAAATTCCTAGAAAAGATAGGTTTCGAAAAAGCCATGGAGAAAGTTAAGCTGGGGAAACATTTCCGGAAGTTGGGATTCAAAACTGTATCCCATTTTATAAGTATTTTTATATTCTGGTTTGTTTTCCTGATCTTTCTTCAATTGGGTGTAGGAGCAGCTGATATAGAGATAATCTCGGATATACTGTCTCCGATTATACTGTTCATACCTAGAGCACTGATAGCAGCCCTATTGATAGTCATAGGTCTATACGTTGGAACGTTGGTTTCGGAATTGCTGGTAAAGACTCTTAACAAAACCGGTTTGAAGAAGTCTGTAAAACCAGTAGATAAACATTTAAAAACTACAGGATACAATCTTTTCGGGATACTCGGGATTATAGTAAAGATCTGGGTACTGCTGTTCTTCATCCAGGCTGCACTCGATATAATTGCCATAAGAGCACTAACTGAATTCATACATCCGATACTGCTTTACTTCCCACGTATAATTATAGCGTTCTTCGTTGTACTATTAGGTCTAGTAGTCGCCGATTACATTGTAAAACTAATCAAACAATGGTTAAAAGAAGCTGAGATCGGTAAAACATTGACTAGAGCTGATGATAAAACGATGGTACAGGGCTTATCCGTATTAGGGATCACCATGACTCTGATCAAAGTCTGGATACTTTTGATATTCGTACAGATAGCCCTCGATATATTGGCCATCGCAGCTCTTGAAGCTTTAATTAATCCAATAATACTGTATTTCCCAAGATTACTCGTTGCGACAGCGGTAATTATCGTAGGTTTGATTGTTACTGACTTCGTATTGAATATTGTACACAAACTACTCGAGGAGATGGAATCCGGCAAATTCATAAAACCTGCAGAAGACATAATAAAGAAACCAGGAATAGTGATGAAATTCGTAGACTTCCTAGTTAAAGTTACAGTGATGCTGGTTTTCATAAACATCGCTGTTGCTATCTTAGGTATAGATATTATAGCTCAGCTAGTAACTACAGTCATACTCTGGATACCAAATCTCTTCGCCGCAGCTATAATAGTACTGCTAGGTCTTTGGGTTGCAGGTTGGCTTTACGAAAAAGTCATGGAGAGTTCCAAGAAGCATGAAGTACCATTCCCTGCTCTAGTGGCAAATGCAGTAAAATTCCTAGTAATATACATAGTAATAACCATGGCACTAGCACAGATCGGTATCGAAGTACCTGTACTTTACCTGGCATTCGCTATAACATTAGGTGCTGTAATGATAGGTCTCGGAGCAGGTTTCGCATATGGCCTGAAAGGAGTCATGTCTAACATGGGAGGATATCTACAGGTGAAGGACATAGTCACACCCGGTGAAAAGATAGAGGTCGGAGAGTACTCTGGAGAGGTACAAGAGATCACTCGATACAATACGATAATCAGAGATGAAATGGGTAATAAAAAGTCTATACCCAATACGTATCTAGTCGAGAATACCGTTACAACGGTTTCAGAGTGATATCAACAAAAAACCCTTTTTTATTTTTCTTTTTCATGTTCATTCATGAACCAGACTTCCTGCTGATTGAACGGTATCTTTATTCCATTGTCCTCCAATCTTTTCTTAATCCTCCACAGTAGTTCCATCCGGATCTGGAACCACTCTGTTGACGGGCCCCAAACCCTCACTTTTAGATTTACGGCACTACTTCCAAGATCTTCGACGAAAACCTGAGGAGGTGGATTTTTAAGAGCAAGGGGATGTTCTTCTATGACCTCATTTATGATCTCATAGGCTCTTTCAGCATCGTCCTGATACCTTATCCCCACGTTGTATTCGAACCTTCTAGCCACATTTTCTAAAAAATTTGTTATGTTCGAGGTGAACACTTTTTCATTCGGTATCCTGACATATACTCCTTCAAAAGTTCTAAGAGATGTAGATATTATCCTGATATCCTCCACCATCCCTAAAGTACCATCAGGTCCACCGATACTTACAACGTCATCGACTCTCAATGGTCTCTCAAAGGTCAAGAAAACACCCGATATCAAGTTCGAAACTATACTCTGACTTGCAAATCCTATGACGATCGCCATTATCCCTCCAGCTACCATGAATCCAGATAAGTTTATATTCAGTATGGGGAGTACAGCGATAAATGATGAGAGGATTATGATATAATATACCGTTTTAGCTATCGTGTTCAACCTGTCTTTAGAGATTATATCTTTGAATCTCTTTTTTATATTAAGTGAAAGAACTTTACCTATAAGCACTGCTGCGAGTATTATTATGAAACTGATAAACACATCCCATAGGGTTATGTCCTGATAAAGAACTCTATCCCACATCAGATCCCACCTTCCATGATAAATTTTGCACCTTTTAGATGTTTAGCTTTCTTCTCGAAGACCTCTAGAGATTTATTCATATCCTCTCTTAAAGGATGAGAAATGAATCGGGTCTCTGACTTATCTTCACCACTGATCTTCATGTCTCCTCGCATCGACACAAGGTCATCATCGTAAAACATCACCATGCCATAGGCGTTGAAAACAGTTTTTGTCAATTCGACCCATTCATCAGATGTGTTGTACAACCTAAGGTTTAGTATTCCTTCGTGTAGTTGATCTACAGAAGGTACCGATGTATGTAAACTGCTTTTCCAGTATTTACATATGGTGCCCGTTTTAACATCTCCATAAAGTGTATATTTATTTTTAACAAGGGTGAATATATCTATATCAAGATGCCTTTTTTTCCCTTTAACAAACACACCTATCTCAAGGGGGTATGTTAGATAAATGGATCTTTTAGTTTTTGGTTCTAAAACCATTGGTTCTTCTAATTCAATCAATAGTGTAGAAGTGATGGATTTAGGGGTGTTAAGAGGTTCAATTGGATTTATAACGATATTTTTTCCTTTACTGAATATCGTTTTATCGAGTATTTTATCTTCATATTCTCTATGATATGCTATACCCTCATCAGTTTCCTCTGTTGAGATGCGTAATGGCCCTCTTTCGAATAAAAAAGGTGCCTTGTGTTCACCGTACATGTTTTAAAATAAGGTAAATCCACTATTTTAAATTTAGGAGTGTTTTAATTATATTATCTATCAAAAAGGTGATCTTTTACTCCTAGTTACGATTATTACCGATAGTGCCAATAAGGACAATACAGCTATCACCAATATCCATCTAAATGAAATAGGTAACGAAGTCACAGGTTCTTCGTCATCTGTTATCTCTTCTTCTCCTTCAACAAATGCGTAGAGATATCCTTCTAAACAACCGACATATATGGTTCCGTTCTCACCTATAGATGGTGAAGAACGAATCGCTCCTTCTGTTGAATGATTCCATCTCTCAATACCATATATATCTATGGAAAATATCCTTTCATCAAAAGAACCTATATGGATCGTACCTTCACGGCCCAATGCAGGTGAAGAGTCAGCCCAGTAACCCGTTGAAAATCTCCATCTTAAAGTTCCGTTATTGTAAAATGAATATAGATATCCATCCTCAGAGCTAGCATAAATTAAACCTTCATCACTTAGCGCAGGCGACGAGGTAACCCATCCTCCAGTAGAGTAAGTCCATAACTCTTCACCATTTTCATCTATGGCATAAATCTTCGAATCATCAGAACCAAAATAGATATTACTCTCTTCGTCAACCGCTGGAGAAGAAAAAATTTTATCTCCTGTCTGGAAGTGCCATATCTCGTTCCCGTTTTTATCTATTGCATACAATCTTCCATCATTGGAAGTTAAGTATATGATCCCATCATCGTTCAACGCAGGAGACGTATGTATCTCACCATCGGTTTCAAAACTCCATCTCAATGAACCATCGGAATCCAAAGCGTATAGTTTTTGATCCAAAGACCCAAAGTAAACCGTACCATCGGGGCCTATGTTTGGAGATGAATTGATGGTGTCTCCAGTACGGTAATTCCATAGTTCATCACCATCCTTATCTAGAGCGTATAATACGCCTCTTTCACATCCAAAATAGATCGTTCCTTGAGAACTTATAGCAGGGGTCGATGATATCCATTCCCCTTCAGCATCAAAATTCCAAACCTCGTTTCCTTCAACATCGATGGCATAGAGATATCCGTCACCAGATCCAATATATATCGTTCCGTTCTCGTCAATAACCGGTGTCGATCTTATAGGGTCACCAACATCGAATCGCCAGTCTAGTTCAACAGATGTAAAATTCGTAAGTTCGTCACTTTGCCCTGTGTTACGAGTATTCTTTCCGAAGGAGGGCCATGGTGACTCCTCTAAATTTAAACCCAATGATCCGGGGGAAATAAAACAAACCCCTATGAACGATATCATCAACAAGATCGAGAGTAATATCCCAAGAGATTTACCGGATTTAGAGGTCATTATATATTTGGAGATACTTTATATTTAATATATGTTTTTCTAGTTTCCTTCAATAAGATAAAATCATGCTATCAACATACTTCTAGTTTCCAAACTGATTAAGATTGAAATTTATTAATATGATGAAGAGATTAAGAGCTTAAAATGAAAAAAAAGGGAAAGAAGTATGCTGATTTTCGCTTCACATCCGAGGAGATAGCTGGAGCCGTTGGAGATTATGGAACGCTTTTTCCGATCATCTTAGGAGTGGCTGTTGTAACAGATGTTAATTTTGGACACATTTTGTTGTTTTTCTCGATATGGTATATCTTCACTGGCATTTACTACAAAAAGCCTGTACCCGTTGAACCCATGAAAGCCATCGGTGCTATCGTCATAGCTGGAGAGTTCACACAAGAGGTCATCACAGCATCGGGTATCTTATTAGGTATCTTCTTCCTGCTTGTCGGTTTTCTAGGGGGTATGAAATACCTGAGTGATAAGATCCCACAGAGCTTGATAAGGGGAGTCCAACTTGGTCTTGCTTTGATATTGTTGAGGACATCTTACGGGTTCATGACCGAAAGTTCATTTGATGTTTATATAGCTCTTATCGGGATAGCTATCATACTTACGTTCTTTGTTTTAAAAAAGTACAGAGAGCTACCTGATATATCCTCATTACTTGTCATAGCAATCGGTATAATAGCCGGGTTCGTATTGTACGGGATACCGTCGATAGAGGTTCTTTCCATACCTTCAATATACACGCCCACCATCAGTAATTTCTTCAGTGGCGGTTGGCTTTTAGCGATACCCCAGGTTCCATTGACCATAACAAACTCCATATTGGCTACGTCTTTACTGATGGGTGACCTATTCAAGAGGAAAACAGAACCCGATAAACTCTCTAAAACTGTTGGTATGATGAACATCACATCACCGATCTTCGGTGGGTTTCCCATGTGCCACGGATCTGGCGGCTTAGCTGCTCAATACAGATATGGGGCTAGAACCGGTGGTTCGAATATAATAAGTGGTCTCATCCTATTAGTCATCGCTCTGTTCTTTGCAGGGGCTGGTTTTGTTGAGTTATTACCCCTAGGGATATTCGGTGCCCTTCTTGTTTTTGTCGCACTAGAACTGGGTAAACATTCATTCAAAACCGAATCTTATGTAGTCACTGGTATAGTTGCAGTTTTTTCCTTAATTTTCAACATATCGGTAGGATTTTTCATAGGTATCGCTGCCTATTTAGTAATGAAAAAATTTTACAAACTTATCTGATCGGCCCAAAATCTAAAAACGTAACCTTTATTAATTCCGCATCTATGTTTCGGTCAAGTAATATTCGATCATATATGGAGTTGCTTAGATGGAGATAGAAATATTTGGTTCCGGATGTAGCAAATGTAAAAAATTAGAGAAGGATATTAAAGAGGTCGTTGAAGAACTTTCTCTAGATGCAACAATAATCAAGATCGATGATATCTCAGAGATGGCTGAAAAAGGAGTGATGTCTACTCCCTCTATGGCCGTCGATGGAGAATTAAAGATAAAAGGCAGTATTGCTAGTAAAGATGAGATAAAAAAAATTTTTGAAAAGATGTAAAATATAGGTGATAAAAATGTCAGGATATTGGGGAAAATTGTTGAGAGTAAATTTAAATGAAGGAAGTGCAAAAACAGAAGAATTATCGGAAGAATTCCTTAGAAAATTTATCGGTGGTGCTGGTTTTACAGGGAAGATACTTTACGATGAAGTAGGACCCGAAGTTGATCCACTTTCAGAAGAAAACAAATTGATTATGGCACCCGGTCTGCTTTTGGGCCCAAAGGTTCCCACGGCTTCTAAAACTGCATTCGGTTTCAAGAGTCCACAGACCGGAGGATACGGTAAGGCCATAGTCGGTGGCTGGATCGGAGACCGTCTAAAAAAAGCAGGATACGATATACTGGTCATCGAGGGAAAGGCAAAGGAACCTTCAGTGGTTGTGATCCAAGATGATGAAGTTAAGATCGAAAGCGCCGATGACCTTTGGGGAATGGATACCCACGAGACCGCAGAGGCTTTGAAAGAAAGATACGATAAAGTTAAGACCGCTGTCATCGGACCTGCTGGAGAAAAACTATCTAAGATGTCGATGATCGAGTGCGACGAGAGGCAAGCCGGCCGTGGTGGACCAGGTGCCGTTATGGGTAGTAAAAACCTCAAAGGCATCGCGATAGATGGTACAAAGGATTATCCCGTATATGACCAAGAAGCCCTTGACGAGTTGATTTCCGGGTTCAGGAAGGAGACTGTAGAACAGGGAAAAACCGATATGGACCTAGGTACAGGTTCCGCCATCCACCCTCTAAACGTGGAGATCGGAGCCTTCCCATCAAAGAATTGGGAGGCTGGATACTTCAAAGACGCCTATGATAAACTCGACGACCCAGAAGAGGGAAGGATAGATCTTGATCCAAATGTATGGGTAAAAAAGTACGTTGACGGAAAAAGACCTTGCCCATTCTGTACAAAACCCTGCAGTCAATTCTTTGTGGCCGAGGATACACCCTATGGAGACATAGCGATCGATGGTCCCGAGTATGAAACAAAGTACTCATTGGGAGGTTGTTGTGGTGTCGATGACATCGAAGCTGTAGCAAAAGCTAATGAGATATGTGATAAACTCGGTTTGGACACGATATCCGCAGGTGTCACTATTGCATGGGCCATGGAGGCCTACGAGAAGGGGCTTTTGGATACCGACCTTGATCTCAAATTCGGTAATGCAAAGGCCATGGTTGAAGCAGTTGAAAGGATGGGTAAAAAAGAAGGAGAACTTGGTGAGTTGCTTTTCCACGGTGTAAAAGAAGGAGCAGAGATGTTGGGGAAGGGATCAGAGAAATTTGCCATCCACATCAAGGGCATGGAACCACCAGGATACGAAGCTAGAGGTATGTTCGGGATGGGACTCGCTTTGGCTGTTGCACCAAGGGGTGCTGACCATCTAACATCCTGTGCTTACGCTTTGGATTACGGCGGAAGTTTCTGGTATTTCAAAGACTACGAAAGAAGAGAGATCGTTTCAAAAGGATTCCCACTCAAGATGATGGAGGATCTGATGATGGTCTATGACATGACAGGGATATGTAAGTTCTCTAGAGGTATCTATATGGACAAGGACCAGCTAGGTATCATCAATGCTATAACAGGTTGGAACGTTACCAACGGAGAATTGTTAGAAGCTGGAGAAAGATCCCATAATGTTGCCAAAGCTTACAACGTCAGAGAAGGATTTACTCGAGAAGACGACATATTACCTGAGAGGATGTACAGAGAAGAAGTACCCTACGGACCTAACAAAGGTGCTAAGATACCAAGAAGAGACTTCGAGAAAGCTCTAGATAGGTATTACACCGCCAGAGGATGGAGTTTAGAAGGAGTCCCAACGAAGGGTAAATTGGAAACTCTAGATCTTCATGACGTAGCTGAGGAAGTCGGTGTTACTAAACAGTGAAAAAGACCCCAAACTCCTTTCAAAATTTTTCTTATTTATGGTTGACTAGCAGCAGCTTTCACACTTTGACTTTCCCTCTTTATCTTGGGGAACCAATTTTGGGTCTTCAAGCATATTTGGACTATTATAAGCATCACCGGTACTTCGATCAGTAATCCAGTAACTGCCGCAAGTGTCGCCAAAGAGTCTATACCGAATATAGTCACCGACATCGCTATAGCGACTTCAAAATGGTTACTCGTGGCTATCTGAGCAGTAGGGGCGGCATCTTCGTAAGGGAGACCTACCTTTTTAGCAGTCCAGTAGGATATCAAGAACATTATCAGGAATTGGACAAGTAATGGTATAGCTATCAAAAGAACTATCAAAGGCTGAGAAAGTATGGTTCCTGAATGTGGAGAAACTATCACCACGATGGTTATCAGAAGAGACACAACAGACACGTAATGTAATTTCTCTGTAAATGTTTCAAACCAATCTTTTCCTTTCTTATCCAATAAAATCTTTCTGGTCAGATATCCCGCTATGAGCGGCCCTCCTATATAGGCTAATACACCAAAAGCAACTTGACGAACAGGTACGACTATCTCTGCACCTGGGACGTTAGCTATCGGAAGTAAAATAATTGCAAGTGGAGCGTACAGGATCAACATAGAAAGTGAATTGATGGCTGTCACAACTATTGTATGACCCATATTACCTTTAGACAGATAAGACCAAACCAACACCATAGCAGTACATGG
>SL_8KL_010_SEDDRAFT_10002378_pt1 | contig 15941 bp, 14 predicted proteins | sample SodLakKL_010_SED_4_FD_11160 | JGI IMG/M metagenome (IMG submission 11160)
GGTGATTTAGTAAAGAAATTGATTTTCATAAATATATCTGAAGTGAAAGGTTTTTATAAAGAGGGTAGATTTTTCTTCTCTCTGATCTCGGAGATTATTTCCTTTATTCTTTCATCCTCAAGTCGTTCAAAACCCTTTTCCGGTGTTATCTTGGCAACGTTGACGCCGTCACCAGATGCTGAATCTCGGCTGCTTGAAACCAATAAGGAAAGAACGGCCAATTCAACACCTTCATCTACAGGCATCCCCTTTTCATAATGATCTTCGAGTACACCGTAAACGAACTGAGAACCTGAACCTTCAGCCACATAATCGTCGGCTATTGCCCCTCCTAAGGCATCTATCGAGTATACCTTTCCAGTACCATCAGGGTCAACGCCTCCAAGCACGAGTCCAACATAATAGGGCATCATCCTTCTACCCATCATTATATTGGAAAGTAAAGTTGTAGCTGCTTCAACAGATATAGTTTTCTTCCTCTTCAACTCGTAAAGTTCAACCTCGGAACTCAGATATCGAGAAAGAACTTGTCCATCGCCGACCAATCCTGCGATGTTAAGTCCTATGTTATCGGTTATCCTGAACAACTTCTTTGTATCTTTGTGAGATATCATATGTCCTTTGGTTGCTCTCTTCTCCGTTGCTAGCACTACGCCGTCTTCACAGACCAGACCTAGTGTGGTTGTACCTTTATTGTTGTTTTTCTCATCCATAATTTCACACTCAACCCAATATTTCTAATTGTTTCGCAGAACTTTAAATCTGCTAGCATAAAATCTTTTAAGCGTTCAATCTTAAACCTTCACTACTATTTAGATGTTTCCATGTAGTTAAGAATTATGCTAGATCGTATTGATTTCTCTCTATCTATATATGGATGGTCCAGTTTTTGTCGAAGATACTTCTTCTTGATCAGAGATCTTTGCTCCACCTAAAGATTGGAAATGCATCGTGGTCCTCATGCCAAGATTTACAACATACTGTATCGTATCGAAGAATCTTCCTCTATTCAATTCTTCGTCATAGAGATGCTTTTTGATTACTATAGAGTCCGGAAGTTTCTCACCATCTCTCTGGATATTATAGATGTTGGAGTCCTCCGCTAATATCATCACTAGTGCTTTTTCAAAACCCGACCTCTGTTTGTCGTTCAGTTTTTTTAGAACTTTTTTATGTTCTTGACTGACGTTCAATTTGTAAACTACTTCAACTCTCTTCTCATACTTCTTTGGGTTCCCGAGTAATACCGTCCTCTTGCCGTGTTTCAACTGTATCAACCAATTCAAGGCTTCCTGATCGCGCACCTCATAATCCCTATTATCTTCATCTAACCAGGTCAATATACGCTCTTTCATATAGAATATTACGATAGCTTAGTTTATGTATTTTTGGACTATGCTATCAAAAATTCGATCCCTTGAAGAACGAAAAGAGGTATGATGATCATCAAGAAGTCGTCGTCTATCCTAATGGTAGGATATTCGGCTAAAATAGCCGATAGAGATCCGACCATCGATAGAGTGATCAGCACAGGTAAAGAAAGATCTGTTAAGATGCTGTATAATATCATCGCAAGGACAGCCCAGGCGATGAAAGGTACATATGGATAAAACCCAGGTCTATGGTACTGTATCTCGCCTATCAAAGGATCGATGAGTCCCATGCCAAGAAGACAGATGAAGGCCAAATGCATCGGGAAAAATAGGAGTGTTATAGCCGCTGCTATAGAAGCCCAGGCATATGAGGCGAACTGTCTCTTTTCATATTCTCTCATCCCATAAACGCTGAAACCTAGATAAAGTCTAAAACCTTCAAAGATCAGAACACCGGCCAAGATGATTATGAGATAAAAATCTCTAGCATATCCAAATAAAGGATCTGGCACGAGATAGTAAACGAGTACGATCCACGTCATAGAGTGGATTATCCTTCTGGTCAATCTTTCCTCTTCACTCATCTACTCTCTCACCAATATTATCAAGGTGTCTGCCACGTTTTATCAATTTGTCTAATACATTGATACCTCTTCTAGTGCTTGGATAAGCGGGCACACCTTCCTTGTAAAATTTCTTCCTCCATTTGTCGCCTGTTCTATCGCCTATACAAGATACGACTATCGGTTTTTCTCCTTTGTGATACCAATTGGAGATAGATTCGACCATCCCTTCTCCAACATATGGAGATTGAAACAACGCGTACAAAAATATCCCATCTATCTCGCTTTCGTCCTGTAATATCCGGAAGAACATCGTCGACCATCTCATCTGTTACATTAGCGGTCAGGTCTATAGGATTGTCACTAGATGCTATAGGCAGGATCACTTCGTCCAATCTTTCTTTTATTTCATCGCTGAATGAAGGCATGTTCAGCCCAAGTCCCGGATCCGTGTCTTCTATATTATCAGAAGCTATGACTCCTGTACCTCCAGCACTGCTGATGACCGCTATATTCTCTCCTTTGATGGGCCGATTCAACAGAAGAGCTTCAGAGAAGTCGGTCAGTTCTCTCTCATCGTAAGCATTAATTATCCCAGCTTGTTTAGATATTCCCTTCACAACTCTATCAGAGGTTGTGGCCAAAGAACCAGTATGTGATTGTGTAGCTTTTTGACCGATTTGGCTCCTACCTCCCTTCAAAAGGACTATAGACGTATCATGAACCTTTTGCTTGGCTATCTCGTAAATTTTTCTTCCGTCACTCAAACTTTCAAGGTAAAGAGCGATCACATCGGTCTTTTCATCTTTAGCAAAGTATTCAAGAAGTTCCACTTCATCTATGTCCAATCTATTTCCTATACCTACAAAACCCGACAGTCCTGTATTGTGTTCACACAATGTTTCCATGAAGGGAGTAGCCATGAATCCGCTTTGAGATATGAAGGCGATGCCTCCTTCTCCAGGCCTTTCTACTCTATCCTCGGGAAGGAAAAAGGTGTCAAGGTCGACAGGAGGGATAAGAACACCCATAGTGTTCGGGCCTAATAGGCGTGTCTGACTATCTTCTAAAATATCTTTTATCTCCTCTTCCCTACCTTTCCCCTTTTCCCCGGTTTCTCCAAAACCACCAGAGACAAGGATAATAGCACCTACGTCTAACTCCACGCAGTCCTTGACAGCGTCCACAGCGTATTTAGAAGGTATTGCAAGTATGGCTAGTTCTATCTCTTCCGGTACGTCAAAGATACTCGGATAAAAACCTTCTTCACCTTCAGCCTTCGGATTTATGGCAAAAACGTCTCGGGCAGAACTCTTCAAATTATCAAATATGATATTACCCATCTTTTCTTCGTCGCTGAGGGATACACCAAAAATCGCCACACTTTTTGGATCAAGCAATTTATCTATGTTGGTTCCTCTTTGGGTTTCGCCGATTACCATGATAACACCACGGGGAGTTCTCTTTCGGTCCTATCCAACATATAACCATTTATTTACTTTTCGTCTTTTCTAGCGTCTCTTCTAATGTTTTGACAGATATCTTTTTCACCACAATCGTCTATAAAATATTACCACAATTAGCTATATGATTGGTAGGCTGTTCTAATATGCGATGTCTGGAAAAGATACAACACCGATTCCCGGAGCCATTCTTATATTACGACATCAGTGATGAATATTTCCAAAATACTAATAAGGCACCGGTTATTCACCGAATTGATGGGATCAAAAAAAGAAGATCTTGAAGGACTTTTCAACCCTAACGGTATAGCGGTCATAGGTGCTTCAAGAAAAGAGGGTAAGATAGGGTATACTCTTTTCAAAAACATCAAAGAATCCGAGTACGACGGGAAAGTATATCCAGTGAATCCCAAAGGAGGAGAGGTGCTCGGCGATAAAATTTATAGATCTATCGATGAGATTCCAGATCAAATCGATCTCGCAGTGATCGTGGTTCCTGCAAAGATAGTAAAAGATGCCGTACACGAATGTGGTGAGAAAGGGATAAAACATGCGATCGTCATATCCTCTGGATTTTCTGAGATCGGTAACGTCGAAGAGGAAGAAGAGATAGTCGAAGAAGCAAAAAAGTATGGGATGAGAGTACTAGGTCCCAATGTTTTCGGTATCTACTCCGGCAAAACAGACTTGAACGCTACTTTCGGCCCACCTGATATAGAAAAGGGAAGTATAGCTCTGCTTTCCCAGAGCGGCGCTTTGGGAATAGCTATGATAGGAAAGACCGCTCAACAGTATCTAGGGCTTTCAGCCATAGTCAGTATAGGGAATAAAGCAGACATAGATGATATCGATCTGATAGATCATTTCGGTGAAGACGAAGAAACTGAAGTCATCATGATATATATGGAAGGACTTCAGAACGGAAGGGAATTCATGAAAAAGGTCGAAGAACTTCCAGATGAGAAAACTGTGGTCGTTATAAAATCTGGGCGATCTAAAAAAGGCGCTACTGCTGTAGCTTCCCATACAGGTTCTCTAGCAGGAAGTGATAGGATATTCTCCTCCGCTTTCAAGCAATGTGGGGTCCATAGAGCTGAAGACCTGCGTGAGGCTTTCAATTGGTCTAGAGTGTTTTCAACTTCTCCCCTGCCTGAAGGAGATAACACTGTGGTAGTGACCAACGGAGGCGGTATAGGAGTTTTGAGTGCCGATGCTGCGGAAAAATACGATGTCAAATTGATGGATGATCAAACTCATCTCAAAGAGACATTTGAAGATGCGATACCCTCTTTCGGTTCGACCAAAAATCCTATAGACATCACTGGACAGGCAGGAAAAGATGAATATGAAAGAGCCTTGAGAAAGGCCTTTGAAAGTGAGAAGACAGGTGCTGTTGTAGGCTTGTACTGTGAAACTGGAACTACTGATCCATGGAAAGTCGCCGAGGCGATAAAGGAAGTTTACGATGATCATGGGGATAAAAAGGCTTCTGTTTACACTTTCACTGGAGGTAAGAAAGTTCTAGAATGTGTTCAATGGTTGAGAAAAAATAAGATCCCAGCTTTCACAGATACTTACGAATGCATATCATCTCTTGGTGCTTTATTTGAAAAGAAAAGGTATCTAGAGCGAGAAGAAGAAAAATCAGAGAAGATAGAATTGGACATCCCTGTAGAAGAGATAAAAGAGATAGTTCAAGAGGTTAGAAAAGAGGGGAGACTGACCTTATTAGAAGACGAGGCTAGGGATATCTTGGAATTGACTGGGATCCCTATGGCTGATGGGGAAGTCGTAAATTCTATAGATAGAGCTGTTGAAGTCGCGGAAGATATAGGTTATCCCGTGGTTCTAAAAGTGGTCTCTGAAGATATAGTCCATAAATCCGATGCTGGTGGTCTCGCCCTAAATCTAGAGAACAAAGACGAAGTCATCGATGCTTATCAGGCGATATATTCCAACTGTCGTAAAAACTATCCCGATGCACACATAAGTGGCATATCTGTTGCGAAGATGTTAGAAGGGGGTGAAGAGACCATCGTAGGAGGTTCGAGAGATAATTCATTCGGACCATTGGTGATGTTCGGTCTAGGAGGTGTCTACGTCGAAATACTTGAAGATGTTTCTTTTAGAGTAGCCCCTATAACAAAAAAGGAAGCTAGAAAGATGATGGGTCAGATAGATTCGTTCCCAGTTCTAGTCGGTGCGAGAGGACAGGCGAGGAAAGATCTAGATGCGTTGGCAGATGTTATATATAGGGTATCTTATTTGATGAATGAAGTAGATGAGATCGCAGAGATGGATCTTAATCCTATCAAAGCTTTCGATCAGGGAGAAGGATGTAAAGCTGTAGATGTTGCTATAAATCTTGAGAGTAGGTGATATAAAATGAAAAATCTCATAATATCTTCAACGGAAGAAGACGCTGGGAAAACGACTATAGGTCTAGGTTTAGCTCTTAAAAAAGATATACCATTGAATTACTTCAAACCGTTTGGCGATAGGCCGATATACAAAAAAAAGAGACTGATCGACTATGACGCCAAGCTTTTCAAAAACGTTCTATCGTTAGATACGGATTACGAGAAGTTCTGTGTAGGGTTCGATCACTCAAAGATCAAGTACGCTTTTGACAAAGATACTATACAAAATAAAATCCGGGAAAGGGTCGAAGAACTTTTAGAAGGAAAAGAGGGATTGATAATTGAAACGGGAAAGAATTGGGGGTTCGGATCCTCAATAAATCTCGATCCAGTTTCACTTTCGAAGATGGTAGATTCTGAAGTCATATTAGTCTGTTCTGGTAGCGGAACAGAGGTTTTAGATAAGCTCACCACGGCACACCACTATTTTGAAAGCATGGATGTAGACCTGAAGGGAGTGATCTTGAATAGACTAGAATCGATAGAAGAGGCTGAAGATTTTGTGGTCGATGATATAAAGGAGATAGGATTGGACGTGTTGGGTCTGATCCCAGAGATACCGAGTCTAGACTTGACCCGGATGAGCTTCATCAATGATATGCTTTTCGGTAAAGTGGTAGCGGGGGAAGACGGTCTGAGCAATATAGTCGAGAACATCTATGTTGGTGCGATGAGTGCTGACGAGATGGTCCGTAATCCAGCTTTTCAAGAAGATAAAAAATTGATAGTCACCGGTGGAGACAGAACCGATGTTATTTTAGCTTCTATAGAAGATGGAACTTCAGGTCTTGTATTGACCAATGACATCATACCTCCCAGCAATATAATATCTAAAGCCGACAGGGCTAATATCCCACTCATCTCAGTACCGATAGACACTTACGAAGCTGCTAAGAGGATAGAAAGCATGGACACGATAACTACTATAGAAGACGATTTCAAGATCGACAACATAAAAGAAGAGATCACACCAAGACTTGATATAGAACTTTGAAGCATTTAAACATAGGGTTTGGAAGCTCTCTATGAGATGATGTTGGGAGAGATAATGCATGGTATATGATGTTGAGTATGTGGAAGCTGAAAAGGCACTCAATAATATAGGAAGAGGGGATAGAGTTTTCGTTGGTTCAGGTGCAGCAGAACCCCAATATCTAGTTCAAAGGCTCGCTGAACTTGCAAATCAATTTTACGATACGGAGATATTTCATATCCAAACTTTAGGTGTAGCTCCATATACCGAAGATAAGTTTGAAAATAGATTCAGACACAACGCTTTCTTCGTTGATGATAATACTAGAGATGCGGTAGCTGAAGGCAGGGCCGATTACACCCCGATATTTATGAAGGATATCCCTAAACTCTTCAGAAATAAAAGGGTCCCTCTAGATGTTTCTTTAGTCCAATTATCTCCTCCCGATGAACACGGTTGGATGAGTTTGGGTATAGCAGTAGATATAATAAAATCAGCTGTGATGAACTCCAAAATAGTTATAGCACAAGTAAATCCAAAGATGCCGAGGGTTCACGGTGATTCTTTCATCCATGTAGATGATGTGGACTACCTGGTACATCACGAAGAAGAGCTGTTGGAATTCGATCCTATCTTTCCAAGCGAAAAAGCTGAAAAGATAGCCGACAATGTTGGCCCGTTGATAGAAAACGGAGCGACCATACAGATCGGTTATGGAGAGATCCCGAATGCTATCTTATCCCATCTTGATGAAGAAGAAAATCTCGGAATACATACAGAGATGTTGTCCGAAGATCTCGCAGAACTGATCAAAGATGGAACAGTTACTAACAAGGAGAAGAGTATACATCCCGGTAAGAGTATAGCGTCGTTCTTGATGGGTACTAAAGAGCTTTATGATTTTGTAGATGATAACCCATCGATAGAACTTCATCCTTCTGATTATACCAATGATCCATTTACCATAGCTAAAAATTACAAGATGACCGCTATAAATACTGCCTTACAGGTCGATCTCACAGGACAGGTCTGCGCGGACTCTTTAGGATACAGTTTTTACAGCGGTATAGGTGGTCATGCGGACTTCATGCGAGGTGCAGGATACGCGGAAGATGGCAAATCTATCATAGCTCTGTCGTCTACAGCACAAGATGGAGAAGTCTCTAGGATCGTACCTTCTCTGAATGAAGGAGCTGGCGTCGTCACGACAAGAGGCGACGTAGAATACATAGTGACAGAATATGGTACTGCTTATCTGAAAGGGAAAAATATACGGAACAGAGTTATGGAACTGATCCATATTGCACATCCAAAATTCAGGGATGATCTGCTCAAAGAGGCGAAAAAACACAATCTAGTCTATGAAGATCAGATGCTAGTTGTAGGGGAAGGAGGAAGATACCCCGATGAATACGAGGATTACGTCGAGATAAGTAATAAAGAGTATTTATTTAGACCGATGAAACCTACGGACGATGAACTTTTAAAAGACCTATTTTACTCTTTATCCGACGAGAGCCGGTATAAACGTTTCATGAGTGCTAGAAAGGATATGCCTCACGAAAGGAGACAAGAATTCGTTCAGCTAAACTACAACAAAGAGATGGCCATCGTCGTTATCGATCCCGAGATAGATGGACCTCATAGGATGGTAGGTGTTGGAGATTACAGGATCAAAGAAGGACAGTATGTGGCAGAAGTTTCTTTCATGATACGGGACGAGTATCAAAACAAAGGTATCGGGACTAGACTACTTGAATATCTGACCATGATAGCTCAGGATCAAGGTCTTTATGGATTTACAGCGGAAGTCTTAGCAGACAACCAGAAGATGCTTAGAGTTTTCGAAAAGATGGGGTACGAGATACACAAACGAAGGGAAGGTGGAGAAGTGATATTGAAGATGAGATTCAAATGAGGTGATAGATATCGTTTCAGAAACAGCATGTAAAAAAAAGCAAATCGAAAAGGACTGGAAAATCGACGTCGAGAGGATAAACAATATAATTTCCCAAGTTGAGAAAAAAGGAAGACATCAACTTTTGGAGAACGAAGCCCGCGAGATCCTTGGATGTGCAGGTATATCTATAGCTGAAGGCAGAGTGGTGAAAAGTCTTGAAGAAAGTATAGAGGCTGCCGAAGATATAGGTTATCCCGTGGTAATGAAGGTGGTTTCGGAAGACATAGTGCACAAGATGGATGTTGGTGGTATAGCAGTAGATCTTGAAAGTAAAGATGAAGTCGAAGACGCTTATCAAGCCATACATTCTAGAGTTCAAAATAGAAAACCTGACGCGAATATAAACGGTATCTCCGTCGCTGAGATGATCGAAGGAGGGACCGAAGTCGTTACAGGTGGTATGATGGATCCTACTTTTGGACCGGTGGTGATGTTCGGACTCGGAGGTATATATGTAGAGATATTCAAGGACGTCGAGTTCAGGATCGCCCCGATCTCATTCGATGAAGCTCACGATATGATAGCGGATATTGATTCCTTTCCTCTGTTAACAGGGGCTAGAGGAGAAAAATGTAAAGACCTAGATGCACTGGCAGAGATGATCTCGAGAGTTGGAGACCTGATGTTTAAAGTAGATAAAATTAATGATATAGACCTGAATCCGGTAGCTGCACTTGAAGACGGTGCCAAAGCTCTAGACGTAGCTATAAGCTTGGAATAGATTCATTTTCAAGGAAAATACCAAAATACTTATATCAAATATCAATCTTCGAAAAAACGTTTCAAATTGGTTGCTAAAACTCGGCTGAGGTAATATCGTGGCGGTAGAAGAGATCAAAAAGATAAAACAGGCAGAGAAAAAAGGCCTTGAAAAGATCGAGAAGGCAAAAGAAAAAGCCGAAAAGATGGTAGAAGAAGCTAAAGAAGAAGCGCAGCAGGAAAAAGAGGACGCTCTTTTCTCATTGAAGAAGGAGATGGAAGAAAAAGAGAAAGAGGTCAGACAGGAAGCTGAGGAGAAGGCGGAGAAAATCGTAAAAGAAGGAGAAAAAGAGGCTGAGAAGATAAAAAGATCCACTGAGAAAAATTTATCAGATGCTATTGAACATGTGTTAGAAGAGATAATGGAGGTATGAGCAGGTGTTTTTCCCGAAAAGGATGAAAGACCTCACAATCCTTGTACATAAAGATCATACCCAAGAGGTGATAGATTCCCTTCAAGATGAGGGTGTGGTGGAGATAGATCCTTTGGATAGGGATGAGGATGTTAAAGAACTCGTAGATGAAAAGAATATTCCCGAAGTAGTAACAGATTTCACAGATTATGAGATGAAGTTATCTTCCGTGCTGGATGTATTTGAAAAGGTTGAAGAGGACAAAGGAATAGGAATAAAAGGTCTTCTCAATCCTGAAGAAACCGAAAAGATCGAAAGAGAAAAAAGATCACTAGACGATATTTTTGATGAAGTAGAAACCGTTTTAAAAGAAAGTGGAAGAGATATAAACGAACTCAATTCTAAACTCACTACAGTCGAAGATAAAATAAAAAATTTTAAAGAAAAAGAAGAAGCGCTAAAGACGATCATCGATGTAGATATAGAATTGAGTACACTCGGGGAATCCAATTTTACCGCGATACGTCTTGGTAAAACAGGAAAGCCGATGGAACTTAAGAAGAATTTGGAAGAGATCGAGGGTGCATTTTTCACTAAAACGGGAGAATTAGAGGAAGAAGCGATCGTTTTGACAGGAGCTTATTTAGGAGAATTAAAGAGATATGAAAGTGCACTGAGAGAAGGAGACTTCAGACCATTCAAGCTAGAAGATCTTAAAGGAGACCCAAGAGAGGCTTTAGCTGACGTGAAAAAGAGCCTGACAAAGTTGAAAGAAAAGAAAGAATCCATCGTCAATGAACTTAAAGATTATAAAAAAGGATGGGAGAAAAAATATCTGGTTTTAAGAGAAGAATTGAACATATATAGAGACAAAAAAGAGATAGTACAGAATTTTGGCAGTACTGATAAAACCAATGTGATGAAAGCATGGGCTCCTGAAGATGAAGTTGATAGAGTCAGGGAGTTAGTATCAGAAAGTTCTGAAGGCTACGGAGAGATAGTAGATGAAGAACCGGCCGATCCGGATGACGTCCCGATATCTCTTGAAAATCCAAAACCCATCAAACCCTTCGAATTACTCACGAAGATGTTCGCTCCTCCTAGATACGATGAAGTAGACCCGACTATGATCGTGGCTCCTGCATTCGTACTATTCTTCGGTCTGATGTTGGGGGATCTAGTCTATGGACTCATACTTGCCGGCGGGGCTGTGATGATGATAAAGGGGCCTGGGAAGATCGAAGAAGGGATCAAGAATTTCGGATGGATAATGTTCGCGACCGGATTATCTACAATATTTTTCGGTTTACTTCAGGGCGGATACATGGGTCCAAGCAGGGATGACTATCAAAATCTGCTAGGAAGATTTGGAGTAGAGACTCCCGCTCTTTTGGACACTTTAGAAGGTGACGGACCTCTGATTCTACTGTTGATCTCGCTAGTGATAGGATTGACTTACATAAATGTAGGTCTAGCCCTACAGCTTGTTCAACATTTAAAAAGAAAAGATTATAAAAGGGCGATACTCGAAAATGGATCTTGGTGGCTTTTACAGCCGAGTGGCTTCATCCTGATATCTGGCATGATGTTTGGTTGGTGGGATTTTCCCCAGATGATCTATAATGTATCTTATGTGATGGCTGCAGGAGGATTAGGACTTCTAGCACTGCGTTCTAAAGGATTATCTTTCTTTGAATTGACTGGCTTTTTAGGAGATTTTCTGTCGTTCTCAAGGATATTAGCTCTAGGTTTAGCGACAGCGGGGATAGCATTGACAGTGAACGTGATCACTGATCTTATCGCAGCTGCAGATGTAGGGGTCATGATAGTCGGACCTTTATTCGCAATAGGCATCATACTTGCATTATATGGTCATGTCAAAAAAGATAGTAAGATGTTGGCAGGGATCGGAGGCTTCTTCATAATACTTGGAGTGATGGGTTTGGCAGATCCATCTTATCCTTTCCTGGTATTGGCACTTTTTGTATTTTTGGCAGGACATATGATAAACCTTGCACTTCAGGGCCTGGGCTCTTTCGTACATTCGCTCAGGCTCCAATATGTTGAGTTCTTCGGATATTTCTTCGAAGGCGGAGGGAAAGAATTCAAACCTTTTAAATTTCAAAGAGAACACACTAAATTAAAATCAAAGGAGGAGATTTGAGAATGGATATGAGATCGAAATTCAGAAAGGAATTGCTGATCGCCTTGTTGGCTGTATCTCTAGTTTTCAGTTTTGGATTCATCGCTGGGATGCAGTCTATCGAAGCTCAAGAAGATGGTGAAATCGCTATCTTGGTCAACGGAGAAGACGTAGGAGAGGAGACCACTCTCAGCTTGGAACCAGATAGATCAGTTAGAGCTGTTCTAAGCGTAGATCTAAGCCAGGTAGATGAAGAGATTACTAGTATCAACTGGACTTTTGAAGATGAAGAAGCATTTACCAAAAACGTCCTGGCCGAACATGAGGCTGGAGACTATCAGATAGAGCTCACTTATAGGGAGTTTGGAGAGTATGAAGTAGAAGTGGTTGTAGAGACAGAAGATGATGAATTTACAGACTCAGTAATGATCATAGTCGAAGAAGACCAAAGAGGGATGTTCCTCGCGACAATCGGTGCAGGTCTCGCTGTTGGTATAGCAGGCATGGGCGCAGGCATAGGCGTTGGTATAGCAGGCGCCGCCGGAGCAGGTACGATTGCGGAAAAACCGGATAAATTCGGTCTTTCCCTCGTATTTCAGGCACTCCCTCAAACACAGGCGATCTATGGTCTCTTGGTAGCTATCTTGCTTTTCCTTTTCACTGGAGTGATCGGAGAACCAGGATTCGTTTCGATCCCCGTCGGTATAATAGCTGTTGGGATCGGATTATCCGTTGGTCTTGCTGGTCTCTCAGCTATAGGCCAAGGGATATCTTCAGCGAGTGGTATAGCCACTGTTGCAGAAGACAGCGAGATGTTCGGTAGAGGTATGGTATTCTCGGTCCTTCCTGAGACCCAGGCGATCTATGGATTATTACTTTCGATCTTATTGATGATATTCAGTGGTCTTTTGGGCGAAGCTGTAGCCATCGATATACCGATAGGTCTTGTCGGTGTCGGTGCTGGACTTTCTGTTGGTATTGCTGGACTTTCAGGAATAGGACAGGGTATCGCGGCGGCTAGTGGTGTCGCCACTGTAGCAGAAGACGAAAGCATGTTCGGTAGAGGTATGGTTTTCTCGGTCCTTCCTGAGACCCAGGCGATCTACGGTCTTTTGATCGGTATACTCCTCATCGTATTCAGCGGCATGATGGGAGAGGAAGCCACGATGACCATGGGGATGGGTATCGCCGCAGTCGGTGCAGGTCTAGCGATAGGGATCGCAGGCATATCTGGTATAGGACAAGGGATCACTTCTGGTTCAGCCATCGCAGCCGTAGCGAATAGAGAGGAGACCTTCGGTAAAGGGATGATATTCAGCGTTATGTCAGAGACTTTCGCTATCTTCGGTCTTCTCGTAGCCATACTGATCATCGTTTCGCTTGGATTCATGGGGTGAGAGAGATTTCAGTGGAAAAGATAGTTGAGAAGATAGAAAAAGACATCCAGAACAAGATAGACTCTATCATGGAAGAGGAAAAAGAAAAGGCCGAACAGATCAGAAAAGAGATAGAGCAAGAAAAAGAGAAAAGATTGAATGACATCGAAAAAGAAAAAGAAAGAGAGATAAAGACGATGAAGAACAGGATCATATCCCAGGCTGAACTAAAGTCCAGGAAAAAACGTTTGGATGTCAGGGAAGAGATGATCCAGAGAGTTTTCGATAGTAGCAAAGACAGATTGAGAGAGATGGATCCCAATGATTACGAAGGATATATCAAGGAGTCTATTGAAAAGGCAGAAGAGATATTAGAAGGAGATGTCAAGATACACTGTCAAGAAGGAAGTGAAGATGCAGTAGAGAGTATTGCTAAAAAGATCGATCCTGATTTAGAAGTCATAGGTGATCTTAAAAACATCGGCGGTATCAAAGCGATCTCAGACAAAGGAGCATCTATCGATATGACTTTCGAAGCTAATCTGGAGAGGAAGCGAAAAGAGCTCAGAAAAGAAATAACTGAAATATTATTCGCGGAGGAAGAATAAGTGATCGAAGGATTGATAGAAGACATAGGTATGACAAATTTCGTGTTTTTGATCGTTGGTTTAGCTTTGATTCTAGTTATAATCCTCTTCATGAGTTATTATAGAGTAGTTATCAGCATAGCCAATTTTACCTATCCTAACGCTGTCTTCCGCTCAAGTGGAAATGCCTATCTCAAGGAGAAAAAGATATCTGATCTGATCGAAGGAGGGAACTTGAACGAAGTTTATTCTGAATTGGAAGAAGACGGATATGAGATATCAAAAGAAGCCAGAGAAGATATCGATCAGGTCGAAAAGGAACTCGAAAAGATAAATGTTGAACTGATGAAGAAAGCTCATAGGACTTCACCAGATGAAACGAAGGGTTTCACCAAAGCTTGGCTGGCCCGATATGATGCTAAGATGGCGAAAAGAGCTGTCAAAGCCATAAAAGAAGGCAAGAATGAAGAATTGGAAGAAAGACTCCATCCCGTAGAGGAAGTAAAAAAAAAAATTGACCTCCGCTAGAAATGTTCAGGAAGCTCTCTCGATATTGAGAGATACAGAATTGGGAGATGTTTTGGAGAAGAAGGAATGGGAAGAAAAATTATTTGAGCTCGATGTAGCCCTCGATAAATATGCCTTCAACAAACTCAAGGCAGGCATATTCAAAGTAGAATCTGAACAGAGGTCCCCGATAAGATACTTCTTCGGTAGATATACTGATCTCTGGAATATCAAAATAGTGTTAAGAGGGATCAGAGAAGACGTTGAAAGAGAGATGCTCAAGGAAAGTCTCCTACCTAAAGGTAGAGAATTACCGGAATGGAAATTAGAAGAGATGACAGAGTCGTCTAGTGTTGACGAAGCCCTCGTACAGTTGGAGGGAACATCTTATGATAACATCAGAAATAAGATGCAGGCCGACGAGAGATTTGACTTTGAACACTACCTAGATGAAAAGTTACTCAAGATACTGATCGAACTCAACAACCAATATATATTAACTGTTGGTCCTACCTTGAAATATCTAGTCGGTAAAGAATTCGAATTGAGGAACATCCGTGCATTGATAAGAGGTATAAAAGAGGATGTAGACCCTATCAGGATCAAAGAATTGATGATCTTGGAGGAGAATATATGAAAAAGAAAGTCGTCGTGGTGGGAAAAAAAGAGATGACCCTCGGTTTCACACTAGCAGGGGTAGATGAAGCTCTTACGCCAGCGGATGAATATGAGAGCAAAAAACAGATAGATAGACTTTTAGAATCCTCTGACGTGGGCGTTATATTACTCTCGGAAAGTATAGCTGAAAATATAAGAGATCATCTTAACCAGAAGGAAGAAAAGAGAAAAGGAGAGATATATCCAGTTATAGTCGAGATACCAGATAAAGGAGGTCCACTTGAAGATAAAGAAGACCCATTGAAAGGTAAGATAAAGAGAGCGGTAGGTGTAGATATAACCGTCAAGGAGTGAAGATGATGAAATATTATGTTGATATTAAAAAAGATCAAGATCGATCCAGGAGGAAGAAATCATGGTAGATGAAGCTGAAGAAAGTATAAGCAAGATCAAAAAACCTGACGAAGATGAAAGAGCAGGGAGTATCATCAATGTGGCAGGGCCTGTAGTTGAGGCTGATGGTCTTAGAGGAGCAGAGATGTACGAGGTCGTCGAAGTGGGCGAGGAAGGCCTGATCGGCGAAGTCATCGAACTCGATGAAGATGTTGCCACTATCCAGGTTTATGAGGAAACCGGTGGTGTAAAACCGGGAGAACCGGTTAAAAGGACCGGAGAACCTCTTTCATTAGAATTGGGACCAGGTCTTATCGAGCAGATCTATGATGGTATCCAAAGACCGCTCGAAGGTATTGTAGAAAAGACCGGTGACTTCATCAAAAGAGGTATAGATGTGCCTCCTTTAGATGAAGATAAGAAATGGGAATTCAAACCAAAAGCGGAAGTGGG
>SL_8KL_010_SEDDRAFT_10002379_pt1 | contig 15939 bp, 17 predicted proteins | sample SodLakKL_010_SED_4_FD_11160 | JGI IMG/M metagenome (IMG submission 11160)
TAGAATAAAATATTTGAGAAAAAGGAGGTAAATGATATGAGGATGTTTGTTACCGAACTGCGAGGCAAAACCGTGATGACCAACGATGGACAGATATTGGGCAAGATAGATAATTTTGTGATTGATACCAATACCGGAAACATCAAACATGTTTTAGCTACACCCGCCGAAGAGATAGAAACTGAACTATTCGAGACAGATGCCGAACAAAGATTGGTTTTGCCTTACGAAGGGATGAAAGCTGTGAAAGATGTAGTTGTGATGGAAAATATAAGCATGAAGTGAACTCTATAGGGATCCATCCCCGCTTGATTTATCTCCCTTTTTCTGATTTGTTTGGAAAAGGGAGTTTAGCGCGGTTCGATAGCAGAGAGCAAAGAAAGATCGTATCGAGTTGATCGATCCATGGACAAAAGTGTTAAAAATAGACTTAGAAAACTAGGTATTAGACCTACAAAGAGTCTTGGACAAAATTTTCTTGAAAACTGGAATATAGCCAAAAAAATTGTGGAATACGCCAATATAAATAGTTCTGACAAAATTTTAGAGATAGGCCCAGGATTAGGTATTCTAACCGACTTTATAGTTGAAAGAGCTGGAAAAACGATTTTGATTGAAAAGGACAAGAAGCTCACAAGTTACCTTGAAGGAAGGTACTCAAAATATGAACTAGAGATTAACGAGGGAGATGTTTTGGAAATAGAGCTCCCTAATTTTGACAAAGTGATTTCCAATCTCCCTTTTAGTATATCTTCTCCTATAACCTTTAAACTTCTCAAATGTGATTTCAAAATGGGTATATTGACATACCAAAAACAGTTTGCAGATCGTATGCTAGCAGAAGTGGGTGAAGAAGAGTACTCCAGGTTATCTGTGATGGTTTCTGTCAATGCGGAGGTAGAAAAATTATTCAACATATCTAAAGAGAGTTTTTATCCTCCTCCAAAAGTTGATGCTACGGTCATCAGATTAATTCCATCTGAACCTGGATTTGTGATTCAAAACGAAGAGATTTTTTCGAAAGTAGTGAAGGAACTTTTCAACTATAGAAGAAAAAAGATCAAAAACGCACTTGACACCGGATTAGATGTGGATATTGATGATGTACCCTATGAAGATAAGAGAGTGGGTAACATCTCGCCTGAGCAAATAAACGAAATCGTAAATCATCTAATCAAAGAAGGGATGATTGAAGAAAATTATGAGTAATTTTTGTTTTATAAAAATTACTCGAATTCTATACCACATTTCGGACAGAACTTATCTTCTTTTTCAACTTCAATCCCGCATTCAGGGCAGACGAAAGTAGAGTCACCTATTGGGTTTCCACACTTTCTGCAGAAGTCGTCCTCTTCTTTCACTTCATTTCCACATTCAGGACATTCATTTTTCATTATTAACTCTATACCACAATTGGGACAGTAGATGTCCTTCCCATCACCTTCAAAACCGCATTCAGGACAGATTTTTAACATCTTAGATCTTCGTCCTTCTTCTGTTATTCGGTGATCTTTATCTCTGATTTTCTTAGTATTTTTTGTTTCCGGTTCTACCTGTATTTTATCAACTGTTTCTTCTGATTTTTCTTTATTCGCTAGAAGTTCAGGAAAACGTTCCTTCACCTCCTCCGGAGGACCTTCTTTCTTGTCGATATCCTGACCAGCCAAAAGTCCAGCTCCCTCCTTGCCTTTGATCGTCTTTTTACATTTTATAGAATATTTCAACGCTCCGGTATAATCCTCTTCATCAAAGCATTTTTTCGCTTTCGCGTAAAGTTCTTCAGCCTTCTGTCCGTGATCGCTTTCATCTAAAAGGTCTCGGGCCAATTTCATCTCAAACTTTGATTCAAGAAAATTATCTGGAAGGCTTTCAAGTTTCTCTTTCTGTTTCTCCAGTTCCCTTCTTTTGCGAGCGGCCTCCTCACTTTCAGTAAATTTCACCTCGTCCAGTTCATCAACCGTATAGGACTTTTTCACAGAATCATCACTTGAGGCATAACTGTCTGTTTTCTTATCAGAAAGGTTATCTTTGGCCTTTGAGGTTAAATTTTTAGCCTGAGATAAATCACCTTTTTCTAGTGCCTGTTCGGCTTTATTGACCATCTCATCAGCCTGTTGTACATCTTTCCCCTTTCGCTTCATCAATCTCGCGACTTCTTTCGTCCTTTTGACTCTGTTGTAGGCTTTATCTTCAGGAGATAATTCTTTTTTCGTTTTTATTTTTTTTAATCTTCTTTTTTTTGTTTTTTCTAGATAAAAATAAGCAGAAATAGAAAGTACAGCAAATATGATTATACTGATTATTATTAGTAGTGAGATACTCATGTTTATATAAAAGATATTTTCAAGGTGATATAAGTCTTTCGGGCAGAATTGAGTAAAACGAAGTGTAAATTATAGTGGAAGTCGAAACTTTTTAAACTTAAGTTTCGACATCCACAACTAGTAAAAGAGCCTCCATTAGTGTAAAAAGTCGGCTCTTTTACTATAATTAGGAGTTACTTTCAAAATGGTTTTTCTCTCAAAAATATTTTATAATATTGAAAACATGGTTAAATTGAAAGGTGGTGCAGATTCCCAACTTTAAAAAACTAAAAGAAAAAAAGAAAATTTCGGAAATCAATGAACATATTCTGCACACCGACCCAGAGATCAGAGAGAAGGCTGTAAAAGCTATCAGTGAATTGATAGATGAAGGATTATATGATTCTTCCACTTTGGAACCTCTCGAAAAAGCTCTAGATGATGATTCTAAAAATATACGAGTAAAAGCCGCTGAACTAATCTATAAGTTGGCTCAAAATGATGTCTACCAGAGTTCCTCTTTAAAACCTTTAATTTCTCTTCTTGACGAAGATGACGAACATCTTCGGGGAGTTGCTACTAAAGCTTTAAGAGGATTAGCGGAAAAGGAAGTCTACGATGCAGAGTCAATAGAACAATTGAACAAGAACTTGAGAGATGAAGACAAATTCGTTAGATGGAATGCAATCAGAACTCTTGAAGTCTTAGCAGAAAAAGGGATTTGTAGAGCTTCGACTTTGAAGGAACTTTATCGGATTTTAGAGGACTCAGACGAGGAAATAAAAAACGTTGCCCTTCATACGTTGAGCAGTATGGCAAGAGAAGGCATAACTGATGATGAATCTGTAGAGAGAATAGGAAGCTTACTAACTCGCTCTAGTAGTGAGGTAAAACAGAACGCGGCTAAAACCATAGAAACATTAGCAAAAAATAATATCGACGTCTCTCCAGTTGTTGGGAAATTAAACAGGATGTTGAGAGAGATAGATGAGAAAAATAGTGAGGCAGCTGCCTCAGCGCTTAAATCTGCTTTTGAAAATGGATACTACCAGAGAAGAACCATCAATATATTGAGTAAAATGTTACTTGATTCCGATAAAAAACGCCGAAAACAAATTCTTAAAACTCTTCTCGATTTCGCAGAAAAAGGATTGGTAGATGAAGGTTCTCTAGACCCTCTAAATGAATTACTTAATGGAGATGAAGAAGAGGAGAGTAAAATAGCGATAGAGACGATGACTTCCATGGCGATGAACGGTGTCAAAGAAAATAAAATATTGGGGACATTGAATACTACACTTCAAAACGGTGATGATGGAGCAAAAAAGGTTTCGGCTAGGTCCCTCAAAAAACTAGCCAGTATGGGGATCTATAAAGCTGAGTCTATCGAGCCGCTTTTTGATCTGCTTCAGCATCCTCAAGATGAGATAAGGGAAAATGCTATGGAAGCTATTGAATTCATCACTTTAGAAAAAAGACGGGATGAATCTATACTTGAGAATATATCCTATGCTCTTGAGGATGAAAACAAATTTGTTAGAATCTCAGCCGTCTCCACCTTGAAACACCTCGCTGAACAGGGGTTAGCTTCAGAAGAATCAATAAGCTATCTAAATAAACTTCTACGCTCAAGGGATGAGAATTTAGTAGAAAGAACTTTGTTGACTCTTTCAGTCATGGTTGAACAGGGGATATACGATGAAAAAACAATAAAACACCTTGATGAGTTGAGTGAAGATTCAAGATATAGCATCCGAAAAAAGGCTCAAGATTTGATCGAAATAGTTGAAGAAAGGGGTTGAAAAAACTTTTTATCACTTAAACTCACACCACAGTAAATACCAGGAAGTGGGGCCGGAAAAGCCAAACCTGTTAAATTTTAAGAAGCTTTACATCCGGTTCTTCTTACTTCCCTTCATTCAGAGGAAGCCTCTCTAACAGTATCGGTCCTCTTACCTTAATTTTTTCTTACCGTGATTTCTATCGATGAAACATTTGTTGTTCCATCACCTTCATCGTTCTCCAATTGTTCAGTTTCAGTGATTATGTTCGTGATTTCCGCATCGTCTAAGAAGCGGTTCTTCGCTATCTCGGCTATATCGACTGCTTTACTAATAGCCCTTCCTCGAGCTTTTATAACCGCTTCTTCGCTCCCACTACTAAACTGGGTCATCAGCGCCATCACATAACTCATCGTTTCTTTACTTCCTACAAATATAGTATTTTCATCGTCCATTGTTGTAGCCTCCTTTTGTACTGCAGATATCCTAAGTAAATGGTAGTATTAACTATTTCGGGTCAAATCGCCTTACTTTTCCATCATACAGGCCTTTCTTGCAGGCGCAGTTTTAACTAAAAAGAATAACGCCAACTGTGTTTTCATAACAAAACCCTTTTATATTTTCTACTTCTTCTCAACCCGGAACAGATGGTTCACATCGTTTTAATCCAGAAAAGAATAGGAGGATAAATATGGCAGGAATTCCAAATTATGTCGGACCAGCGGCTATGGGTCTCGAGATGGGTGTAATAACACCAGGGATGGACATCGTTAATGAAGTTTTCAAAATTGTAAAAAAGGTTCACGAGGATCATCTCTTGAATGACGGAGACGTCATCTGTATAACGGAATCAGTAGTTGCAAGGGCACAGGATAATTATATAGAAGTCAACGAGGTCTCAAAGATAATAAAGGAAGCTCTCGACCTTCAAAATAACGGAACTGTTGGGGTCGTCTTTCCTATCACTAGTAGAAATCGGTTTTCGATGATACTAGAATCTATAGCTAGAGCAGTACCTGAAGGAAAAGTGATCGTACAGTTTTCTTACCCTTCAGATGAGGTTGGAAATCAAGTGATATCTCCCGAATTTGTGGAGGAGTTGAACAAAGATTTAATCACTATGAAAGATATCGATGAAGAAGAATGCATACATCCAATAACAGAAGTGAATTATTTAAAATACTACCAGGAAATTATAAAAGAGACAGGAGCGAACTCAGAGATAATCTTATGTAATGATCCAAAACAGATAATGAAATACGATCCTGACGGTGTTATCGCAGCGGATATACACACACGGGAAAAGACGAAGAGATCTATAATGGAAGAGACGAACAACTGTATCACTCTTGACGATGTATGCACAGAAGGAGATACCTGTTCAAAATGGGGTTTATTGGGGAGCAATATGTCTAGTGGGGATAGATTGAAACTAGCTCCTAAAAACGGGGAGAAGGTGATAAACGATCTTCAGCAAAAGGTGAAGAGCGAATTAGGAGTGAATGTCGAAGCTATCATATACGGTGATGGTGCATATAAAGATCCCTCGAGTGGGATTTATGAACTAGCGGATCCAAGACCGGCAGTGGCTGCTACCAACGGTCTAGACCATTTTCGTCGAGGGGTCAAATACAAATATATTGCAGATAAATATTATTATGAAGAAAATAAAGAACCAGAAGAAATCGAAAAGATTTTAGATGAAAAAAAGACCGAAAATAAATCCGAAAATTCGATTGAAAAAGAAGGAACTACTCCACGAAGGATGGAAGATCTTCTGGGAAGTCTAGCCGACCTGGTAAGTGGTTCAGCAGATGCCGGAACGCCAGTAGTTTTAATAAAAAATTTTCTAGGATGAAACTAATCTTTCTTTTCTCTCTTTATCCCAGTTTTTGATCTCTGCTTCTCTTTTCAAAGCTTCGCTCCTATCCTCCATCTCTTCAATATAGACAAGCTCGCAGGGCAGTCTACTCCTTACATATTTGCTACCGTTCCCCTTTTCATGTTCCTCGATCCTCCTTTTCACATCTTTAGTTATACCAGTGTATAGTGATCCGTCCGATAGGCGTAGGATATAGAGATACCACATAAGGATGTAAACGATTATTTCCACAAATAATTTACCTTTTTTCAAGTATTAGGGCATTCAAAGTCACCATCAAGGCCATTCCGACATCACCGATCCCAACAGCCATCCATAAGATTGTAAGACCAAAAAAGTTTAAAACAGCTAGAAAGAACTTGACACCTATAGAAGCCATTATGTTCTCTTTCACCACTTTCATGGTTTTTCACTGATATCAAACAGATATATCAATCTAGTGAGACCATCGTCCATCAAAGCCATATCGGCAGATTCCATCCCCGTGTCTGGTCCTGCGGCTCCTATTGCGATGCCTACATCACTTTTGATAAGAGATGGTGTATGGTTTACACCGTCCCCTATCATCGTTAAGAGTGCTTCTTCCTGTAGATCCTTTATCTCATTTAGCTTTTGTTCCGGTAGAACATTCACTATGCACCTATATATTCCTAATTCATCAGAGACGGCTTTAGCAGTCCTCTCATTATTACCAGTCAGCATAATAGTCTCTATTCCATATTCTTTCAGCTTAGTTATTACTTCTCTTGCTCCTTCTCTAAAAGTATCTTCAAGCCCGATAAGACCGAGGGGGATTTTCGTCTTTGCCAAGAACTACAACCGTCCTCGCCCTCTAAAGTCATCCTAAATTTTGTTTCGCTTCATTCTCGAGTTCGAACATATCCGGATTCCCCATCTTGTATTTTTGACCATTTATTACATCCTCTATACCCATCTCAGTAACCTATCGAGACTGCACCTATAGATGCGACGACTACTAAACCATCTACCTCAAAAACGTGGTCCTTAAGCAATTCCATCAACGAAGACTTCGCAAGATGGATACCTCCAATAAGGATTCCGAGCCCCATCAGTAAACGAGAAACGTGTAAACCTAACACTGTGATTTTTAACTCAAGTATTAAGGTGAGTACGGATAATAAAAGAAATAAACCGGTCAAGATTATGTTTTTGGAATCAAAAAGAAAATTCAGGAGTGTCAATTCTTCATGTTCTAATTCGAGATGGTCACTTAGGTCATCTACACGCCTTCTACAATAGGGACAATCCTCCATATCTTCATACATCTAGTAATTTCAAAATTGGTCATTTACTAATAATTTGCGTTAAGTTCTGGTTAAAACTATAAAAAGCTTCTAAATCCATTTAACCATGCGATTGTAAAGACTGTGGAGTTCATCAGCCTCCTCAACCCAATGTTGTTTGCCGTCTATAGTGGTTTCTTTCTTCCAAAGAGGTACATACTCCCTAAACCGTTCCAAACAACTCACACAGGCCTCGATAGCCTCTTCTACATCAGGCGAGCTGACGACAATAGCCATAGCGTTCTCTCCAGCTTCGAGGATGCCGATCCTTTGAACTAGGACAATCCCATTTATATCAAATTCTTTTATTGTTTGCTCTTTGACCCGCTTCATCTCGTTTCTTGTCATTCCCTCGTATATCCGCACCTCTAAATTTTGTAGGTCAGCACCGTTACCCTCTTTTTTGACTACGTCACTAAAAGTCATTACAGCACTAGTATTATCTTCAACTACCTTTTTTTTCAATTCTTCTAGATCAAAATCTTCCTCTTCCAATATGACTTTGCTTTTCATCAGTTTCACTTATCTTAATTTTTAAAAGTATTTTAAGTTAATGACTAAATACTTAATATTTTCACTTTTTTTAGGAAAAGACTATAGATATTTTTCTTCCTACGGTGTTGACATCAGCGAATTAGTTTACTCTTTTGAAAAACTCTTCAAAATGTTCAAGGTTTAAAAAAATATATTAAGATGGAAATCGTTATAGACAATGAGTAAAGAAGGGCCGAGGATGAAAAATAAAATATTGACCGCTAGTCTGTGCTTAATTCTAATCTTTAGTGTAGCGATAGCTACATCAGGACATGCAGAGAACGCGGGAAGAGAAGAAAGTTTATTTCCAGCAACGGCTTTAGAAAATAATCAAAGCTCAGAACAAAGCCCCGTGATAGTTGAAAGGGAAAAAAATCATCCTAATAAATTCCATGAAATCAACCGGGAGATAGACCTAAACAAATCATTTGAAGGGGAAGACATTGGCAATTCATTAGATTCAGGAAATGAGACAGACGGAGAGGAAGACGATTCTAATGGTGGCTTTTTCCAAGGAATTCAAGATTTTTTGGGATGGGCCGGGTCTAACATCCAAGATTTCTTGGGTTGGGCTGGATCTAACACTTGGGACTTCTTAGCATGGGCAGGATCCAGCATGTATAGTGGACTTGCTTCTCTAGGTAGAGGGTCAATCATCCTTCTCTTGGTGGTCCTTCTTATTGCGATGGTTTACGCATCCATTAAGATTTGAATAAAGAACTGACCAAAATTACGAAATTATGAAGCTGGGGGTGGGATTCGAACCCACGGAAAACCGCTCTGCAGGCGGTCACATTAGCCACTCTGTCACCCCAGCAGGGGATTGAAAAATAAAAGAAAGAGCGCTATAACTTTTATGGTTCAACTCCGATTGTCGAGAGCCGCCTGATAAGTATTTTCAAGAAGTGATAGTACAGTTGTAGGCCCGACACCTCCAGGGACCGGCGTTATCTTTTTTGCTTTTTCTTTACACTCTTTATAGTCAACATCTCCTACCAGTTCCCCACTCTCTAACCGATTCATCCCTACATCTATTATCACTGAATCCGGGGCTATCATCTCTTTTGTGATCAAATGCGGAACTCCTGCTGCCGCGATCAAAATCTCGGCTTTCTTAGTATGCTCTTTCATATCATCAGTAAATTCATGAACAACGTGAACTGTTGCATCTCTATTTAGTAAAGATATAGCCATCGGCTTTCCAACTATAGTGCTATGACTCACCACGCATATCTCCTTGCCCTTTAATTGAATATCCTCATAATTGAACATAGTGAGTATTCCTTTTGGAGTGCATGGGATAACATCTCCAGATCCTATCATCAATTTTCCTAAATTTTTTGGATGTAAACCTTCAACATCTTTGGTAGGATCTATCTCTCCGATCAAAATTTTCCCATCCATATCTCCCGGGAGCGGCATCTGGATCAAAATACCATCAACTTCTTCATCATCATTCAATTCATGAATCTTATCTATCAATACTTCTTTTTTTACTTTCTCGCTGTAACGGTGGGTTTCTGTTTTTATCCCTACTCTTTTACATCCTCTGTTTTTCACCCCGAGGTAAACTTTCGATCCTTCGTCTTCTCCTGCAAAAAGTGTATGAAGATTTGGAGGGATCTCCATCTTATCAATCTTCTCTTTTAGAACTGCTTCTCTCTCATCCGCAATCTTTCTCCCATCGATCTTTTTACCACACATCTTCATTCCTCCCGTGCCCAATCGGGGAATTTTGGATCATTAATATCGTATCGTTTGTAGGACTTGATATCTATTACAGGAGTTTCGTTCAAGGCATCTAAGCCCTTAACACAAAGATTATTTTCCTCACGATCAACGAGTTCACATACCGTATATGATATCGGATTTGGTCTAACCGGTGCGCGGGTGGCGAATACGCCAGTAAGAGGATTAGAATCATCAGCCATAGGATGGACTCTTTGTATATCTCTCTCGCTTCTATCGAACCAACACATCACGGAGATGTGAGAATTTTTTTCTATCCCTAGCAAAGCATCCTCGTATCTTTTATGGATCTCTATTTTCGAGATTTTCTCCTTATAATCATCCGGAATCTGCTCTAAATGATCATTCTTTACTCTCCCTATCTCTATCAGCTCGAATTTTTCGAGGGCTCTTGATTCCATGAAAAATGAATTTGATAGATGGGTTAAAACGATTACGGCGAAATAGAGTGTTGTTATTCTCTTATCTCTACTGCTTTCTCTGCACCTTCGTCCATGCCATCAACTACATCATAACTGGCTTCTCTCAGCATCCTTTTACCTTCTTCTTCATTTGTGCCTAACATCCTGATGACCGTAGGCTTCGTAGGTTCATAATCGATGATCCCCTGTGCGATCTTGTCGCATTGAGTGATCCCTCCAAATATATTTAGATAAATGGAACTTACTCCTTCTTTCATATCGATGATCTCCAAAGCGTGTTTCGTGTCCTCTGCATCTGCGCCTCCGCCGAGATCAAGGAAGCAGGCAGGTTCACCACCGAATTCCGCTACAGAATCAAGAGTTGCCATTACAAGACCTGCACCACACCCGACTATGGCAATATCTCCCTCAAGATCTACATAGGCAAGATCATGTTCACGAGCCTTTTTCTCTCGTTCAGTGACGAGTTTACTTTCTGATTTTTCGAATTCCTGTCGGTAGAGTGCGTTGTCATCGATGTTGAAGACTGCGTCTATAGCTAATAGGCCATCTGGTGTAGAAACAAGTGGATTTATCTCTGCGAGTTCAGAATCATAATCGTTGAAGGCCTGAGCTAATTTCTGAGCTATCTTCGCCATCTGAGATAGTTCCTCTCCTTCCAAACCTATCGAATCTGCGAGATGCAAAGCTTCGTAACCCCTTAATCCCATCAAAGGATCGATTGATTTTTTAGCTATCTTGTCGGGATATTCCTCCGCGACTTCTTCGATATTCATCCCTCCTTCAGTGGTCATTATCAAAGTTGGTCTTTTCTTTTCTCTGTCCATAACCATTCCAACGTAATATTCATCTTCAATTTCAGCTTTTTCGGCAACTAATATCTTTTCTACTTCTAAACCTCGTATCTCTTTGTTGAAGAGTTCTTCTGCCTTCTCTACAGCTTCTTCTCTAGTCTCGGCGAAAAGGATACCGCCAGCTTTACCTCTCTTCCCAACAGTGACCTGGGATTTTAGCACTACAGGTTTTTCGACTTCCTTTATCTCCTCCGGCTTTTCGATCAGATAACTTTGAGAGACCGGAATGCCGTAATCTTCAAAAATTTCCGCAGCCTGATATTCTTGGAGTTTCATCTTTTATACCTCTTGATACTATTTGCTCGTAAATCGTGACGGGATATAAAATAGTTACGTGATTAAGTTTATTGATAAATTGTCTAGGAAAAATCATCTTTTTTGGCTTCATAAGGTTTTTATGGGAGTTACTCCTATCTCTATCTTGCACAATTGAGCCAGTAAGTACATGGGAATCAAATATTCCTACTTGAGATGGCCAATTTAGTCATCTACATTCCCTAATGGGCCAGTAGATCAGTTGGAAGATCGCCACCTTGGCATCCGTAGGTTCAAAAAATCTACCGCTGAAATGGTGGAGGCCCGGGGTTCAAATCCCCGCTGGTCCATCAATTTTACATCATATTTAAATAGGTACGAAAGTTCTTACCAATTCTGGACTGATCGGGGTGTTAGATTTTACATAATCTTTCAAAGCTTGCACGGCCTTGATATCTAGATTTTTTCTATTTTTACCGTATTTAGCCGGGATCCCTTGAGTTGTAACAAAACTAGCTTCGTAGGTTTTGTCTTTATTCAGCCTTTTGTTCCCTACAAAAAATTCCTGTATCCTATTCCCTCTAGGATTCTCAACTTTAAAATATACATTTATGCCATAGCATCTCTTCACATATCCGCCCATCTGTTTGTAAGAATTCTTCGAAAAAGTAAGCTCGAGATCTTCTTCTATCATATCCCAGAGTTCCTGACCAGTTATCTGACATTTAGATATCGGAGGATTTACAGGCATTATCTTCCACAAGTCTTCTACAGTTATCTTTCCGGGAGGTATAGGGGACCCATAACGCCAGCCGTTAGAAAAGGCCATCTCTGCTCCGCTCACCTCGATCATCGCTTTCAATAATAGATTGTCCATCGTAGTCTCCATCACTCGATCTCTAGCTAGACCGATCTCTGTTTCACCTACGACTTCATTCAACATGTCTTTATGAGGTTTCTTTGCTTCATCGACCATCTCTTGAACCTCTTCATCGGGGTTGATCTGTTCGCTGATCTCTACGAGTCGGTGTTTGTACCCAGTTATACTTCCCTCTTCCAACTCTAGGTCCAATCTTCCGATAAATGAGCCGTGACATCCAGATTGGATTATCAAGGTTCCATTCACTTCTGCAGGATCGTAAACCCTATTGTGGGTGTGTCCACTTATAAGAACATCGATACCATCAACTTCTTTGGCAAGTTTTAATTCCTGTGGATAACCAAGATGGGCGAAAACGACTATCAGGTCAACACCCTTTTCTTTCAATTCATGGATATACTTAGGTAGTTCTTTTTTTCCAAGTGTAAAGTAAATCCCTTTGCTAAAATGGTCCGGCATGGTTTTATCTACTATTGTAGCCGCTATGCCGATCAGACCTACTTTGGTTCCATTCTTATCTACTATCTTATAGGGATCAAATACCAACTGATCTGTATCTTCTCGATAACAGTTGATTGCTAATAAAGGATAATCTAACTCTTCTGAAAAATCCATTAGATGTTCAGGTCCATAAGCAAAGTCCCAGTGAGCTGTCCACGCATCGAAAACCATACTATTCAATATGGGGATCATCACCTCTCCTTTGCTTTTTACCGCAGGATAAGTACCATGGATAGTATCTCCATTGTCTAGAGCTATAACAGATCCTGGATTTTCTTCCCTCACCTGATTTAAATAGGCCTTGATCCTACCATATCCACCAACCTTTTTATATATCTGCTCTCCGTCTTTCCAAAAATATTCATCATGTAAATCCAAGTAAGCATGGCTATCGTTCATCTGTAAAATTGTTATATCATGATTTTTTTCCATCATATCCCTCTATATTTTTATATAGGCCCAATCCTCATTCTGCTTTTCAACCAATTCTCCAACACCAGAAGGGATTATCTTTGTTTTTTCGATCAGATCATCTTTGGGAATTTTTAATGCCTCTAAACTGTTAGAGCAAACACAGAATTCAACTCCTTTATTGAAGAGATAATTTACCTTGTTGACATACTCCCTTTTTTTCAACATTATATTAACCCCAGTACCGTTCATCAGTAATTCGATATCTAAATCTTCTTCTCCTAGGTCTTTTATCAAATTAATAATATTCGAGATAGCAGTAGTGCCTCTTTCCTCATCATGAAGATGAAATATGACTTTATATTTGGTCAAAATGACTCACCTATCTAATTAAGCACCTCTCTTTACAAAAATGTATTGTTGTTTTAACAACTTTTAACTATAGAGATACTCGGTATTGTATTACTCTGGATTTTAGGCCTACTTATACAGAGGTTATACGGAGCCAAAAAAATTGATGTGAATAAGAGTTAAGTAGTTGCTTAAATATAATTATATAGGATAGATGATGGTATGGAAAAAAATACTATCATTGGTGATAATCGCTGTTTTGATCACAGGCGGGTTGGCGATCATCGGTTCTCAATCAGCCAAAGCTGAAAGGGGGGAGCAGGTCCATACGATCGATTTTGGAGTTCACTTTGATATCGAATCCGCTGTGGAAGAGGTTTGCGAGGGAGAGCGGGATTTGTTCTTGCATCCGATAGACGGTCCTATCTATCAAGGACTTCCAGAAGAATGGCGTATGGAGCTAGATACTTGGGAGAGCAGAACTTCTTACAAGAATCTTATGTTCAATCCAGCTCACGAGGGTCATGGAACCGAAGCGATTCAGGATGCGATAGATAGGGGTTGGATAGACGATCCAGAAGATGTGCAATGGTTGGCAAACGATTTCGAAGGAGAATGGACAGTCAATCCTTTTACCCATGAAGAGATCAGGTTAGCGATGCAGTACTTGAATCGAAAAGAGATTATAGACGAACTGATCGAGGGTTTTGGTGATCCAAGATACTCGTATATGGATACTGAATCAGAAGTATGGCGAGATCATTTTGTAGAGGCTATTGTCGAAGAATACAATATGTCGGCTGAAGGAGACATAGAATTGATGGAACAGATGATAGAAGGGGCTATGCAGGAGATAAAAGAGAACGTTGCCTTCGGCGAGGTGCGTTTTGAAGAAGGATACTGGCAGTACAGACCGCCCGAAGAAGACTGGCACGATATCGAAATCAAGATAATTACAAGAGTGGAGGACTGGAGAAACGATCTTGGAAACTACATTGTCGATATACTTCAAGATCTAGGCTTCCACGCTTGGGTTGACCCGACCGATTCCGCCACTGCGATCCCGTTGGTCTTCTTTGGAGAACCGGAACCATACGACAATTTGGCTTATCACATATACACCGGAGGTTGGTTCTCTTCACAAGCGGAGTATTATCAGGAAGATCGTCTTAGCCAGATGTATACACCATGGTACGGTTTAACTCAGACCCACGTAGAAGAAAAGCGTTGGAATTACGATGAAGAAGGATACACAGATAGAGTGCAGCGTTTAGACAATATTTCAAAGGAACTCTATCAGGGACAAATAGAAAACAAGGAGAAATACTGGGAAAAAAAGGTAGAAGCCACGCAGCTTGGATTCGAGGAGTCAGTTAGAGTTTTCCTCTTGACTGAGCAGGCATTTTATCCATATAATCCAAATAACGTTAGAAGGGCGGTACCTGAAGCAATAAACGGTTACGATACTTACTTCGGGCCTAGGACGATGTTCACAGATAACGGTAAACTTGAAACAGGCTTCTTATACTGGGCTGGTCTTCACGGCTGCTGGAACTTGTTCGGTGGGTCAGAAGAGTTGTACGTAGATAACCAGAGAAGGATGCTCAGAGAATACGGCTCCTGGAACCATCCAGAAACAGGAATACCGATGGAAGTCAATGTATATTGGTCCGAGGGTAGAGAAACAGATCCCTATGAAAGGAAGGGCGACATAAAATTGGATTATGAGTGGGATGGAGACGACCTAATAGAAAATATCGAGATTTCGGAGAAAGCGGTAGATTACGTGGCCGGCGATAGAAAATGGCTTGATAGGAATGAATTGATAGCTGAAGGTTATATAGAAGATGAATATGCTGCAGTGAAAGCCACCTTAGACGTGCATGAGGAACACGTATGGCACGATGGAAGCAACTTCTCACTGCAGGACGTTATGGCTGCTTACGCCCGAAATAAAGAACTCGGTGATAACACACAGGAACCATATCTAGAGTCATGGAATCTTTCGCAATCAGTGTGGTGGGAAAGTATCCATGCGATTGAGTGGAATGAAGAGAAAGGAACCTACACTGTCTATGGAGATTATACATTGCCTATAGAAGACAAGATCGGAGATCACTACTCTATATTCCCAGAGGTCCATCCATTGACTTATGAAGGATGGAACCATCTGCACGGTGGCGATAAGACAGAGTACGGTGGGATAGTTGATCAAGATTACAATTATGAACCAGGTTATGGAGGTATGTGGATACACCAGCTCTCTCTAAATCAGAATGAGGATCTCGTGAAAGTCCTTGAAGCGATGAGAGAGGACGAATGGATTCCCTACTACCTGAGAGAAGAGACTAATGCTCCGATTCCAATTAATTCCGGCGAACTCACCGATCAGTTAGAAAGCCTGATAAACTTTATCGAGACTCACAATCATTCATTCATAGGTACAGGACCATTCTGGATCGAAGATCTCGACGAGTACACACCCATAGTGATGAGTTTGCAAAGACATGATGATTACGGCTTCCCATTCGAAGGTGAAGAAGCGGGAGGAGTCGAGTTCCCTTATGGCTATTGGTCGGCGCAGTTTGAGATCGACGAAATAAGCTTCGACATGATGGAAGTAAAACCAGATGAACTCAAACTATACGAAGAGGAAGAGACTGGAGATGTCGAAATCTTTGTCGAGGGACAATGGGTTTCATTATATCCAGA
>SL_8KL_010_SEDDRAFT_10002380_pt1 | contig 15935 bp, 14 predicted proteins | sample SodLakKL_010_SED_4_FD_11160 | JGI IMG/M metagenome (IMG submission 11160)
GCCATCGGCTCTGGCGATGCTAGAATAATATTCCGCCATCTCCTGCCAAATGCAATGGCTCCAATAATAGTCCAGGGGACCCTCTTCATAGCCCAGGTCATTTTAATAGAATCAGGCCTTAGTTTTTTAGGGCTTGGTGCTCAACCCCCGGTACCTAGCTGGGGAAATATGTTAACAGAAGGCTATAAATTTCTCTCAATAGCCTGGTGGATAGCAACTTTCCCGGGCCTGGCAATCCTTGTAATGGTCTTATTCTTTAACCTGCTGGGAGACGGATTAAGAGACGCACTCGACCCAAAACAAAAAATAGCTTAAACTAAATAATTCAAATAAAAAGACCTGGCTGATTAACCGAAGCCAGGTTTTAAATTTATCTTAAAAACTTAAAGGAAAAATCAGGCCCATCCATAAATATAATTATAAGGAGATGAGAAATATGATAAACCCCCTAAAGCGTAATTTTCTGGTTAAGGTAATAGTTTTGATATTTTTTCTTAGTTGCCTTATAACATTTAACTCAGCTCAGGCATTTGAACTGGAGGATAAGGTAACTACTTACACGCTGGATAATGGACTTGAAGTAATTATGGTGGAGAATGGAGCAGCACCTATTGTTCATTTCAGACTTATGTTTGATGTTGGTGGTGTGGATGAACCAGAAGGTCTTGGCGGTATTGCCCATATGGTAGAACATATGGCTTTTAAAGGAACTACTTCTTTAGGCACAGATGACTGGAGTAAAGAAGAGGAACTTTTAGAAAAATTAGATCAAGCCGCTGAAGCATATTTCCAGGCTCAAGCAGATGACCTCTCTGAGCAAGAATTAGAGCAATTAGAAGATGAATTTCAGGCTGCCCAGGCTCAGGTTCAGGAAGTTGCTGAGCCAAATTCATTAATGAATTTATTTGATGGTCATGGTGCCCGCAATTATAATGCTAAAACCGGTTATGACTATACTTCATATCACCTGACACTTCCCTCTAATCGACTTGAACTTTTTGCCCGGGTTAAAGCCGATGTTATAGATAATGCAGTTTTTCGTTATTTTTATGAAGAAGTTGATGTAGTTAAGGAAGAAAGGCGTCAGCGCAATGAAGATGAACCTACAGGATTTCTGCAGGAACATTTTCTCGATGAAGCATTTACAGAGCATTTTTATGGTCGACCATTGATTGGTAGTATGGAAGAGATAGAGAACTATCGCCGCCAGGTAGCCCTGGATTTTTGGGATGCTCATTATCATCCAAATCGGGCAGTTTTAGTAATGGCTGGAGATCTTAATCCATCAGAGGATATAGAAATAATCAAGGAATATTTTTCTGAAATATCTGCAGGTCCTGTTGAAAAAACAGAAATACCTGAAGAACCAGAACAGACCGAAGAAAGGAGGCGTCAGGTAACCTTTGATGCTGAGCCCCAGATGTTTATAGGATTCCATAAACCGACCTATCCTGAGCCTGATGCTTATGTTCTTGATGCCGTAAGTGCAGTATTGGGGAGCGGCAGAACTTCAAGGCTACATCGCAGGCTGATTACAGAAGAAGAAGTAGCTGTAAGCGTAAATACGTATTCCTCTATTCCAGGCAACCGATACTCCAATCTTTTTGCCATTCATGTGGTTACCAGGGACCCATATACACCTGAAGATGTTGAAGAAATTATCTATGAAGAGATTGAAAAATTAAAAGAAGAGCAGATCAGCCAATGGGAATTAGAAAAGGTTAGAAATCAGGTTAGAGCAAGTTATATTCGAAATCTGGATTCAACTGAAGGGTTGGCATCACAATTGGCATATTATCAACTTTTTCTTGACGGTTGGGAGAATATAACCAAATATCCTGATAAAATAGTAGATGTTACAGCAGAAGAGCTTCAAATGGCTGTTCAGAATTATTTAGTTGAAGATAACCGGACAGTAGCTATCTTAAAAGCTGAATTTGGAGGTGAGTAAGTTATGAAAAAAGTCTATATTACATGTATAATAGCTATTTTAATTGTTACCCTTTCTATATCTGCATCAACTCAGACCCCTTCAGATTGGGAACATCCTGATGAGATGGAGTTTGCTGATCTTGAAGTAGAAGCCAGGGAAGCAGATAAATATACACTGGAGAATGGCTTAACAGTATATTTAATGGAAGACAGTTCTCTTCCATTAATTAAAGGAAGAGCGCTAATAGATGCTGGAGGAATATATGTTAGCGAGGATAAAGTAGGGTTGGCTGAACTAACAGCCAGGATGCTTCGAGCCGGTGGTACCAATGGTATTCATCCTGATAAGATAGACGAAGATATAGAATATCTGGCTGCTTCACTTGAGTTTAATGCTCAACCTATGCGGGCTTTAGCTTCTATTTCAACTTTGAGCGAACATAAAGAAGATATGCTGAATCTTTTTAATGATATTCTAAGAAAGCCAGACTTCTTATCTGAAAGAATAGAATTAGAAAAAGAAAAAATAAAAGAATCTATCCGTCGCCGGGATGATAATCCAGTTCAACTTGCTTCTCAGGAATTTCTTAAAAAAATGGCAACTGGCCATCCTATTGGTTGGTTTCCAACTTTAGAAAGCATAGATAGTATAACTAGAGATGATATTGTTGCTTTTCATGAAAACTATTACCAACCTCAGAATATTCGCCTGGCATTATCCGGTAACTTTGATACTGAGGAAATTCTGGATTTATTAGAAAAAACTTTAGGCACCTGGGAACCAGAAGATGTTGAATATCCTGAGATACCTGATTTTGATCCAGACCTGAACCTAAAATATATCATGTTCAGCAGCCAATTCAACAGAGTATAATTTTTATAGGCCATCCAGCTATTACTTTTGATAGCGAGGAATTTGCGCCGCTAAATTTTGCAAATCGTGTCCTGGGTGCTGGAGGAGATAACCGTCTTTTCAGAGAGCTCAGGAGCAGACGTGGATTAGCTTATGCAGTAGGAAGCCAACTTACTCAGAGCTTTGAATATCCTGGCTTCTTTTTTACCTATGCAATTACAGGTGTCCAAAACACCGGCCAGGCTATTGAACTTATGATAGATGAGATTGAAAAGATAAGGGAAGAACCGATAACTGAAGAAGAACTGCGGGATAATCGGGAGGCTATCCTTAATCGAGCTGTTTATAGATATACATCAGCTGCAGAGATAACCTTTCGCCAGGCCCAGGTAGATTTTCTTAATATCGAACCAGATTACTATGAAAGATATATAGAGCAGATTCAGTCTCTAGATGAAGATAGAATTCTTACTTCAGCCAAACAGGAATTTAGACCAGATGATGCTATCATTATGGTTGTAGGTAATCGTGCTAGCTTTGATAGAGATTTAGAAGAATTTGGTACTGTTGAAGAGATACAATTGCAGTTTTAAATAATATCCACAAACTGCTCAAGTTAAGGTGATAATCTTTGCAGCTTAAACCAGGAGATAAAACCTTAATCGCAATGATAATAACGATAATCTTAAGCTATTTAACCTGGTATAACTTTTCAGCAATCATTACAACTTCATATATGGGTCATATGTGGGAGTTATATGGATTTTGGGGTTGGATAGGCTTTTTCATGGTCACCGCCATTTCAACAACAGTATTCGGATATATCCTGAAAATATACAATCAGGATATAAATAATATCACTTTTGCCTCAAACTGGGGACTGTCATTTCTAGCATTAGGATTAGGTGCCATTTTAGCTCCACTTGTAGCCTTTATCTTACGGAAAACTTCCCAATCAGATTTAATGGCTAACGGTAATAAATAAAATAATTTCAATCTAATTTCTTTATAATCCTCCTCAAATACAGCATCTAACCCTGTATTCAGAGGGGGTTTTTACTAATTCACCATAGACTGAAAATTATTAAATAAAAAAATTTTGTTATTAATTTTGGTTTTATGAAGGATTTTTATAATTTAAGTAGAATACTTATAATATAGGGGAGTGAAACTATTGCCTAAGAATTTTAAAGTCAAGTTAGGTCTTGAGGTTTTATTAGAAGATACTAGCTTTTATGCTGGATCAAAAGTTGGACTTCTAACTAACCATACCGGCCTGACTAATAATCTAAAACAGAATATTGATCTTATCCAGGCCAGTAAAGATCTAAGTCTGAAAAGACTCTTTTCCCCTGAACATGGGATTAGAGGACAGGCAGGTGCTGAAGAAAATATCGGTGACATGGTCGATCCTATCAGTGGATTACCAGTAGTCTCACTCTTTGGCGAAAGAAAGAAGCCCCCAGTAGAAATGCTTAAAGATCTTGATATCTTATTTTATGATATTCAAGATCTTGGTCTCAGGTATTATACCTACAGCTCAACATTGCTTTTAGCAATAGAAAGTTGTTATCAGGCAGATACTAAATTAATAGTACTTGATAGACCTAATCCTCTTGGGAGTCAGATTTCAGGCAATATCGGTAGCAATAATTATAGCTCATTTATTGGACCAGATAACCTTCCCTATTGCTATGGATTGACCTCAGGAGAACTCGCTCTCTGGTATCAAAAGTATTATTTAAATCAGGCAGATGTTGAAGTTATTCCATCAGAAGGTTATAGTGGCAAGCCATATAGCAGTGATGATTATCGCTGGGTTCCAACCTCACCGGCAATACCATCAGCCAGGATTGCCCAGCTATATCCATATACATGTCATTTAGATAGTGTAGGCCTTGATAATGGAGTCGGAACAGCTAATCCCTTCGAATACTTTGGGGCTCCCTGGCTCAATCCAGTTAAACTTATAGAAAAGCTAGAAACTTATGAACTAAAAGGTTTAAACTGGAGGCCAGTTTATTATAGAAAAGCGAGTAAAGGATTTGAAAGTTCTGAGATGCAGGGATTACATCTTTATCTCGATAATCCAGAATCAGCATCAGTCGAGGGTTTCAATTTGGCAATACTAGAGATTATTTTTAAAGACTATCCAGAAAAAGTTAATTGGAAAATCTGGTCAGAAAAAGAAGACTATTTTTTCGATTACTTTATGAAGACAGCCGAGGTCAGAAAAGACTTACTTGCAGGCAGATCTGTCGAAGAGATCCTATTGGAATGGTCTGAAGAAAGAAAAGATTTTACAGAAGAAGTTGAGAAGATTAGACTTTATTAAAAAAACAGGAGGTTATTTAATGAAAAAGATTATTGGTATTTCAATGGTATTAGTACTTGCTTTCGTTTTATTGACATCTACAACTATGCTTGCTGAAGACGTTAATCGGGGCGGAATAATTGAAAAGACAGCTAATGTTCAGGGAGTTATCGTTCAGAATTATAATCCATTCTCACCAAATGCACTCCATAACACCTATGGTGGCTTCTATGAAACTTTAATACTTGCCAACACCCATTTAGGAGAGATTGAACCATGGTTGGCCCATAATCATTACTGGGAAGACGATCTCACAACTCTAGTTTTTGAACTAGAAGAAAATGTCTATTGGAATGATGGAGAGAAATTTACAGCTGATGATGTAGTCTTCACTCTTGGCCTTGGCCAGGAACATGCAGAGATTAGTCAGGCTGGCATCTGGGATTCAGGCCTCCTTGAAGTCAATGCCAGAGATGATTATACAGTTGAATTTGTTTTTGATCAGGTAAATACAACAGTAATGCCCAGCTTCGGGAGTATTTATATGGTTCCTGAGCATATCTGGGCTGATATCGATAACCCATCAAGCTGGGACGGCAATGAAGATCCTGTTGGAACTGGACCATTCATCCATGATGAAGGTAGCTTTACTGAAATGTCATATAGAATGGTTAGCAACCCTAATTACTGGCAGCTCGGAGAAGATGGAGAACCTCTTCCATATATCGATGGCGTCCAATATATTGGTGCTACCGGTAATGAGCAGGCAGCTATGAGAATTATTTCCGGTGAAATTGACTGGGGAACCTATTTTATTGCCAATATCGATCAAACCTATGTATCAAGAGATCCACAGAATCATAATTACTGGTTGCCAGAGGGTAATATAGTTTATTTAAGTCTTAATAATGGTCAGGAACCATTTAGCAATAGAAATATCAGAAGAGCATTAGCCATGAGTCTTGATCAGGAAAGAATCACTCAAATTATGGGTTCAGGTGCAGTTCCTTCAAATCCAGCCGGTGTTAAGAGTGGCTTCCTGGACTGGATTCCAGAAGAAGCAGAAGAAAACATGGTAGAATTCGATCCGTTAGGTGCAAGAGAACTATTTGAAGTGGAAGGTTATGAAGAAAATAGTCGTGGTATTTATGAAAAAGATGGTGAAGCTCTTTCATTTAATCTTTATGTACCAACAGGCTGGACAGATTGGATAACAGCTACTGAAGCGATAAGTGATCAACTGGCAGCAGTTGGAGTAGAAGCAAGCGTTCGTCAGGTTGCCTGGCCATCACCTTTCATGGATAATCTTATTGAAGGGGATTATCATATGTCACTTGGCTATGCCAACTCAGGCTTCTCGCCATATTATCAGTTTGATAATATCTTGCCTTCAAGATTATCAGCTCCTATAGGTGAAAGTGCAGAGAGCCATTCACAGGTTAGATATGAAAATGAAGCTGTTGACCAGGCCTTTAGAGATTATAGGGCTACAGATGATGAAGAATTACAGATGGAATTAATCGGTACAATTTTAACAGAGTTCACATATGATATGCCAATGATTCCATTATTCTTTAACCCAACCTGGTTCCAGTATAATACAGCACGCTTTACAGGCTGGCCAAATGAAGACAATCCTTATACTTCACCAAATACAGCAGGTATGACTAAAATGAAAATCTTCTTAAACTTACAGCCTGTTAATTAAGGAAATACTAGTTTCATGAAGCATTAAGTACAGGTCCCTGGATCTCAGGGGCCTGGGCTTTTACATATGAGGAGGAAGCAGATGAAGTATTTTTTACGGAAAACAGGATGGCTATTATTTGCAATTTTAATTGCCTTACTAATAAACTTTATTCTACCTAGATTAATGCCAGGAGACCCGGCTCAGATTATTGTAAGTCGCCTTGATGGCGTAGAACCAGCCAATTTGGAGGCAATCAGAACAGCTTTTGGAGTTGATACAGATAGAAATGTAATCCTTCAGTTTGGGGACTATCTGGTTAATGTCGCCCAGGGAGATTTAGGTATTTCAATTAGTCATTATCCAACACCAGTTTGGAATGTCTTAAGAAAAGCTCTGCCCTGGACAATAGGTTTAATTGGTCTATCAACAATTATCAGCTTCTTTATCGGTACATTTATCGGCATCTTTGTTGGCTGGTATCGTAGAAGCAAAATTTCTGATGCAATCATAAGTATCTTTTTATTTATCAGATCATTTCCCTATTTCTGGTTAGGCCTTATCCTGGTATATTTCTTCGCCTTTGAGAGGCCATGGTTTCCTTTAGGAGGTTCCAGAGCAGTTTCAGTTTCCTGGGCCCAGCGCTGGGAATTTATCAAATCAGTAGTTTATCATGGAATATTACCAGCATTTACAATTACCATTAGTTCTCTTGGTTACTGGCTTCTTACAATAAGAAATAATATGATTAATGTACTGGCTGAAGATTATATTACAGTTGCTAGAGCAAAAGGTCTTTCAACATCTAGAATTAGAAATATGTATGCTGCCAGAAATGCAATTTTGCCATCAATTTCTGGCTTTGCTATGGCTCTGGGTTTTATAGTTGGCGGCAGTCTTATTACCGAGATAGTTTTTTCCTATCCAGGAGTGGGTTTTATGCTTTATCAGGCCATTCAACAGCAGGACTATCCATTACTCCAGGCAATCTTTTTATTTATAACCCTGGGAGTACTTATAGCAAACTTCTTATCAGATATAGCAATAATGGCATTAGATCCAAGAGTACGGGACGGTGATGCAAAATGATTCAGGATACATTCAAATTATTTATAGGTAATAAAAAGGCTTTAGTAGGTCTGATTATTTTTTTACTATTTCTTATAATCGCTATTTTTGCACCAATTATTGCTCCCTATGAGGTCAGACAATCTTCAGATGAAGATGGCTATTTTCCAATGAGAGCAGAACCAGGGGGCAAACATCTATTAGGAACATCTCATGCAGGATATGATATATTTTCAAGACTGATCCATGGTACCAGATTAACAATTATGGTGGGTATTATAACAGGCACAATCTCAACCTTTGTAGCTTTAACAGTTGGCTTACTTAGCGGTTATCTCGGAGGCCGAGCAGATGATTTTCTTTCTTTTATTAATAATATCTTCTTAGTAATTCCTAGTTTACCGTTAATAATTGTAATTGCCTCATATATTACTATGCGGGGCATAATGCCGATTATCCTGGTATTATCATTAACTGGTTGGGCCTGGGGTGCCCGGGTTATCAGGTCTCAGGTAATGTCAATGCGGGAAAGAGAATTCGTTCAGGTGGCAGAAGTTCTTGGAGAATCAACCTTGGTTATTATCTTCAGAGAAATACTGCCAAATATTATTTCCCTGGTTATGGTAACTTTCTTTACTTCGACAATGGCAGCAGTTATTGGCCAGGCCACGCTGGAATTTATCGGTCTCGGCAATATGGCAGCAGTTACCTGGGGTACAATGTTATACTGGGCCCAGAATAATGCAGCATTATTATACGGAGCATGGTGGTGGTTCTTACCTCCTGGATTATTTATTGGAATGTTAGGAGCATCATTTGCTTTAATGAACTTTGCAATCGATGAAATATCCAACCCAAAGATTAGAAAGAGGTAGAAATATAATGTCAGAAACCATATTAGAAATAGACAAATTAACATCAGGTTACCAGGTTAAACAGGGTCGAGTAGAAGCAGTTAAGGATGTCAGCTTTAAGCTTGGCTCAGGAGAATTTCTGGGTATTGCTGGCGAATCAGGTTGCGGTAAATCAACTCTAGCTTATAGTATTCTGGGCCTACTTGAAGACAACGGCCGAATCTTTTCAGGCTCTATCAATTATGGAGGCCAGGATTTATCAGTATTATCAGAAAGGGCACTTAAAAAAGTCCGCTGGTCAAAGATATCTATGGTTTTTCAATCAGCCATGAATGCTTTAAACCCGGTCATTACAATAAAAGAACAACTCCTGGATGCTATGTTTGCCCATAAGCCGGGTCTCAAAGAAAAAGAAGCAGTAGCCAGGGCAAAAGAACTTTTGGATCTGGTTAATATTACTCCAGATCGATTATATGATTATCCCCATCAATTATCAGGTGGGATGAAACAGAGGATAATGATAGCCATGGCTATGGTTCTTCAGCCAGATATAATTATTATGGATGAACCGACAACAGCTCTTGATGTAGTTGTTCAGAGAAATATTATTGAAAAAATAGGTGACCTCCAGGAGAAATTTGGTTTTTCAATTATCTTTATAACCCATGACCTGTCACTGCTTGTTGAAATTTCAGATAGATTGGCTATCATGTATGCAGGTCGCCTGGTGGAACTAGGGAATGCTGAAGAAATATACAAAAACCCAGCCCATCCCTATACAGAAGGTCTAATGGCTTCTTTTCCTCCCTTAGTTGGAGAAATCAAAGAAGTAGGCGGTATTCCTGGCAAACCACCTGACTTTTTCAAATTACCAGTAGGCTGTAAATTCGAACCACGCTGTCCTTATGCTTTTGAGAGATGCAAAAAAGAGAATCCAGTATTTGAAAGCTATGACAGTACTGGCCGGCTAGCTCGCTGTTTTCTAGCAGGGGAGGAGAGATAAAATGACAGAAACATTATTACAACTAAAAGATGTATCCCTCCACTTCCCAATTAAAGCAATTGGCCGTTCTGGTGAAAAGGTTAGAGCCATGGATGATGTCAATTTAACAATTAATAAAGGTGAAATTGTCGCTCTGGTTGGTGAATCAGGGAGTGGCAAGACAACTACAGCTAGAGTAGTAGCTAGAATTCACAGTCCAACTTCAGGTAAAATTTATTTTCAGGGTGAAGATATCTATACTTCAGAATATAAAAAGAATAAAGTTGACTGGTATCGGAAACAGGTCCAGATGATTTTTCAGGATCCCTTTGGTTCTCTGAATCCGACTCATAAAATTAGATCAATTTTAAGTAGACCTTTTATCATCCATAAAATCTGTCCAAAATCAATAATAGAAGAAAAGATGGTCGAAGTTTTAACAGAGGTCGGCCTGGAGCCAGCTGAACAATTTTTAGATAAATTTCCCCATGAACTCTCTGGTGGTCAGTTACAGCGGATAAATATAGCCAGAGCCATTTCAGTTGAGCCAGTTCTGCTATTAGCTGATGAACCAACTTCAATGCTTGATGTTTCAATTAGAATGACAATCATGAATATGATTAAAAACTTTAGAGATAAAGATCAAATCTCTTACTTATATATTACCCATAATCTAGCTGGAGCAAGATATATAGCTGATAGAATAGCAGTAATGTATGCTGGTATGCTTGTTGAAGTCGGTCCAACAGACGAAGTTATTCAGAAGGCGAGACATCCCTATACAAAATTGCTCAGGTCAGCAGCACCTCAACCAGAAAAAGGTTTTAGAGAAGAGAAACTTGGCTCTACTGGAGATATCCCCAGCCTGATAAAACCACCAAATGGCTGCCGTTTCCATCCTCGCTGCCCATATAGCAAGCCAGAATGCAGCCAGGCCATACCTAAAATGTATCAGTTAAATGACAATCATCGCGTTCGCTGTATCCTTTATAAAGATGGAAAGATACCAGACTTTGCCTAATAAATATTTAGATTAAAAAGTTATCAACTTATAAATTTATAATCCTCCTCAAATACAGCATCTAACCCTGTATTCAGGGGGGGAATTTTTATATTAAAATCAAACTTGATATAATTACTCAAGAACGTTATAATGATAATAGAACCAAATAGGGGTAATGGGTATAAAAAATCTTAAATTCATATTCTCTTTATATTTCAAATGTATAATAATATTAAGCAAGTTAAATTAGTTCATATAAGCTTCAAACAAGTTTGAAAAGCTCTAAGGAGGTTTTTTAGTTGAAAAAATTAATTATAATAAGTCTGGCAGTAGTTTTAGTCTTTGGTCTTATCGGAATGAATGTTACAGCCATGCAGGGTAATAGAGATCATATGGGTAGAAGTAGAGTTGATGATACAGATCAGTCATTTGATGATTTTGATAACTTTGGGTTCGGAGGAATGATGGGTTTTGGTGGCATGATGGGCTCTGGTGGAATGATGCATGTTTCTATTGAAAGTGAGTATGATTTTCTCATAAAAATGATACCTCATCATGAAGAAGCAGTCAGAACAGCAAGAACTTTAAGGGATAATACTGATAGCGAAGAGATGAGAGAATTTGCAGAGGAGATTATTAAAACTCAGAGCGAAGAGATCGATCAGATGAACAGTTATCTCGATAACTGGTACCCTGATCAAGAAAGCGATTTTATTTATGAACCAATGATGGGCGATTATACAGATCTTGAAAGTCCTCAGTTAGAACAGGCTTTCTTAGAGGACATGATTTTTCATCATATGGAAGCAGTAATGATGTCACAACAATTATTGACACAGGGATTAGTTGAAACATGAAGAGGTTGCCGAACTGGCAGTCAGTATAAGCAATAGTCAGAGAGAAGAGATTTTCATGATGAGAAATTGGCTTGCAGGTTCCTATACCACCTCAGATCAAAGGTTTAGAGATGGTATGATGAGCGGTATGGGCATGATGAGAAGATCTGGATCTAATTTCGACAGATATTTAGATTTGAGCGAAGAAGAACTCGAAGAAATTAGAGAACTTCAGAGAGAAGAACTAAGAACAGTCACCAGAATTGAAGTTATAATGGAAGAATATCGCCAGCTGATTAAAGACGGCGCTTCTGATCAGGAGTTAAGATCTATTGAAGATCAAATCTTCGAACTCCAGGAAGAATTAGATAACTCTGGCACTGGCTTCTTTTCAGGTAGTTCCGGTTTATCTCCATATAGAATCAGACAGCACTGCAGCTGGTAATAGCTCTTACCTCACAATTAATTTGTGAGGTTTTTTTACTTAATCAAGAAAAATATCCAGAACCAATTTTACATTTCTATAAAATATATTATAATAGATTACAGAGTTATAAACAGAACGCAAAGATTATCAGGAGGGGTAAAATGGAGTTCGAAGAAGTAATATTTAATAGACGGAGCAAGAGAAGATTCATAGACAAAGAAGTCGAAGATGAGAAAATAAAGAAACTCTTAGATGCAGCAATGTCAGCGCCATCGGCTCACAATAAACAACCCTGGCATTTTGTCGTCATTAAAGATAACGAAACAATGGATAAAATTATGGACTTTCATAAATACTCCAAAATGCTTGAAGATGCTCCACTGGCCATAGCAGTCTGTGGCGATAAAAACGCCTATAAAGATTTCTGGGTCCAGGACTGTTCAGCAGCAACCCAGAACCTGTTACTTATGGCGGAAGATCTTGAGCTTGGAGCAGTCTGGCTCGGAGTCTATCCAGTAGAACAATATTACACAAAATTAGCAGACCTACTTGAATTACCAGATAACATTGTACCCTTAAATGTAGTGGCTGTAGGTTATCCAGAAAGAGCAAGTAAAAAACTGACCGTTACGATAAAGAGAAAGTACATCATGAAAAGTTCGGCAATAATTAGGTAGAATTAAATATTTTTAACAGAAAAGATGACCAGGCAGTTTAAATAAACTGGCAGTTTTTTAAAAAAGAAGCAGGAATTATAGTTTAATTGTAGAATTTAAATATATAGCTGATATAAATTATATGAAATTACTCATTTAAAATGTCCGTATTTAAACTGTCACTAGAAAGGGGTTATCAAAATGTCAAATAACCTGGACTACCAGAGCAAAATGTTAGAGGAGATTAGAAAAAGAAACATCTGGACAAAGTTTTATTTAACTGATGGTAGATTATTAGAAGGTGAAATAGTTAGCTTTGATAATTTTGTAATCATAATCAGGCATGGCGAAAAAAACAAGATGCTATATAAACATGCTATAGCAACAGTTGCCCCTGATGAAGATGTAAAAGCAGCCAGTCCAATAGTTGATGAAGATTAATCATTTAATATAAAATCGAATAACTGTTAAAAGGTGCCTCAAGTAGAGGAGAATAGGGAATCAGGTTAAAATCCTGAACGGTCCCACCGCTGTATTCAGTTTATAATATCTCCAGGTCACTTAATTATCATTTTAATAATTAGGGAAGGTCTGGAGTTAGAAAATAATGATGCTGTAAGTCAGAAGACCTGCCTTTTAACTACAAATTTATATTTGTGGGTAATGGAAAAGTTCACACTCCCAGGGGGAGTTGTGGGCTTTTTTTGATTTAAAAATAATTATTATTAATTAAAACTAACTATAAAAGGAGAGATATTAAGATGGAATTATTAGAAAGAACAATCGCTGAAATCGGAGAACTAGATCAGTCAATAATGGAGCAAGCAAAAGTCAGATTAGATAATCTAACAAAGCCAGTAGGAAGCTTAGGAGATTTAGAAAAGTTGGCCATTAAACTGGCAGGAATAAGAGGAGAACTATATCCAGATTTTAATCAGAAAGTCCATATCGTAATGGCTGGAGACCATGGAGTAGCTGGTGAAGGAGTAAGTGCTTTTCCCCAGGAAGTAACGACTCAAATGGTACATAATTTCATTAATAATGGAGCAGCTATTAATGTGCTGGCAGCAGAAGTTGGAGCAGAGCTAAGAGTTGTAGATATTGGAATGATCGATACTATAGATGATCAAACACTAATTCAGAAAAAAATAAAGAATGGAACAGACAATATGGTCTATGGACCAGCAATGACTGAAAATGAAGCAGTCAGAGCTCTAGAAGTTGGAATAGAGGTTGCCCATAAAGCTATAGATGAAGGTGCCAATCTTATTTCCACAGGCGAAGTTGGCATCGGCAATACAACTCCAAGCAGTGCAATCCTTGCTGTTCTAAGTGATTTAGATTTAAAAGAAATAGTAGGAATTGGGACAGGTCTCGACTCCAAAGGGCTAAATAATAAAATTAATACTATAGAGAAAGCAATTAAAACAAATACTCCAGATCCCCAGAATGCTCTGGATATCCTGGCAAAAGTTGGCGGCCTTGAAATCGCTGGCATGGCCGGTGTAATGCTAGGGGCTGCCAGTAGAAATACCCCGGTTATTTTAGATGGATTAATATCTACAGCAGCGGCTTTAATCGCCAGTGAGTTATCACCAGAACTAAGAGACTATTTAATCCCCTCACATAAATCCAGTGAGCCAGGGCATATCAAAATATATGAAAAACTTGGATTAGAACCTTTTATCGATCTCAAAATGAGNCTGGGAGAAGGCACAGGTGCAGTCCTAGCAATACCATTTGTGGAAGCNTCAATAAGCATTTTAAAAAATATGGCCACCTTTGAAGAGGCAGGAGTAAGTCAGGGTTAATTATTCCCTGACAAACTCCACCTTTAGTAATTTTAATTGTAACCAACCTGCTATAAATATTTGTTTAAAATAGCCTGGCATTATATAATNATTATATAAATTTAGAATCTGTTAAAACTGAGTTTTAGACCAAATACTTATAGGAATTAAGGTGGTAAACATGACTGGATTAAATTTTACCCTNGCTGGAATTAAAGAGAAGCTAAGCGAGGGTAACTGGAAAATAGAAAAGGTAATAGCAAGATCCTTATCAGTAATAGAAGAAAAAGAAAATTTAATAGCCGCTTTATTGCCTGAGAAAGAACGCAGTAAACGCCTGGAGCAAGATATTAAAAAGCTAAAAGACAATTATTGTGCTGTTAGCTCCAGGCCTGAATTATATGGTGTACCAGTAGCAGTAAAGGATATATTTCATCTCAATGGGTTCAAAACTAGAGCTGGTTCCCAATTGGAGCCGGATCTACTCACTGAAAAAGAAGGATTTCTCATTAAAAAGCTCCGATCCCAGGGGGCATTATTTCTAGGCAAGACAGTGACCACAGAATTTGCCCATTCTGCCCCTGGTCCCACCAGAAATCCCCATAATCTCGAACATACTCCAGGAGGCTCCAGCAGTGGTTCAGCAGCAGCGGTGGCAGCTGGCTACTGCCCATTAGCCCTGGGCACACAGACAATAGGTTCAGTAATTAGACCGGCAGCCTTCTGTGGCATCATCGGTTTTAAACCTACCCAGGGAAGAATTCCAGCTGATGGTCTAATTAAATTCTCTGAGACAGTAGATCAGGTAGGTTTTTTCACCAGATCAATTAGTGGAGCAGAGATAGCATTCACCAGCCTATTACCCTCCAGTCAGTTCAAAAAAGTTAATAAGCTTCCAACACCTGTTTTAGCCTTACCTGATCCTGCATATCTCAATCAGGCAGGTAAAATAGCTTTAAGAAATTTAGAAGACAGTCAATTAATTCTAAAAGAAGCAGGCTTTCAGATAAAAAAGACATCTATCCTTAATGATATAGCAGAGATTAATGACTTCCACAGAATTCTGATTGCCTATGAATTTGCCAGTTTTCACAAAGACTGGTATAGAGAATATAAAGATCTTTATAGAGCAGAAACAGCTGAACTAATTAAAGAAGGTCTAAAAATCAAAGAGGAAGACTATCTTCAGGCAAAAGATAAGCGCTTAAAATTAAAAGAGAAATTCAAAGAAATAATGAATGAAGAGGGAATAGATATTTTCATCTCCCCTTCAGCAACTGGTCCAGCACCTGAAGGCCTTAAGTCTACAGGCAATCCAGTAATGAATCTACCCTGGACAAATGTTGGTTTACCAGCAATCACAGTACCATCAGGAAAAACTGATAAAAGTTTACCTCTAGGCCTGCAGCTAGCTGCCAGCCATGGAACAGACGAAAAGCTATTGACCTGGACTATAAAAATTTCAGAAATTTTAAAGGAAAGATAGCTTTCAATATAAATGTTATTTATAAGGTTAAGTCTCTAATTGTTTTT
>SL_8KL_010_SEDDRAFT_10002381_pt1 | contig 15929 bp, 11 predicted proteins | sample SodLakKL_010_SED_4_FD_11160 | JGI IMG/M metagenome (IMG submission 11160)
CCATAACAATCCTATGTTTTGGATATTTTGTTCTTTCATGTAATTCTCTTGCTGCTTCGTGAAGAAGCATCATGTGATCTGAAGATCTTATAACTAAATATAGGTTTCCTTTTCTATTTACATTTCTTATTCTACCTGTTTTAGGTGATTTGATAATTTCTACATCTTCCGGTATTATGTCCAAATCCAACCAGTACTCGCTAATTGACTTTAGTTTTTCCAGATCATTTATTTTCAAGCCTTTGATTTCCTCTAAAGTTTCTTCTCCTATATGAGAATAAGGATAGCATTCCAAGAGATTTACTGGAACTTCTCCAAATTCCTTTATGTTTATTCTTTTTCCTTCAATTTCTTTTGCTTTTTTCAATGCCCTTTGATAATCAGGTCGCTTTTTACTATATTTTGAGACCATGAATAAATGTTTTTTCGTTATCGGGTCTCTTTTTTGAATGGTCCTCATATCGTTTGTTAGCTCATCCATGAGTTTTTTCAATGCTGGATGTGCCCTTGATTTAGTTTCTAAAATTTCGTAAAGAGTTCCTTCTCTTATAGACTGCTTTATTTGTCTAATTTCTTCAAATGTAATGTGAAGATTGTGTTCAGCTAATTTAACCTGGTTTTCTGGTTTTTTAAGATCTTCAATTGTATTATCTGTACATATTGGACAACTACATGGCAAATAATCCATTTTATCTATTTTCTTTGTTCCTGTAGGAGTTAAATATCTGCCATCTTGCGCATATAATGAGTATGCTGCTGAATCAAATAAATCTGCTCCCATGGCTACCAGGAAAGGAAATAACATGGGGTGTCCCGCACCAAATAAGTGAATTGGTCTATTTTCAGGAATTTCTTCTTTTATAATTCTTAAAGGCTCCATCAGTTTATGGTATTGATATCTCTCCATTGTAGGTACTATTGAACCTAAAGCATGTATATCAAAATCAAGTTTTGATTGCTCTCTTACTGATTTTCTGAATATATCTGGATATTTCCATCCTTGAAGAGGTCCCACATATAATGTTTTTTTGTCTTTTATGTACTCTTCACTTTCTTTAGATCTTTCTATTGTTTTTTTAACCGCCTTATTGAGTTTTTCTTTATTTTCAGTATCTGTAGGAATATCAAGAATAACTCCTATGTCTGTATTTATTTTTTCCTGAAATTCAAGAACTTCTTTATTGCTTATTCCTATTTCACCATATCTCATTAATTGATATGCTCCTGAGTCAGTCATTATTGGTCCTGAAAAATCTAGAAAATTGTGTATCCCTTGAGTTATTACTTCGTGTAAGTGATTTTTCTTCAAAATATATGCATTCGTTATTAATGCTTGTGCTCCTATCTTCTTTATCTTTTTAGGATTCAAAGTCATTTTATTAGGATTCATAACAGGCATAACTGTAGGTGTTTCTATTTCACCATGTTTGGTTTGAAGTTTACCTATTCTTCCTGCTAGATCCTTTGATTTTATTTCAAAATTAGCCATATGTATTTTCCTCTTCTTTAAATCTTGTTTAAGACTTGTATTCATTCTATTTGCTTTCAGTATCTTTAAAATTAAGGTTTGTATTTTTCTCTAAGCTTCTCAATTGCCCTTTGTCTTGGAGATTTAGATTTCTTAGTTTTTCTTGGCTTCTCAACTTTTGGTTCTTTTTTTTCTTCTTCAAATTCATCTGAAAATGTACCTATATCATTATCAGAATCTCCCGTTTTTATTGGAAGGAAATTAGCGAGAGCAATAACAAATAATAGAGATAGAGAAGCAAATAAAACTATTAAAGAGATTAAACCTATTATTGACCCGAAATTAGTTTGTATTTTTTCCATTTTTGAAGTATCTTCCTGAAGAGAATCTATCCTATTTTGTATTCTATCACTTCTTCACTATGTCCTCCTGAATTATACCTTTGTATTGATTTTTCATATACTTCAACTGCTTTTGATGTTTCTCCTATCATTTCGTAAGACAGTGCTGATTTTTCATAACTCTTCGCTGCTATAAAATGATCTCCAGTTAAATGTTGAGGAGCTAATTCAAATTTCTCAGCCGCTTCCAAGTAAGCCTCGTAAGATTTTTGATCCTCTCCAATCCTATCATAACATCTTGCCGCACTCAAGTAATTTTCTCCTGATTTAAAGTAATCTGGATAGGGAAATTCTGCTTCTATTTCAGCTCTTTCTATGTACTGGTCACAGATTGAATTTTCTCCAGTTGATGCCTGTGCTGATGTAATGGCAAAAATTACCATTAGAACCTATTAGTACGTAGAGTTTTTTCTTGTTCAGAAATTTCATGATTATCCTCTGTATTAATTTTCTATTTTATTTTATTTATTAATTTCCTATTTCTCGTGTTTATTTAATCCTTTTTAATTATTACTCTAGTTGGGAAAGGTATGCTGACTTTTTTATTTCTAAATTCTTCTATAATAGCTTCTCTTATTTGTGAATGTGATTTTATCCAGCTATTTTCAAATTGATTAACCCATACTCTTCCTTCCATATCTATTGAAGAGCCTCCAAAGTTCTTTATTAATACTTCTGGTTCTTTATCACTAACTTTACCTTCGATTGAGTTAAGAGCATTTTTAATTGCTTCCATTGCTTTCTCTATATCTGAATCGTAGCTTATCCCAACTTCTACCTTTACTCTTCTAGACTCATTAGCAGTATAGTTAATTACTGGGTTACTAGTAAATTTTTTATTTGGAACAGTTATCACTTCGTTATCAAAAGTCTCTACAACTGTTATTCTCAATCCCATTTCCTTTACTCTTCCCATAGTCCCATTGATTTTAATAATATCTCCAATTTGAAATGGCCTATCTAAAGCTATAAATATGCCTGAAATGGTATTAGAAACAGTTTCTTGTGCTCCGAAACCGATAACTATACCTATCACTCCTGCTCCTGCTAAAGACGCTACTAAAACATTTTTTAATCCTATTATAGATAAAATTACTAGAAAACCTATTAAACAAACTATTACTACAAGTAATCTCATCAAAACGGAACCTTCAGAAATATGAACTTCTTCCATTCTACTATCCATTTTTAGAACAAATGGCTTCAAAACAGCGATAACTACTTTAACACCATATATGACTAATATAATTCTAAAAATAGGATTAAGATGAATCAATTCGAAACCTAATACATAAAGAGAAGAATAAATAAGCGCTAGGTAAATAGTCAAAGTTATTATCTTCGAATACTGCTTTTGAGTTTCCTTAGAAAACTTGAAAGGTAAAAACTTTTTGAAGAAACCACTGAGAGCATAAGGTATCTTTGGAAGTGTCTTTACAGCAATTATTCCTATCAAAGCAATCACTAAAAGAGAAAAAACTGTTGGAAAGCTGAGTACTTCTTCAAAAGATCTTGCTGTAAACCCTCTTAATAAGAATTCTTTAATTGCCATACCTACTTTATTGCCACACAAATATTAAATAGTTATCCGAGTAAAAGATATCAATAGTTAAAAGAAATTATCAATTTGAAAAGATAAAATCGATGACTAAAATGAATGAATGGAATTGTAAGGATCACCATTACTGGAAAACAATTTCAAAAAGGTGGTTAAATGAAAGAAGAGATAAAGGAAAAAATAGAAGAAGTCACGCAGGAAATAGAGGAAGTTTCAAACGACAGGGACGTACCGAGAAATATAAGAGAGAGATTGAAGGAATCGAAGGAAATGATAAACAAAAAAGAATCTCAAAATCTGAATTTAACGAGAGCTATTTACTTTATGAGCGAAGCTTCAGAAGATATAAACATCCCCTTTCACACGAGAACGGATATAATGAACATAACTTCAAAACTAGAGAAGATAAACGAAGAGATAAAATAACTAATAAAGAAATAGCCCGTGGTAGCATAGGGGTAATGCGGTCGCCTGTAGTACGTTAACCAAAGGATTTCCTTTGGCGCGGCCGTCGGAAAGTGACAGACCGCAGGTTCGAATCCTGCCCACGGGATTTTTTTTGAATAATGATTAAGAGGATTAAAATGAAGATAGAAGAAAAAAAAGAACTCATAAAAAGAGGAACCGAAGAGATAGTGACTGAAGAAGAACTTGAAGAAATTCTCAGTAAAAAGGAAAACCCAACAGTATACTGTGGATACGAAGTAAGTGGACCAGTTCATCTAGGAACAATGACTACTTTAGTAAAGCTCAGAGACTATCAAAAAGCAGGATTAAATATAAAAATGCTTTTGGCAGATATACACACACACCTGAACCTTAAAGGAGATAAAGAATGGATAGAAGAAATGGCTAGATACTGGGAGGAAACATTCAAAGCATTTGGATTAACCGAAGTTGATTACATACTTGGCTCCAGCTACCAGACAAAGGACAAATACGTAAAAGAATTACTTGAACTAGCTACTAAAGTAACTATAAATAGAGGAGAAAGAAGCATGAGACAAGTATCCAGAGGAGGAGACACCAAAGAAATATCACAATTAATATACCCATTGATGCAAGCTTTAGACATACCTCACTTAGAAGCAGATTTAGCTCATGGAGGAATAGATCAAAGAAAAGTCCATATGCTTGCAAGAGACCACTTACCAGATATAGGATACAAATCACCTACCTCAATACACAACCCAATGTTGATCTCGCTTCAAGGGCCAGAAACTAAAATGAGTTCCAGTAAACCAAAAACAACATTTCCGTTACACGCCGAACCTGAAACAATTAGAGAAAGAATAAAAAAAGCCTACTGCCCACAGGGAGAAACTAAAGGGAATCCCATAATAGAGATTATTAAAATAGCAGTAATGCCAATGCAAAAAGAACTGAAAGTGAATAGACCTGAAAAATACGGTGGAGATATAGTTTACAAAAAACTAGAAGATATCGAGAATGATTTTAAAGAAGGAAAACTTCATCCTGCAGATTTAAAGAAATCAACAAGAGAAGCTATTATAGAGATGCTAGAACCTATAAGAGAGCATTTTGAAAAGAATCCAGAATTCTTAAAACCTCTCGAAAAACTAGAGGAATAAAAAATCTAATCATCGAAAAGCCTAAAGGAAATATCATAAGCGCTATTCTTCAAAAACTTGGCCTTCAAACCTCATTATTTTTACATTTGAATCTTTCCAAGAATCACCTGGAAGACCAGCCTTCATACATGAATGATTTAGAAAATCAATAATATCCCAACCGTGTTCCTTCGGAACCTGTGGCAAAAGAAGACCCTGATAACCTCTACCAATTATCATTAGACCATGTTTACCTATTTCTATTTTTTCCTCAGCTTCTTCAATACTATTGATATCTATCTCTTCAGGCTCAGTTAAAACAGTTACCTCTATCCTTATGTCGCCTAATTCACTTTCTGAAACCGGTGAAAATCTAGGATCCTTCGTTGCAGAAACCGAACAATCTATGAGAACATCGATTAAGTTTTTATCAGGATAAGGTCTTCCTATACATCCTCTTAACTTACCTTGGCTTGTTTTAAGAGTTACGAAAGCACCTCTCTTTTTTTTAGTGTATTTCTGGATTTNTTCATCGATTTCATATTTATCTAGAACTTCATTTTTCCTCAAATACTTTTCAATATTTTTTCTAACCATCTCAATGAGTTTAGATCCCTCTTCCTCTAGAACCATTCTCTCACCTTCTTCTCTTTATTTTTTTACCCACGTAAAAATTTAATCTAGATCATTCAATTAAAGTAGATAATGATTATTTATATCTCTTGATGAAAAAGTGAAAAAATGAAACATAGAACATTATTTTATTCCACCAAAACAAAAATTAAAATGCGGAAACGAAACAATTGAGAAGAAATAAAAAACAAGTAAAATTCCTTTCTAACCCCTAAACTTCCGCAAAAACCTCTAAACCAATAAAGAAGAACAAGAGGAACAAAAAATGGAAAAAGTACGCGAAGCGGTAAAAAAAATCAGAGAAAAAGGATATTTAGTTTCACCTAAAACAATAGATATGCTAAAAGAAGAAGAAAATCCTTTGGAGATAGTTAAAAACATAGAAGAAAAGGAAGAATCATCTTCAAAAGCCATTATAGAGCCGGAAGATATAGAAGAACAAATTAAAAAAAATAAAGAAGAAACTGATGAAAAACCAAAAACAAAGATTAAAGGAAAACTAAAACAAATTCCTTCAAAAGAACATGAAAAGGAAATAGAGATACTAAATAAAGATATATCGAAGGAATCCAGATCAAAGGGAGAAGTAGAAGATTTTGTAGAGAATTTCAAAAGTCGCTACAACAAAATATATAAAATTCTAAGAAGCAGAGGGGAAAACTCAGCTGTTAAAATAGAAAATGCGAAAAAGAAAAATGAAAAAATAAAGGTAATAGGTTTAATCACGGAAATGAAGAGCACAAAAAATGGCCATGTATTCATGAAAGTAGAGGATCCAACCGGCTAATGAAAGCACTAGTTCCGAAGAACAAAAAATCAATAATAGAAAAAACCGATGAATTAGTAAATGACGAAGTGATAGCGCTAGAAGGACATATGGGAAACAACAATCTATTCATTATAAACAATATACATTGTCCAGATCTACCAGTAAGAGAGCTAAAAACTACGGAAGAAGACATAGCAATAGCTACAACTTCAGATATACATATAGGGAGCAATTATTTTCTAAAAGAAAACTTTGAAAATTTCTTAAAATGGTTAAAGGGAGAGAAAGGAAATAAAAGACAAAGAGAACTCGCTGGAAAAATCAAATACTTGACAATAGCAGGAGATATAGTCGATGGAGTAGGTATATATCCTGAACAAGAAAAAGAACTGGAATTAACAGACATATACCTGCAATACAAACAATTTAAAGAATACATGGAAGAAATACCAGATCATATAGAAATTATAATAGGGCCAGGAAACCACGACGCAGTTAATAAAGCGGACCCACAGCCAAAAATACCTCCTGAACTAATAGAAAACATTGAAGAACTCCCAAATGTAACAATGATAGGAAGCCCAGCACTTCTAAAGATCCATGGATTGAAATTACTGGTATATCACGGAACCTCATTCGATGACATAATACCTCAAATAAAGTCCGCTAGTTACGAAAATGTAAAAGGAGTTCTTAGAAAAACCCTTAAATCAAGGCACCTACATCCNATTTACGGAGAAAAACCCATAACNCCTGAAAGAGAAGATCATCTCGTAATAGAAAAAGCACCGGACATATACCACTCCGGACACGTACATAAAAACGGTTACGATAAGTACAGAGGAACAATCTGTGTAAATTCAGGCACATGGCAAGAAAAAACACCTTTCCAAAGAAGGATAGGTCATAAGCCAACACCAGGAAGACTACCCATAATAGAGACAAAAAAAGGAAAAATAAATGTTCTGAGATTTGACCAGGGATTAAATGAAGAAGGAGTAAAAGAAAAAAAATAAGTGAAAAAATGGATAGATACTACGAAAAAATACAGAAAGAAACCGACAAAGCATATGAAGTAGCTAAAAAAGCTAGAGAAAAAAAGATAGATCCAAAGGAAGAAATAGAAATCCCTCAAGCAAAGGATATGGCTGCAAGAGTAGAAGGAATAGTCGGACCTGAAGGAATAGCTGAAGAAATAAGAGAACTTCAAAAAGAAGGTAAATCAAGAGAAGAAATAGAATTTCAAGTGATAGAAGATATAATAAACGGAAAATACGGAGAATATGAATCAAAAGCAAAAAAAATAGGACAAGCAGTTAGAACCGCATTGACAATTGAAACGGAAGGAATTACAATAGCGGGAACTGAAGGAATAAGTAAATTTAAGATAAAGAAGAATCCTGATGGAACAAATTATCTTTCAGTGTATTATGCAGGACCAATAAGAGCAGCAGGGGGAACATCAGCAGCTAAATCAGTTATTTTCAGCGATTTCGCTAGAAAAAAACTAGATATAAATGAGTACAAAGCAACGGATAAACAAATTGAAAGATACGCGGAAGAAGTAGAATCATATCATGAGAATGCATCAAGATTACAGTACCATCCAAGCGAAGATGAAGTCAAAAAAATAGCTAAAAACTGCCCAGTATGCATAGATGGAGGCCCAACCGAAAACATAGAGGTAAAAGCAAACAAAAATGTCGAAGGAATAGAAACAAATCAATTAAGAGGAGGAATGTGCCTAGTACTAGCAGAAGGAATAGCACAGAAGAAAAAGAAAGTTTTAAAAACAACTCAAAAACACGATTTAGAATGGGAATGGATAGAAGGAATAATAGAAGTAAAGAAAAAAGATAAAGAAAGTAGCAAAGAAGATAAACAAAAAGAACTAAAACCCATAACAAAATTCATGGCAAATGTAGTTGGAGGAAGGCCAGTATTCAGCTACCCGATGAAAGAAGGAGGATTCCGACTTAGATACGGTAAAAGCAGAAATAACGGAATAGCAGCACAAAGTATACATCCTGCAACTATGATAATTCTCGATGAATTCACAGCAATAGGAACACAAATAAAAGTAGAGAGGCCCGGAAAAGCAGCATCAGTAACACCTTGTGATTCCATAGAACCACCAATAGTAAAATTAAATAATGGAGATGTAATAAAAGTAAAATCTATAAAAGAAGCAAATGAAATAAAGCACAAAATAAAAGAAATTCTTTTCCTGGGAGACATACTATCAACATTCGGAAATTTCTTGGAAAATAACCACGTATTAGTCCCTTCAGGAATATGTGAAGACTGGTGGAAAAAGATACTTGAAGAAAAAACAGGAGAAGACGTAGATTTCAGTAAAGAGATAGATGACCCTTACAACGTAAGTGCAGAGAGAGCACTTGAAATATCAAAGAAACACAACATACCCTTACATCCAAGATACACATATCACTACAAAGATTTAAAACAAAGAGAAATGATGGAACTGTGGAAATGGTTAGAAGAGCATGGGAACTACAGCGAATACAAAACATTCAAAGGAGAAAAAACACTTTACTTAACTGTAGAAAACACGGATAAAAAAAGACTGCTGGAGAAAATATGTGTACCTCATAAAAAAGAAGGAGGAACCATAAAAATAAAACACGGAGAAATATTAACTGAAACACTTGGATTAAACAAAGGAAAAGACATAAAGAAACTAACAAGAGAATCAGAAAACACTATAGAACTAGTAAATAAATTAAGTGGTTTCCCAGTCTACAAAAAAGCTCCAATATATGTGGGAACTAGAATGGGAAGACCTGAAAAATCCAAACCTAGAAAAATGTCTCCCGCACCACATGGATTAATACCAGTAGGAGAGGCTGGAGGAAATCAAAGGCTAATAAATAAAGCAGCAAAACAGAAAACGACCAAGATAGAGAAAGCAATACTATATTGTACAGATTGTAATGAAGAATTAATGAATTATAAATGCCCAGAGTGTGGAAAAATAGCTAAATTAATAAGAAAATGTAGGAAATGTGGAAAGAAACAAGAAAAAGAGGGAAAATGTGGAAAATGTGGAGGTAGAACAACTACTTACCATAAAAAAACAATTAACATTAGGGATGAATTTGAAAGAGCAAAAAGAAAAATAAAAAAAGAAAAAAATGTAAAGAAAAACAGAACCATAAAAGCAACATCCACAGCAAAAAGAACAATTCCAAAGAAAATAAAAGGAGTTAAAGGAACAAGCAACAAACACTCTTTATTCGAACCAATGGAAAAAGCAATATTAAGAGCAAAGCATGGTGTATCAGTATTCATGGATGGAACAATAAGATATGACACAATAAACATACCTCTAACTCATTTTAGGCCAGAAGAAATAGGAGCAAGTGTAGAAAAACTGAAAAAACTAGGATATAAAAGAGACCACAAAGGAAAAAAACTAAAAAGAAAAGACCAGATACTTGAATTGAAACCAAATGATATATTACTGCCTCAGAATTCAACGAGGTACCTAATGAACGTAGCTAACTTCGTAGATGAAACACTGGAAAAATACTACGACCTAAAACCTTATTATAAAGTTGAGAAAAAAGAGGATCTCATAGGAAAATTAGCAATAGGGCTAGCACCACATACATCAGCAGGAGTGATCGCTAGAATAATAGGTTTCAGCCGTGCAAGATCAGGTTATGCTCACCCCTACTTCCACTGTGCAAAAAGAAGAAATTGCGATGGAGATGAAGATGCAATAATGCTTCTGATGGATGCATTATTAAATTTCTCAAGAGAATATCTTCCGGACAGACCAGGAGGATCAGAAGACGCACCATTAGTACTATCGACTAGGATTAACCCTGCTGAAATAGATGATGAGGTTCACGCTATGGAAACAGTTAACGAATATCCTTTAGACTTTTATGAATCAACTCAAGAAATGGAAGATCCTAGAAATATAGATATTCCAAGAGTTGAAGATAAACTAGATACTAATCAAGAATTTTCAGGACAAGGATTCACTCATGACACAGCTCAATTCGATGAAGGACCAACAAGATCAAGGTACACCACTCTGAAAACAATGGAAGAAAAAGTAAATAACCAAATGGAACTGGGAAGAAAAACAAGAGCCGTTGATGAAAAAGACATGGCAACCAAATTAATAAACCTACATTTCATGAAAGACATATACGGTAACCTAAGAGCATTTGGACAGCAAACATTCAGATGTGTGGATTGTAACAAAAAATTCAGAAGAGTTCCACTGATAGGTAAATGCACCGAATGTGGAGGAAAAATACTTCTAACAGTTCACGAAAAAGGAATAGAAAAATACTTGAAAATATCGGAAGAAATAGCTAACAAATACGAATTATCGGATTATCTAAAACAAAGACTAAGCTTGGTGCAACAAGACCTTGAACAAATATTTGAAACTAAAAAATCAAAACAACAATCATTAGCAGATTTCTAATGGAAAAACTATAAAACATATTCTAAAAGATAAAATATCACTATTAAAAGAATTAACAACATTATTGTATATCTACCAGTCTTAGTTCTAAACAACCAACTGATAACTCCGGAACCACCACTCTCGCCGCTACTGGCAGTAGATTTTACTCCTCCTGCGGCAGTTCTAGCAGCTTTTAATCCAACTTCACTCCATCCTCTTGGAGATTTAAGTTTGGAGAAAGTATCTTTAGATATTTCAACCCATCCTTTTTCTCTCTCAGGAACCTCTTCAACATTCATTGGTTGACCCACTACACCATCAATCTGTAATTTATGTACTCCTTCTCCAGGTATATTGACAAATATAGTCCATATTGGCCAGTAGACCAATCTAAAAGCTGAAGTAGCAACATCTTCCTTAGAAACATTATATTGTGCTGCTAATTTTATTTCACAAGTTCTATTTAATTCTTCTTCAGAAACTGCTGGAGTATTAACATTATAATTATCGTAATCTACTTCTATTTCTTTCTTAAACTTAACGGGCTGACTATCCATTATCCTAGTGATCATAGGTTCTATATCAGCTTCAACTGCATTTAAAGATGTCTTACCTGAGAAACCCTGTGAAACTTTTTCTCCTCTCAATTCCTGTTCAACCAATACATCGTAATTAAATACATAGAAGGGAATGAAATCCAACTCAACGCTGGAAGAATCAAAATCTTTCCAGTGCTTTTCCTCAAGCACACTTTCAAGTATCTCCATCACGTCACTGAACTGAATTGATAAGGATGCTGTTGGGCTATCTAGTTTCACCATTATGTTTACCTTCCTCAAATGTTCTATTGGATATTGAAAAACTCTCCTAAAGAGAGCTTCATTTTATTTTTTCTTCGAAAGTACCAATTACTTTGAACACTTCTTCATGCTTTTAGATAGATACTGAAGTTTTCTAGAGAGGTTAAAACCTCTCTTTCTCCAGTTTAAATTATCTCTCTATTTTAGTGCCTGAAGGAGTTGCTAGTACTTGTTCTTTGGATAATCTAGCTATATCTCCATTTATATCGCTAACAGTGCTTTTCAGTTGAGATATTGACTGTCTTAATTTTACCTTATTTTTCTTGTACATCTGCTCGATGTTTAGTAGCACTAAATTTCCTTCTCTAAGATCTTCTTCTATCTTTTCAACATCTGAAATGTTCTTTAAGGTAGCTACTTTTACCCATGTGTCTGCTTCTTCCTGCATTAAGTCTCCATCTTCTAGTCCTAACTGATTGAGGATTTCCTCAACATCTTCTCCATCTTCACTTTTAACTCTCAATTTGTCCATGAAACCAGCCATGTTATGTTACCTCCTATTGTTATTATATTACCTTTAATTTTATATTTTAGCATGTTCATAATTCAAGATGCTAATCATTACTATGTATTATAGTATTCTACATATTTTAAAGTAAAGGTTTCGTGTAGAAAAAAGAGAAAAAACAAGGAGAAAGAATAAAATGAATGATATCTTTGAGAAGGAACTTAACAAGGAAACAGTTTTCAAGGACAGAGATGTTTTGTCCGCACATTATATACCTGATACTTTACCTCATAGAGAAGAAGAAATAGAAAGGATAATGAAAACATTAGCACCTTCTTTATCCAATAAAAGATCTGAAAACTTATTTCTATATGGAAAAACAGGTACAGGGAAAACAAGTGTAGCAAAACACGTTATAGATAAATTAGTTCAAGTTAAAGACAAGTATGATGTAAAAGTAGATCCAGTATACATAAACTGTAGAATACAAGACACTAAATACCAAGTTATCTTGAAAATGGTGGAATACTGTTACCCTGAGAAAGAATTCATAGGTTACGCTTTCGCTCATCTCTACGATAGAGTATTGAAATACATAGAGGAAGAGGAAACCAACTTCATAGTAATGTTGGATGAAGTTGATAAAAACAAATCATTGGATGATCTTATCTATACTCTTACCAGAACTAATGATGAATTAAACAAAGGACAATTGATCATAGTGGGAATAACTAATGAAATTAACTTCAAGGATAAGCTAGATCCGAGAAGCAGATCAACACTATGTGAAGAAGAAGTTGTTTTCTCACCCTATGATGCAGAACAGATAAAAGAAATACTTGAACAGAGGATTGAAAAAGGTTTTAAAGAAGATAGTATAGATAGGTCCGCAATTAACTTAGTAGCAGCAACCGCTGCTCAGGAATCTGGAGATGCGAGAAGAGCATTAATGCTAATGCAAAAATCAGGAGATATAGCGGATAACGAAGGAAAGAAAAAAGTAACGGACGGACATGTAAAGAAAGCCAGAGACAAAGTAGAGGAAGAAATAGTTTACGAAACAATTGAAACTCTTCCAGAACATCAAAAAATATTATTATACGCTATAGCACAATTAACTAAAAAAGGAGGACACTACAAGAAGTTAAATGGAGTAGATGATGATAAGACACTTATGTCAGGAGAAGTTTACAGCAGATACGAATCACTATGTGAAAAAAGAGGCAAAGATCCAAAAACAGCACGATGGTGCAGAGAATACATAGATGATCTAGATATGCTTGGTTTAGTAACAACTAATCTTTCAGGAAAAGGAGTAAGAGGAAATACAACCCTTATAAAACTAGCTTACCCTGCTGGAAAAGTTAAAAAAGTAATAGAGGAAAGATTTGGCTCTTAAATGGTTTAAAAAATAATTCATAACTAAAATCTTTGAAAATAACTAGTAATTAATAGTCACTAATTGTTTTTTGTGCTGGTTCGATTATGTCTTCATTTTTCTCCAAGCCTTTGATTTTTTCTTTAACTTCTTGTCCTAACCTTTCCTTTGTTTTCTTTGCTGTTTTAGGTCCAAGTACATCTGAAAGTTCACGGTAATCCATTTCCTTTATATCCTTGATTTTCTTTATTCCTTTTTTTCTTAATCTTCTTGCTCTTACCCTTCCTATTCCCTTTATGTCTGTTAAAGGAATTAATTCTTTTTTAACCCCATATTTAATTCTTTTTCTAATTTCCATTAATTCTGAAAGTTTCTCCGTATTACCAGTTATCTTTGATAGTTCTTCAGCTGAATATATAACCCAATCCCCATTTTTTAAGTATCTTCTAAGTATTCCAGGCGGTATTCCGTATTTCTTCATTAATTTTTCTTCAGGTTTTTCATTAATCCAATCCTGAATCAGTTTTGTTAGTTTATATTTATTTGGAAAACTAACACTTAAGTCAAAACCGGATAAATCTTTAGGTATTTCCTCTTCATTTTCTCTTGCATCTGACCATAAACCAGGTTCTTCTCTTCTTTTAACCCTTAAGTAAGGCCTCATTTCCTCGGTATCTGAAATCATGAACAAATAACCTATTTCGCCTATTTCTCCATTATATTCCAGTGCTTTATTTATTTTATGAGCTGAAAGAGGATCTATATATAATTGAGATACTCTATTACCCATTGGAGTAGGTTTTAATCTACCAGGATTATCTCCTTTTCTTTTTTCTATGTTTATGAAATTCCATTCATCCAAATCATTTACTACATTTCTCAATAAGTTTTGAAGTTGTTTTTCCGTTCCGTAAGTTTTTCCGTAGAAAGTTTTGGAGAAGAAATTCTGAAGATCTTTAGTATCTTTACAGAAACTGACTATTGAAGATAGCACATGTTCTCTTAGGACTGGTTCAGACCCTAGTTTTGATTCAACCGGCTCTAATTCTCCCTCTATATATTTTTCTTTAAATTCTTTTATTTCTTCCTTTTTTCTCGCTAATATTATCGATTCTCCATATTTATCGTATTGTGGTCTTCCAGCCCTTCCAGCTCTTTGTTTGTATCTATTTACAGGTATAGGTTGTGATCCTTGTCCTGTGTACATGTACATGGAGTTCATGACTACTCTTTTAGTAGGTAAATTTATTCCTGCTGCCAGAGTAGGTGTTGCTACGATTATCTTTATTAATCCTTCTTTAAATGCTTCTTCAATGGCGTTTCTTTGTTCTCTAACTAAACCAGCATGATGAAAAGCTGATCCTTTTTCGACTATTTTCGATAATCTTTTACATTGTTCCGTGGGTCTTGATAGAGAATTCTTTATTTTTTGAGCGGTTCTAATTAATTTCTGTTTTTGACGAGGTGTGTACTTCTTTACTTTTTTCTCAGTTATTTTAGATGCTCTTTTAGCATTTGATTCGGAGTTTTTACGTGTATTTGCAAATACAATTGACTGTTCATCTTTTTCTAAGGTTTCAAGAACTATTGAATCAAGCTCTCGTCTTTTTTTGTCTATAATTCTATTTTCTTTTCCTTTAAACCTTATAGTTCCATTATGATATATCCCTTCATATAGTGGAACTGGTCTGTAATTTGATTTTATTGTTTCAGCATTTATCCATTCCGATATTTGATCTGAATTCGGCATAGTTGCTGATAAAGAAAGTATTTTTACTTCTGGTTTTAGATGTTTAATTCTGGAGATTAAAACCTCTAAAGTTGGTCCTCTATTACTATCTATATTCTGTATTTCATCAACTATGAGCAGATCTAAATCTTTCAGCCATTCTGGATCGTGTCTTAATAAAGAATCTGCCTTCTCATAACTGGAGATTATTAAATCATAGTTTCCAAGTCTTTTGTCCTTTGAATCATAATCGCCTATCGATAATGCCACCTGCATTCCCAGAGAACTATATTTTTCTTTGAAGTTTTGATATTGCTCAGTTGCTAGTGCTCTTAAAGGACATAGATAAAGTGCCTTTTTCCCATCATTAGAAATCGCTTTTACTGACATTAATTCAGCTATTAATGTTTTTCCAGATCCTGTAGGAGCTGAAACTACATAAGAATCTTTATTTCTTTCCAGTAGTCCTCTTTCAATTGCTTTAGTTTGTAATGGATTCAATTCAGTTATTTCTCTTTTTCTCAAAGTTTCTTCAAGTTTTTTCGGAAGCCCATATTTCTCCGGTAATTTTTCAATCTTCATATAATTATTTTCTCTTCCGTGGTTTATTTTTATGATTATCTTTGAAGAGTTAGAAAATAAATTTAGTTATCTTTTAGCTATC
>SL_8KL_010_SEDDRAFT_10002382_pt1 | contig 15928 bp, 16 predicted proteins | sample SodLakKL_010_SED_4_FD_11160 | JGI IMG/M metagenome (IMG submission 11160)
TTTTGTCTTCTTGCCTTGCCATAACAACGGATTATCCTGCGAGCGAAATTAATAAAAATTGTTGAAAGAGAATTTATCTGTAATTTTGCGAAAAACAGCGACATTATGGCAAACAGAATCATGGATCCCATTGGCCGCCTGATGGGTTTGCGTTACAAATCACACCCCTGGCACGGGGTCGAAATCGGTAAAAAGGCTCCGGATGAAATCACCTGTTTTATCGAAATGGTGATGACCGATACGGTCAAATATGAGATTGACAAAATCACCGGTTACCTGAAAATTGACCGGCCCCAAAAGTATTCCAATGTGCTGCCCGCCCTTTATGGTTTTATCCCACAGACTTTGTGCGACACCGAAGTAGCTGCATTTGCAGTGGAAAGGTGTGGCCGGGATGATATTGTGGGAGACTATGATCCTCTGGATATCGTGGTGCTGACTGAAAAGTCCATATCTCACGGCAATATTCTTGTTGATGCCATCCCGGTCGGGGGTTTCCGGCTGATTGACCGCGGGCAGGCAGACGACAAGATCATTGGGGTGCTGAAGGATGATGCCGTTTACGGAGAGATCCGGGACATTGCCGACTGTCCACCGGCTGTGGTGGAAAGGCTGAAGCATTATTTCCTTACCTATAAGGACCTGCCCAATACAAGGCTGGATATCGAGATCACCCATACCTATGATGCAGAGGATGCCAAAGAGGTGATTCGCCGGTCGGTGGTAGATTACCAGATGAAGTTTGAAAATCTGGACAATCTGTTGTCAGAGGTTTAGCCGGCTGGTCGGAAGTTCAGTCGGCCTCTCAGAAGTTTAGCCGGCGCCTCCCCCGCCTGAACCTGCCCCTCCGCCACCTCCTGCCGTGCCGCCACCACCGGCCCCGCTGGCGGAACTCATGGTGCTGCTTGTGGTCGTAATCACGGTGCTGATGGTGTCTCCCACAGATTGCAGCCGGGTGTTGTGAAGCACAATCCAGGCAAGATAACCAGTGTTGCCTGATGCTTCCAGACCCTCTGTAAGTTTTTTGAAATATTTGGGACCCAGGCCGAGTGCAAGGCCATAAACCAGGTATTCGTTGATGTCCTCTTCATCCAGTTTTTCAATTTCCGACTGAAAATGAAACCGTTTCAGGTGCCGGCGCAAGGACTTCCATTGCCGGTAAGCTTTTTCTCCTTCCTCAGTCCGTCGCAGCATCACGACGGCTGCAATGACAGAAAATACCGCCAACCCGGTCGGAATAAGCATCCAGGGGCCATAAAAGATGGTCAATCCCAGAAACCCCAACAGGGAGATGGTGCTGATCACAAATCCGATCTTCTGTCCTTGCTGGCTTTGGGGGTCATACCAGTTTTTCTTTTTTCCTTCCTGTTTTACTTTCTTCTTCCATTTAGCAAAGAACTTCTGCATTTTGGAGCTCTTCTTTTTCATCCGTTTCAGTGATAACCGGTCCTCACTTTCCGCCAATTCATCAAACAGAAAATGAAGGAGCTCAGTTTCAAACGGCAACAGGTTTTCCTTGTTTGATTCCCAATGCTCACGGTTCAGCATAAAGGAGGTATCGGTGATTTTCCGGGTTCCAAAGAATCCCTTTTTGGTTTCTTCTGTGCTTTCAATCCGCACAAAACCCCTGTAGGCAAGGTGGAACAAAGTGGATACAAGGGCGTTGCCGTTCACATCTGTCAGGTTCATTAAATAATTTACCATGGCTGGTCTGTCTTTGGCAGGAAGCCTGGTATACGCACCGGGCTTTTCACTGAGTGTGGGTTTTCTGCTGTACTTTCTCAGCAAGGTTATCCAGATCAGAATATACAGGAGGGAAACCGGGATAAACAACTGCCTTCCCCGTTCATGACGGGCTTCCTCCCTGGCCTTTTTTTCAAGGGCCTCACGCCGGATGCGGTTGGCTTCATCTGTAAGTGCAGCGGCCTCTTCCATCACCTCGTTTCGGATTTCTTCTTCTATGACCGGGAGGCCGGGGAAAACTTCCGGCGGGTAAAGAGCTCTCAGCTCAAGGTAGCTGTTGGCAGGCAGGCGATCCAGGGTTACGAGAATGGCACCTTCATCCTCAATTTGCGAAACGGCATCAAGGGAACCGTGCACCCAGTGTGCAGGTTCTCCTTCAGGCAAAGGTTCAGGTGGGTGGATCAATGCGCGGATATTATGGATGGGTTTATCCCATTCATCCGAAATAAGCTGGTAGTAAAAAAGGGCATTGTCCAGGTATTTTTCCGTAGCTCCTTCAGCTGTGAAGCGAAAGGTGAATGTGCGTGCGGTATCCCTGGCTTCAAAAAACACGCGTAGCTCTTTATGGCTGCCGTTTTGGGTAATCCGCATGGTTCCGGGAGCCTCTGAGTCGCTTTCCGGGTACTCCCGGTCCCCCTCGAATACCTGAAAATCTCTGAAATTCGCTTTCCCATCCAGCGGAAAGGACCGGTAAACAAAGGAGAATTCCCCGTCGAAGGTAAACCCGCGGTCTTCCTGTACCTGCATGGAGCCATCCGAATTGAGCCGGATGTCCATGTCAAGCGCACTCATCCGGTAATCGCGGCCGTTTGCGGCAAAAGACAGCATAACAAGTACGGTCTGCAGTAGCAGGGCAGCCGTTCTGATCCTGGAACATTGTCTGATTGGCATGGTTACGTAATTTTATTTTGGAGGGCAGATAAAGGTACAAAAATCCCGGTTTCTTTCTTAGCCGGGGCCGGTTTAGTTTTTACCCAGGGCCACCCCGGTAGCCAGGACATCTGGTTTGCCTGTGTCTGCCCTGGTTGGTTTATTCCTCCGGCAGATCTGCCGTGCATCGCAGGGTGAAAACCTTGCCCGGCAACGACTGAACCACCCCCTTAAACTCCAGGTTGAGCAGTATTGAAGATGCTTTGCTCAGGCCAAATCCAGTTCCTGCAACAATCTGATCAATGCCGGCATCGTTGTTCCTTTTCAGGAATCCGGCCATGGTTTTTTCTTCACTTGAAAGAACCACGAAAAGCCCTGCCGGTGTTGCGCGTTTTTTCTCGTTTACCGGCTCCCAGTTCATGATGTACTGAATGTCATCAGCACGCTCAAGCAGATGGGCCTTGTTGATGCGGATCAGTTTGTTGCATCCGGTACTATAAGGATCAGTGACCCGCCCGGGTATGGCAAACACGTCCCGGTTATAGGTGTTTGCAATGTTCGCAGTGATCAGTGCTCCGCCGGTTACCGCTGCTTCAACGACAACAATGGCATCACACAGTCCGGCGATGATCCTGTTCCTTTTGGGAAAGTTTTCCCGCTCCGGTTTGCTGCCGGAAAGAAAATCTGTGAGCAATGCTCCGTTTTCCGTGATTTTTCGCCCCAGGGAAGCATGCAATGGAGGGTAGATCCGGTCAAGGCCATGACCCAGGGCGGCAGCGGTGAGCAGGCCATTGTGAAGTGCCGCCTTGTGTGCACAGGCATCCACTCCGTAGGCCAGTCCGCTGATTATCATGGGGTCGTAAGGAACCAGCCCTGCAATGATCTGTTCACACATGTCTCTTCCGTAACTGGTCATGTTCCTGGTACCGATCACTGCCAGTGTGCGGGGGTGATTCAGGTCAGCCTTCCCTTTGACAAACAGCAGCAGGGGTCCGTCTTCACACTGTTTTAGCCGGTACGGGTATTCTTCGTCCTGGTAAAAAAGGGGGCGGATATTATGTTTCCGGATAAAACGGATTTCCCGCTCCGCTTCTTTGAAGCTTTGATGCTGGCTGATTTTTCCCGCAATGCTGTCGCCTATTCCGGGAATTTTCTTTAAAGCGCTTTGTTTTTCCGTGAAAATTTCTTTGACACCACCGCAATAACGGATCAGCTTTTTGGCGGTTACACCGCCAATTCCGGGGATCCTGGTAAGTGCGATCCGGCATAACAATTCTTCATCCATGGCGTAAAAATATTGGTAAAAATATGCCAAAAGGAAGAATCAACCTTCCTACCCGGGGCCTGCATACGTTGTGCGGTCAGTTTTTCCTGCCGGAAGGCAGGTCGGGACAGAAGGGCAAAAATGTTCCGGGGGGTGGCTTGCAGGCAACCGCCCCGGTCAAAAGCCGGAAGCTGATCCGGGGCAATGTCTGTCAGGGCTTCAGTAAGTTTTGGTCATGGTGGACGGAACCACAATGATGAAATCAGCCAGGCCATGGTTTTCTTCCTGAAGAGATTCGGCAGACTCCTGTTCAACAGTGCTGATTGTCATGATTTCTAAGGGAGATTCCGAATAATACCTGAGATACCAGTTGATCCCCTCGTCGTTGTTGGAGTGGTAAGCACCGTTCAGGTGCAAAAATATGTTTCCTTCTTCCAGGTTGTCAAGAATAAAGTGGGCCATGGTGGCGTCCTTGATGGCCTGGGCTTTCGGAAGGTTTTCGCTGACATGGGCGGGCATGTCACCCATTTCCAGCATCGCTTTATAACCGGGCAGGTCAGGATCGTAGGGAACCGGAAGGGGGGCAATGTATTGCTGCGCCACCGGACTCAAAGTGTCCAGGGCCTGAAACCCTTCCCGGTTTACCAGGGCCGCATAACGCCTGGGAATGTTGGTCGCCACATACCGGACTCCGTTTTCTCTGGCGAATTCCAGCAGCGGTCTGTAGTCGGTCGTGTAATTGTTCCACAACCTTGCTTCCGATGTGAAATCCCGTTCCCGGATGATTCCGTCAAAATATTCGTCCAGCAACAGCTGATTGTCCGTTTCAAACATTTCCGCTCCGATCACAAGGAGGCTGTCTTTTTCAATGAAAAGATCCACCCCCACCTCGTACTGCAGCCAGTGTGCAATCGGGTTGTTGTGCAACTCGCCGAACAAAACCACTTCCGAAGCGAGGGCTCCGGTGAGCATTTCACCATAAGTGACCGGTTCGCCGGTGGCGGTGTAAATTTGGTAGGCTTGTTTGTCCTGTGCCGGTGCACTTCCTGACGCCAGCACGAATATTAAGATAGCAGTGAAAATTGCTTTTCCCATGGGTGTTATTTTTTTAATTCGCTGCCAATAAAGGAAAAGGGCAGCATGTCTCTGATTTTTTCCACAATGATGATTTTGCCGTCTTCCCTGGAAAGCAATATTTTCAGGGGAAGCTTCTGGGCTGCTTCATACTCAAGCAGTACCTGCCGGCATGCCCCACATGGAGAAACCGGGGCCTTCAGGGTGAACTCCGGGGAGCTTGCACTGACCGCGATTTTTGTCATGGCCACACGGGGAAACATGGACGATGCGGCAAAAGCTGCCACACGTTCGGCGCATAATCCGCTGGGGTAGGCCCCGTTTTCCTGGTTGGATCCCCGGACAATCTGTCCGTTCTGAAGCAGGATGGCTGCACCCACATTGAAAGAAGAATAGGGGGCATAGGCTTTCCCGGTCATTTCTCTCGCTGCTTTGACCAGTTCCTGTTCATCGTCCGGCAAGTCCCGGATGTCTTCCACTTCCAGGTATCTCAGGGTTATTTCCAGTTTTTTCATCATAAACGGTACAATATTTTCCGGCTGTAATTGACAAAGGCTTGCTGGCATCCGGGCCGGATATTTTCAGGTATAAAAGTAATCATAAGAAGCACACTGGACTGTATGTGACCCTGAGAGAATATACGTAAAAGGGGTCTAAATGTTTACCTTGCAAGGAAAATGGCTCAAAACGTTGGCATTTGATCATTTTTTGGCTATATTTGTTGTAAGCCTGTAGAACACAGGCAAAAATTGGTTGTAGTTTTTTTAAAATGATTGTTTAACTTAAAACTTGCATATTATGAGTAATTCAAGCGGAAAAGTGGTGTTTGGTTTTATTTTCGGTGCTGCGGTTGGTGTGGCTGCCGGTCTTTTGTTTGCGCCGGGCTCGGGTGATGAAACCAGGAAAAAGGTGAAGGAAAAGAGCAAAGAGTATACGGATGAACTCACGAAGCAGGTCAATACCAGGTTTGATGAGTTGAAAAACTATGTGGGCGATCTGGCCGATGAAACGAGGGCAAGGGTGAAAAAATCAGTTGGCGAAGCTGACAAATAAGAATTTAATTCTCTTCCATGGAAGGTAAGGAGTTGCTGGCACATATTGTTTCACTGAAAGACAATATCCGGAAATACCTTGAAACCAGGCTTTCATATTATGGGATCCTGGCGTTTGAAAAGGCTGCAAAGGCACTGAGCCTCCTGATAGCCAACATGGTGGTGGCGGCTGTTTTGCTGCTGGCCCTGCTGTTTATATCTGGTGCGGGTGCCTGGTTTCTGGGCGGCCTGCTGGATTCCTATGGCTATGGGATGCTCATTGTCGGTGGCTTTTACCTGTTGCTGGCACTGGTGTTCTTTGCCTGGCGCAGGCGTGTTTTCGGAAGGGCAGCCATCCGTATTTTGCTGAATTTATTCATCAGGGATGACTTCGGTGATCCAAAAGATAAAAATAAGGCATGATTCCAACTGAACGTTTGAGGGATGTCAGGACGATGCAGGATCTCAGGGTGGAAAAAGCACGTATGCGCTATGAGGTGCTGATGGCGGAAAAGGATCTGACAGACAGCCTTCAGGCTGTTGAGAAGGTAGTTACCTTCTTCACCCTGTTTCGCCGCGCTGCCGGGGGAGTCCGCTACGCGTACGGAGTTATTTCCCGCATGTCGGGTTTTTTCAGTGGTCTTTTCAGGAAACGAAAGCAGAAAGAGGCCGATGGAAACGAACCGGATCCGGAGGTAGATTCTTATTGATATTCCCTGTATGCGGTTGATATTTCCTGTATGCGGCTATTCGGCGGGAAATCATCCACCCTTTATTTCTTTCTGAATTTTATGTTCAATTCTACGATTTCCGGGCGGTTTCCGATCCGTACCGGAGGACCCCATGTGCCAGTGCCGGTGGTTACATACATATGCATCCCGTCGATATTCCGATACCCGTAACTCACCTTGTAGATTGACCGGGTAATGTACCTGAGTGGCCATAGCTGTCCGTGATGGGTATGTCCGGACAACTGCATGCTGACCCCGAGGCCTGCGGCCTTTTCCATGTCCAGGGGCTGGTGATCCATCAGGATCACCGGATGGTTCATGTCGGCGTTTTGCAATACTTTCTCCAGCGGAAGGCGTTCCCTTCCGCTGAAACGTCTTTTGTCGCGGTCATCCCGTCCGGCAAGGTAAAAGCTTTCATCGATTTTCAGCACGGTGTCACGGATTATATGAATGCCATGATCTTCCAGATAGTTCTGTGCCCGGGCTGCCCCGCCGATGTGCTCATGGTTGCCCATGACGCCGTAAACGCCCAGGGGTGCGCTCAGTTGCCTCAGGGTTTCCCCTGTGTTCTGGCGGATGAGTGGCTCAAGGTCTTCATCAAGGATGTCGCCCGCGAGCAGAATGATGTCGGGCTGCAGCTGGTTGACCTTGTTGACGATGCGGCTGAAATGTCCGTTGCCAATGATGGTTCCAAGGTGAATGTCTGACATAAGCACTGCCCTTACCTGGTCCCTTTCCGCAATTTGCCTGCTCTGGATCTCAATGTCAAGGTTCCTCACTACCGGGTTCCGTGCATTGATGAACCCCCCGGTGACCAGGAGAAATACGGCAATGATTGTTCCCGCAAATACAAAATACCTTGATTTTTCCATGTTGGCTGTGATGAAAGCAGGGAAAAACGGCACAAAGTGATGGATGAGTCTGAGCAGGTCAAAAAGAACGACCGCCAGGAAAAAATAAAACAGGGCAGCCAGCCAGAATGAACCGGTCCATACCAGCACATCACTCAGGTAACTGAGATATATGTTTTCCATGGTTCGACCAGCCACGTAAGTGGCAGCAAGGATCCAGAAAATCCATATATAGGGTGTCCGCAGGGAGCTGCCTTCAGGAATTGCCTGCAGTCCGCGGACAAAAACATAATAGTTTCCCAGGAAGTAAACACTCAGTACGATTCCGAAGAACAAAAGAAAGGCCATGGTGCGGGTCATTTTTTAGAAGTTGGAAGCTGGAGGTTTGAAGCTAGAAGGAAGAAGTTCGAAGCTGGAGGCTCGAAGCTCGAAGGAAGAGGTTTGAAGCCCGGAATTCGAAGATCGAAGATGGGGGTTGTTTGCTGGTTTTTGCATGGGTCTTACGATCGATTTGTCTCTGCTGTTACCACTTCAGTTAACCGGGTTGTCAGTACCGATGGTTGTTGGTTCCGGTGCTGAAGCCCCGGTTGGTTTGTTCTGAAATAAAGTCTTGCTGATTACTATGTAAACAAAGGTTGAAAATAAATGTTTTATCTGGTAGCAGAAAACAAACCTAAAAATTGATATACCTATGAAGTTTAAAGGAAAAACTGCCATTGTGACGGGTGCTACTTCAGGGATTGGCCGGGTAACCGCCATTGCCCTTGCCAGGGAAGGTATGAAGCTGGTGCTGCCGGTCCGGAGCATGGACAAGGGAAAGGCTTTCAGGGAAGAATTGGCAGAAAACACTGGCAATAAGGATGTGGAGGTGATGCATTGCGACCTGGCCTCTTTTGACTCCATCCGGCAGTTTGCTGCATCTTTCAGGGAAAAATATGACAGGTTGCACTTACTGGTCAATAATGCAGGTACCTGGGAAACCAGGCGAAAGTTATCGGAAGACGGAATTGAGATGAATTTTGCCGTGAATCACCTTGCCCCGTTTCTGCTGACCAATTTGCTCCTGGATGTTGTTGTCGCCAGTGCCCCGGCCCGGATTGTGAATGTGTCGAGCACGGCCCACAAACAGGCTACCATGAACTTTAACGACCTGGAGGGAGAAAAAAGCTGGTCATCCATGCGTTCGTATGCACAGGGAAAACTGGCCAACATTTTCTTTACACGGAAACTCGCCCGGGAATTGAAAGGAACAGGGGTGACGGTCAACTGCCTGCACCCCGGGGTGGTTGAAACCCGGCTGTTTGACAAAATGCCCCGCTTGTTTCGCTGGCTTTTCAGCTTATTTATGATATCACCCGAAAAGGGTGCGCAAACTAGTATTTACCTGGCCACTTCACCGGACGTAAAGGATGTGACGGGTGAATATTTTGCCAAAAAGAAGGTCGCGAAACCCACCAGCCATGCCCGTGACATGAAGGCAGCCGAAAAGTTATGGGAGGTTAGCCTGGAGTATGTTGGGCCGGTAGCTTTACAAGGTGAGGAAGTCGGGCTGGAGGTAGCCGGGTTGAATAAAGCTGACTCCTGATCTGCCGGGAAAAACGCTGCGTGTGCAGGGGGGTGCCTGATGCCCGAAGCATAAACCGATGCCTGAGGCCTTTGTGAAGGCCGGGATTTTCCTGAGTCCGGCTATTCAATAATATGACAGCCAAATCAGTCCGTCGCTGATTGATACGGATTGTTGCGGCGGTCGCATTTTCTCATGAAAACCATGCTATTATGCCAAATCATTTAAAGGATCAGACAAGTCCTTATCTTTTACAGCATGCCGGTAACCCCGTCGACTGGTACCCCTGGGGCGAAGAAGCCCTGGCCAAAGCCAGGAAGGAAAACAAACCCTTACTTGTCAGTATCGGTTATTCTGCCTGCCACTGGTGCCATGTGATGGAAAAAGAAAGTTTTGAAGATGAAGAAGTGGCTCAGCTCATGAACCGTTTCTTTGTTTGTGTGAAGGTTGACAGAGAGGAGCGGCCGGACGTTGATCACCTATACATGAATGCGGTACAGTTGGTCTCCGGAAGAGGCGGCTGGCCCCTGAACTGTTTTGCCCTTCCCGACGGACGGCCCTTCTGGGGTGGTACTTATTTCCCCCGTGATCAGTGGTTGGAAATTCTGGGGCGTGTGGCTGAACTCTTTCACGACAAAATTGAGGATGTGGAGCAGCAGGCTGAAAACATCACCAAAGGACTGGCCGATTCCGCTTTTGTGCCGGTGAATAAAGAGAAAGCTTTATTTAAGAGGGAAGATGCCGAAAAGCTATACCGGGATGTGATCTCGATCATGGACTTCTCGGAAGGGGGCACCAAAGGGGCCCCGAAATTCCCCCTGCCGGTGAATCAGCAGTTTCTGCTGCATTATCATCAGCAAACCGGTGACGAAAAAGCCCTGAAACAGGTGCAGCTGGCTTTGCGCAAAATGGCTTTGGGAGGCATATATGATCAGGTGGGGGGAGGGTTTGCCCGGTATGCAACCGATGGCGAATGGAAATTGCCCCATTTTGAAAAGATGTTGTATGATAACGGGCAGCTGATGTCATTGTATTCGGCGGCATGGAAAGTTGGTCATGACCCGTTGTTCCGGGAGGTGGTTTATGATACTGCTGCTTTTGTGCAACGGGAACTGACATCCCCGGAAGGGACTTTCTATTCAGCCCTGGATGCAGACAGCGAAGGTGAAGAAGGAAAGTTTTATGTTTGGACAGCCCCGGAAATTGATGCGGCACTCGGGGGTGATGCCCAGTTGATCCGCAAATACTACCAGGTGGGCGAAAAAGGCCATTGGGAGGGGAATAAAAATATTCTGCTACGGATTCCGGATGAGGAAGCTTTTGCGCGGGAACAGGGTCTGGAGGTGACAGCTTTGCGGGAAGTTGTGGAACGCAGCAAAAGAAAGTTGCTGGAGGTGCGAAACCAAAGGGTCAGGCCGGGTCTTGATGACAAGGTGCTTGTTGCATGGAATGCGCTGATGATTGAGGGGCTGGCCGATGCATATGCCGCTTTTGGTGACAAAAGGTTTTTGCAGCAAGCCCGCAAGGCGGCTGACTTTATCCTTGACCACGCCATACAGGAAGACGGACGGCTATACCGATCCTTACGGGGCAGTGAAGCCTCCATTGACGGGTTTCTGGAGGATTATGCCCTTTTGTCAAAGGCCTTGCTGGGCCTTTACGGGGTGAGCATGCACCTGCCTTACCTGGAAGCAGCGCGCAGGCTCACAGTTTATGTGCTGGAGCATTTTGCCATTGAAGGTACCCGTTTGATGTCCTTTTCCTCCGGGCAATCGGAACAGCTGGCAGCGCCGTTCTATGAGTTTTTTGACAATGTGATTCCGTCATCCAACAGTGTGATGGCCCGGGTGTTGTTTTACCTTGCCAATTATTACGAGCAACCGGAATGGGGGCAGCGCAGCTCGGGGATGCTGCACGATATGATGGATCTGTTGCGCAGCCACGGTCACAGCATGACCAACTGGGGCATTTTGCTGCTGCATCATACCGCCCCCTTTCATACCATTGTAATTACCGGTGAGGAAGCCCCGGATAAGTCGGAAAAACTCCTGCAGCATTTTTTGCCTGATGCATTGCTGGCTGCCCGAAGCACTGAAGTGCCGGAATTGCCGCCGGTTTTTGCTGAGCGGTTTGTTCCCGGCAATACCCTGATCTACATCTGCGGGATGGGTTATTGCAAGGCCCCGGTGGGGGATGTGCAAACCGCTCTGGAGCAGATGCGGGAATAGCTGCTTATTTGATGCGTAACCCGGCAGCCCGGGCATTACCTGCCCGGACGGTATCTGTCCTGTAGCTCCCTGATCACTGCCTCCCAACCTGTGTCCCTGGCAATCAGTAAAACATTCAGGTGATAGATCAGATCGGCGGCCTCTTCAATGAAGCGTTGCGGGTTTCCGCTTTCCGATTCAAGGGCCAGCTCCACGGCTTCTTCGCCCATTTTTTTGGCAATCCGTTTTGGCCCTCCTTCAAACAGCCTGGCCGTATAACTTTTTGAAGGATCGGAGCCTTTCCGGTTTTTCAGTAACCGTTCGAGTTCTTCAAGGAACCCAAAGTGGGCTGGTGCACCTTCTGCGGCAGCCTGCTGACCATTCACTGTCCGGTTTTTTTCACCGAAGCACGTGTCCTGCCCGGTATGGCAAACCGGGCCGGCAGGCCGGGCTTTTGCCAGGATGCAGTCGTTGTCGCAGTCGGGCAGCAGTTCTTTCAAATAGAGAAAGTTGCCCGAACTTTCGCCTTTGGTCCACAGCCGGTTTTTGCTCCTGCTGAAAAAGGTCAGCTTGCCGCTGTCAAGGGTCTTTGCAAGGGCTTCTTTGTTCATCCAGGCCTGCATGAGCACCCGGTTGGTGGTGGCGTCCTGTACGATGACGGGAAGCAGCCCGCCGGTATTTTCGAAATTGAGGTTGTTGATTTTCATTGGAAGTTGGATGTTAGATGTTAGAGGTTGGAAGTTAGAAGGTGGAGGTTAGAAGGTGGAAGTTCGAAGCCGGAAGCTCGAAGGAAGAAGCTGGAAGTTCGAAGCTGGAAGCTCGAAGGAAGAAGTTTGAAGTTTGGGGATCATAATCTGACTGGTATTTGGTGGTTTTTTAGAAATCTTTTTACTTCGGGGATGCCGATCACTCCGTAATGAAAAATGCCGGCGGCAAGGGCAGCGTCTGCATTGCCGCGGGTAAATACATCCAGGAAATGTTCCGGGGTGCCTGCCCCGCCGGAGGCAATCACCGGGATCTGAACCGCACCTGCCACCGCACTGGTGATGTCCAGCGAAAAGCCCTGGCGACTGCCATCGGCAGTAAATGAGGTAAGCAGAATTTCCCCGGCACCCCGTTCCCAAACCTGCCGGGCCCAATCCAATGCATCGGTGCCCGTCAGCCTGGTGCCTGCATGACTGACCACCTGCCATTGACCATCAATGAGTCGTGCATCAATGGCCACCACCACGCATTGGTTGCCAAAAGCCCCTGAGAGCCTGGTGATGAGTTCGGGGTCGCTAAGCGCCGCGGTGTTGACCGACACCTTGTCGGCCCCCTTTGACAACAGCTTCTCGACCTCTTGCTCGCTCCCGATTCCACCTCCGACCGTGAAAGGAATGGATGTGGCGGCTGCCACTTCCCCGACCACACGGAGAAAGGTGGAGCGTCCTTCCAGGGTGGCAGTGATATCAAGCAGGGTTAGTTCGTCGGCCCCCTCTTCTGAATACCTGGCGGCCAGTTCAACCGGATCGCCGGCATCCCGGAGGTTGCCGAAGCTGACGCCTTTTACGGTGCGTCCTTCTTTGATGTCGAGACAGGGTATGATTCGTTTTGTCAGCATAAGATGGTTGTTAGTTAGTCGAGGGCTATCGCCCTCTCCAGTTTGTCGGGTGCTACGCACCCTCCGGTTAGTCGTGGCTTCGCCACTCCAGTTTGTCGGGGGCTATCGCCCCTCCGGTTAACGGGGGCTTCGCCCCCTTGGTTGTTGGTTGGTCGGAGGCTTCGCCTCCTCCGGTTAGTCGTGGCTTCGCCACTCCGGTTGGTCGGCGCTTCGCGCCTCCTGTTGTTGGTTAACGGCGCTTCGCGCCTCCTGTTGTTGGTTCGCATGGGCTATGGGTTGTGAAAGATGCCAGTGGTCAGGGAAACGGGCTGGGCGGTTGACGGTTGTTGGTTTGTCAATGCCTGATTGTCAATGCCTGAATGGTGTTGACCGTTTAAGGACCTGACATTGGCCGGATGCCGGAGTTTTGGCCTGAGCCTGACAGGTCAGTACCGGGCACCGGAGTTTTGGGGTCATGGGGGATGGTTAAACCGGCTGAGGTCTTCGGGGGTAATCTTTCCCTCAAAGATGGCTTTGCCGGTTACTGATGCATAAAGCCCACATGATCTCAGCAGTTCCAGGTCTTTCATGGAGGCTACACCCCCGCCGCCGATGAATCTGGCTTCTGGCCAGGTTTTCACCAGGGGGATGTAAAAACCGGGATCCGGACCCTGCATGGTGCCATCCCGGCTGATATCAGTCACTGACAGGTATTGCCATCCTGCCTCAAGCAGCGACCCGATGGCTGTGCGGGCCTCTGTTTCTGTGGACTGCTGCCAGCCTTTAACTGCAACGCGGCCTTCATCAATGTCTACCGCTGCAATCAGCCTGTCCCGGCCAAATCTTTCGATGCATTGAACGGGGATTTCCGGGTTGGAAAACAGGAAGGTGCCGAGGTTGACTTTTTCTGCACCGGCTTCCAGAATGTCCCGGACCGACTCCATGCTCCGGATGCCCCCGCCGTAATCAATCCGAAGGGATGTTTCCTTCGACAGGGTTTCAAGTACGGACAGGTTGACGGGCTTTCCCTGCCGGGCTCCGTCCAGATCTACCAGGTGTAAATGGGTGATCCCTGCTTCCTCAAAAGCCCTGGCGGTTTCGAGGGGGCTCTTCGGATAGGTTATTTGCTGGTCAAAACGTCCTTTCAGCAGGCGGACGCAAGAAGCGTCCATGATGTCAATGGCTGGGATGGCGATCATAGGTCAATAAAATTTTGGAGGATTTGCATGCCCGGTTTACCGCTTTTTTCAGGGTGAAACTGCAGGCCGAAAAATTGTTCATAACTGATGGCGGCCGTAAAGGGCTCATCATAGCAGCACAGGGCAATGGCCTGATCATTTTGCGGCAGGTAATAACTGTGCACAAAATACGCATGGCTGTTTTCCGGCACCTTTTTAAATAAAGGCCCTTTTAAGGCGTAAAGGCTGTTCCAGCCCATATGGGGAACTTTCAGATTCCCTGTAAAACGTTTGATTTGCCCGGGAAATATTCCCAGGCCCTTTATGTTTCCCTCTTCAGAGGAGGCTGTCATCAGCTGCATTCCGAGGCATATGCCCAGTACGGGTCCGCGGAACTCCCTGATGGCTTCGTCCATGCCCTGTTGCCGGAGGATCTCCATGGCAGGTTTTGCATGCCCGACCCCAGGAAAGATCAGTTTGTCGGCTTTCTTCAGTTCTTCCGGGGTGGAGGCAAGTCCGGATTCTGCTCCGAGCCGTTGCAGGGCATTCTTTACCGAAGCAATATTGCCGGCCTTGTAGTTAACGATTTTAATTTGTTGCTTCATGACAGCTTATTTTGTTCTCTTTGTCTGTGCCGGGTATGGATTGAATTTCAGTGCTGTGCCCTGGTTTTTAATGGCACTTTAATGGAAACCTGTTTTACGGCCGGTCTTGTTTTTAACTTCAGAGTATTCCTTTGGTGGAGGGCATGGCGTCGGTGTTGTTTTTTGCAACGGCCCGCTTCAGGGTTCTGGCAAAAGCCTTGAAAACCGCTTCCACCATGTGGTGGTCATCTTCTCCCGTGGCGTGGATGTGCAGGTTGCAGGCGGCTGACTCAGAAAAAGACCTGAAAAAGTGTTTAAACAGTGTGGCAGGTATTTCACCGATCTGCAAACCTGAAAAGGGAACATCCCATTTAAGGTAACTGCGCCCGCCAAGATCCGCCAGCACCCTTGCCTGGCTTTCATCCATGGGCAATTCAAACCCGTAACGTTCTATCCCTTTCTTCTCCCCCAGGGCCTCCCGGAGGGCTTTGCCCAGCGATATGGCCGTATCCTCGATGGTGTGATGGGGATCTACTTCCAGGTCGCCGCTGGCAGCCACCTCCAGATCCATCATTCCGTGCCTGGCAATTTGTTCAAGCATATGATCAAAAAACGGGATACCTGTGGAAATGTCTGCGTAGCCAGTCCCTTCCAGATGTATTCTGATGGTGATGTCGGTTTCGGAAGTCTGGCGCCTCACGGTGGCCTGACGAATTTTGGTCTGCATGCCGTGGTCTGGCTTTTCTGCCTGGCAGGGGCTTTCCGTTTGCTCTGTCATTGCCAGGTTATCCCTGATGTCTTTCTCCATTCCGGCCGGATCAAAAGCAGCCCAGGCCTTGAGCAAATGGCGGTTTTCTTCCTCTGTTCCAACTGTAATACGCAGGCATCCGCTGCATCCTGGTTCCCTGCTGCGGTTGCGGACAACAATACCGTTTTTTGCAAGGTGGGAGCAAACGGCGTCGGCCTCCCCGGTTTTAACAAGCAGGAAGTTGGCATCTGAGGGGTAGACCATTTCAGTCAGTGGCAATTTTTTAATGGCATCGGCCAGCTGATCACGGCCGGCAATGATGCGCCTGATGTTCATTTTGTAAATGGCATGGCTGTTAAGCGCTTTCTCCGCCAGCATGATGGCCGGTGTGCCCAGATTGTATGGGAAGCTGATTTTTTGCATCACCCCGATGATCTCACCGGATGCATAAGCGGCACCGACCCTGGCCCCGGCCAGTCCGAAAGCCTTGGAAAAGGTTTG
>SL_8KL_010_SEDDRAFT_10002383_pt1 | contig 15928 bp, 18 predicted proteins | sample SodLakKL_010_SED_4_FD_11160 | JGI IMG/M metagenome (IMG submission 11160)
TGAGGTGAATTTTCGTGCATGGTATTACCCCCCTTATTACTATTATCGATCAATCTGAAGTGTCTTAAGCCGGCTTAATGATTCCAGACCGTTCAGGTCCACGCCGCTACTTTTGACTTCAAGCTCTTCCAAGTTCTCCAAGCCAGCTATGCATTCAATATTACTCAAGCTGGCGGACTTAAGATGCAACGACCGCAATTGGTGCAGCTGGGCCAGCGGGGTAATATCATCGAACGCACCTCTAAGTTCCAGAACTTCAAGTCCCTTTAGAGCAGCAAGCGGCTCCAGGTTTTGCAAAACTACCGAAGCCAGGGAAAGATACTCCAGTTCTTCAAGCCCGCAGAGGCCCTTGATATCGCTGAGATTTCCTGCAGTGATTTTAAGATTTTTTAGACGGGAAAGCCCGGAGAGAAAATTTACATGCGGAGAATCCAGCGGGAAATATCCACCCAGGGGACCGGTAGATGAACCGAGATTAATGGACAACTTCTCCAGTTTCCCAAACCCGGAAATGACGCCGGAGTTCTGCAAGCATTCCAGAGACAGGTAAAGCCTGCGCAAATTTCGCAAGCCGGACAGGCCCGAAATATCAAGCTTTTTCCCGTTAAAAGAAAGGGTATGCAGACTGTCCAATGCGCTCAGCGAAGGCAATTTGTCCACTGTATCTGCTCTTGCAGCCAAGGTTTCCAGGTTGGTCAGCTGCGGCAAAAATTCTAATCCATCCGGTTCTCCTACCCAGGCCAGTTTTTTCAACCCGCGCAGATGAGCCAGAGCACCTGTTCCCTTCAAAAACAACCCGTGCAAATCCAGTTCTTCCAGGCTGTTTAGAGCTGGAATCCCGCTCACATCGATGAAGTCGGTATGCAGAGTGACCTGCCGGAGGGAATCCATTCCTGACAGCGGGCTTAAATCAAGTGCTTGTTTGTTAAGCGGGCAATATATCCACAATTTCTGCAGGCATGGCATTCGGGAAATACCCTGCAGCGACCCTATATCCCCATTTATATGCAACTCCTCCAGGTTGTAAAGCTCGGGAAGAAATTGCAAGTCGTTTAACGCAACCCCATTAAAAGTTAGCTCCCGGAGATTGGGCAGCCGGGAAAATACTTCTGGGGCATCCATATTGCAATCTTCCAGTTCCAGAATCTCCAGAAGTTCCGGTTCCGGCAGAAAATGCAGCTCACTCAAGTTTCTGCCGCTTCGAATCTTAATAATTGAACTTTCGTCCAACCGCTACCACTCCCTTTTCCTTTTTAATTAAAATCATAAAAAAAAACAGATGACACTCGTATGTCACCTGTTCGGAATCAATTGTATATTTCAAAAACTATATCTTAAATAATATTTTCATGCCTTGAAACTTTTAAACTAGTACTCTAAATAAATTTCACATTAACATTAGCAAATTTTATAAATAAATTGCTCACTTTGCCCTATTAAATCATTAAATTTAAGTTGGCCTATATTGCCCTTGCCGTTCGTTCCACGCCTGCAGTGCTAATTTATAATTCTCACCCCGCCAGTTAACTTCCTTGATATTTAAAGTGCTATTCTTCATCCCTTTTCCCTTTTGAACCATTACCACTTCTTAATCAGGCATTCGAAATCTTTTTGCCTGAGCTTTTTCGTAACCACCTTCCATATCAGAAACAATCACTAAATCTTCTTCATGAATAGTTTTATGGTCATTTTCCTTATCAAACAGGTAACTTATAAAATATTTTATGGTATTCATCTGCTTCTCCAGATCGCAGCACTGAATACTCCACCGGGTTCCGCGCATATGAAACCTAACCCTGATCCACCCTCTTATCAGGGCCTTTTTCATAAGTTCTTCCCTTGCTTTACCTTCTAATCCCAATTTCTCTCCATGCCTCTGGTAAGCTTCATGCACTTCCTCATGGTCCATCCCAAACAGGGTGGGGTTTTTGATAATAGCTTCAACATGTGACTTGCTTTCTTCTAACTTGAGCACAGCTTCATCTTTAATCCAGTATCCCAGGCGCCCTCTCATTTATCTTTCACCTTCTTCCGATTGAGTTTTAAACAGGAACTTCTTATTTGATTTTTTTAACCCCATATGTGGCACATTAGGAGTGTAAGGGGTAGCTTCCGAGCGGTGGTATATTTGACCCTTCTTATTTATCCAAACTGATTCCCTTCTGGATAAAACCAGGCAGACCATCAATCCTTTTTCCCGGGCATAATTGCTAGCGTATTCTTCTGCTTCTGCGGATGTCTTTATATCACCTGGCAGCTCACATCGGCCATACACCGCGGCCATATATCTCACCACCATATATGGGCGAATAGGAACAGTTGCCCATTCCTCAAACTCCTGCTCGTATTCTTCCTGATCCTTTTGCATTAACCTTTCCACCTTCTCCAGGTTAAGTTCAAGAACAGCTACAACTTTTTTCAAGTTTTGGGGGTGGATATCGCCTTTCCTTTCCAACTCTACTATTCGGTTTATTCCTTTTGCCCTATTCCGGTAACCCATCAGATCCACCAGTTCCCTTCTACTCAATCCCTGTCGAATCCGTTCCTCCGTGACATACCTTGCTAAGTTACTTTTCACCACCAACAACCTCCTTTCTAAGATTTTGGTGGGCAAAAAATAAACCCGCCAGCTAATAGCCAGGCGGGTTATAATTAACATTATCCCTTTGCCCACGCTTTAGCTGTATTTATTATGCGCCCGCAAGCTGTGCATCAAATCGGCGCTTCTTACCTTAATAAAATTATAACACAAAATTCTTAATACTTCATCATATAAAATTTTTTGATGATTTAATATGTTAATACATTAAGAAGAAAGGAATAATGATGGATGAAATTAACTGGAATAGTAAGAAAGGCAGACAAACCTGGAAGGGTCGTTATCCCTATTAAACTTTGCAGAAAAATAGGAATTGAAATCAAATATCCTTTGAAGATTTATGTTTACAGCGAGCAAATTGTGTTGATGAAATACGCACTGCTTGCATTTTTTGCGGGAATGCCGATAATATCAAAGATTATATAAGGAAAAACGTGTGCAAAGAATGTATTGGTTCTCTAAATGAACACTATTAACAGGAGGGATTCCCCAGCGTTTGAGTCCGCCAGCTCTCTAAGGACAGTTGTTGTACTTAAAGCCATCTATAATAAAAGCGTTGTAGCTCGGCCACGAAGCCTCTCCCGAAGACTTATCCTTCTTACCCATATATATGTCTCCTCACTTTTTACCCCCACAAATAGATTACGCCAAACCCGCCGCGGGGATAATTCCACTCGATAGCTTCCAGGGGGCAGATAAACCTGCAGGTGCCACACTCCAGGCAGCCCTCATGGTTAAAAATGAGGGTGCCGGCAGCGTCATCCCAGCTATAATTTCCCGCAGGACAGGCCTCCAGGCAGGGCTTGCCCGGGCACTTGCCGGACTCGCACAATTCCTTGCGGACAACTATGTGGGGCTCCTGCCGGTTAATTCGAAAATTTACCGTGGCAAGTTTTTCTTCTTTATTCTTTTTTCGCGATACATCCATTTCAGAGCCTCCTTAATTGTTAACCCAGTTTGCGTCGCGCGTTTATCCTCTTTAAATTTCGCACCGCGGGGTCCAGTATCTTAACCATACTCCGCAGTGGCAAACGCATAAACCCCGGTACTATGTTTTCCTCCAGGTTGTAAAAAAACTCTCGGGAAGCAGGCACAGCCCGGGGCTGGAAACTAAACTCACCAGCTAAACCCTCGCCCATCAAGTCAAAACTTCGCTGTAGAAAATCGGGAAAGTTTTCCCTCCCTCTTTTTACCAGGTAGTTGCTGAAACGACGGGTGTCATAGAGAGAATCTAAAAGCCCCGACTCCTGCAGCAGCGATACATAACTTCCCAGTCCGCGGGCGCTGTAATCTCCTTTTTCCCTTGCCCGATCCACGGCTTCCGCTGCCATCATTCCGGAAAGCATCCCTGTGGAAATGCCTACGTAAAAAACGACAAACCCACCGGCTTCCCCGCAAAGCAGTACCCCGTTACCGAAAAGGTTCTGCAAGCTCACTCGCCCCCCATCGGAAATCATGTGCGCCTGGTATTCCCTGACCGGGGCATCGCCCACCAGATTGCGCACCAGGTGCTGCTCCTTGACCATCTGCAGTCTCTCATTGAGGTCAATGCTTTTTTCCCTAATCAGATCCACCCAGCCAAAAACAGCCAGCGAAATGCTGTCACGGTTAGTATAAAGGGTAGTGGCCCCGCAGATATCGTTGAGGGGATAGCCCACACATTCCAGGCAGGCGCCCTCTCCCTCATTCAGCTGAAACCTTTCTTCAATAACACCGGGAGATAGGTCCAGCACTTCTTTCACTCCCAGAAGGTAGCGGGAAATATCATCGGTAACCAGCCCCGCTTTTCGCCCCACTACCGAATGGAGACCGTCTGCTCCAATCACCACGTTGGCCCGGATTTCTTCTTCCCCCACCTTAACTCCCACGACCCGGTTTCCATCCCAAACCAGATCGGTGACCAACGCATCGGGCAAAAGTTCGGCGCCGGCCTCCACTGCCTTCTCCGCAAACCATCGGTCAAACTGACTCCGGTAAACAGTAAAGGCCAGATTTTGCTGGTAATGCTCGGGAAAGCGCATCCTTAACTGCCCGTAGCCTTCACCGGTGAGGTAAACAAAGGCGTGATCGCCAATTTTTCTTTCCAGGGGTGCTTCCTGTAAGTATTCGGGAACAATTTGCTCCAGCACCGGGGTAAAAACTACTGCCGAAGCAACATTCTTTTCTCCCGGCTGTCTCGCCCTCTCCAATAACACCGTTTCAAAGCCCTTTCGGGCCAAACTAATTGCACATGCCGCTCCCGCCGGTCCGGCTCCCACCACGATACAATCCGCTTTTTCCATATTTCCTCTTCACCTGCTCCTTCATAAAACTACATTGCTTTTTCTATTTAATATTTCTTACTCCACCCCGGGGGTCTTCCACATCTCCTCTATATCGGGGTATAACATGCACATGTAAATGAAAAACAGTCTGACCGGCATCTTCTCCCACATTTATGCCTATATTGTAACCATCCGGCTTGTATCGTTCATCCAAAACATCTTTAACCCGGAAAATTAATAGATTAATAGCTTCTATTTCCTGCATGGACGCTTCAAAAAAATTCTCCATATGACGCCGGGGAATAACCAGGGTATGCCCCTCATTAACCGGAAATTTGTCTAAAAAAGCCACTGCCAGCTCATTTTCCACAATAATTTCTCTTTCTAACTCGCTACAAAAAATGCATTTAGGCAAAACAATACCCCTCTTTTACTTATCTAATACCCAACACTTATTAGCTTGACCACATTTTAATAATTTCCCTTAATATAGAACGAGGTTTTTATTACGATAAATAATTAAGCATATAGATTTTCAGGTCTCCAACCTATACTTAAATGTTCATATGCCTGATAATAATTCTTAACCCATCTCTCTATTCTCTTTTCAATATTAGAGATCTCTATAAGTTCATAAGATATTTTGAAAGTATTTTTCTCCGCTTGGATATATTCATTACCCTTTCATCTCCTGCCTGTAGAAGCGGGAGAATTCTTGGCGTTAAAAGTTAAATTTTCACCTAGAGTATACGCTTTATACATAGGCGTTTCCTGCTAATTTTTCAAATATATACATTTTTTAAAAAAATTTATTATTTTTCATTTTATTACAATAAAATTTTTGTCTCATTAGAAAAATAATATTCTTATTTTTCAACTACAGTAATGTACTTTCAGAATTAATATATACCAAACATAAGAAATTTTCTCTACGGAACAGAAGATCACGATGGAGAAACCTGGATTGATGAAGAAAAATCTAACGAAATTAAACAAAAAGCAGGAAAAGCCTCTGAGGGTTTTTGCAGTGTTTGCAGTCAAATAATAAAGGATGAAGAGGGCAACATTCTTTTAAAAATAGAAGGAGGTTAAAATTACCGGTAACAAAGACAACCCAGCTTATACAAGGGCTTTTTTTACACTAAATTGCTCAACTTGCTTATATTCAAAACTCTGTTTGGACAATCCCTTGCTCAACTCACCTGTTCATCCGACAATGGTGCCAAATATAAGGCCCGAAATAGTGGCCATAATAACTACCAGCACTACAAATACCCCTGTTTTTCTAGTTCCCAGCACACTATGGATTACCATCATATTAGGCAAACTAAGAGCCGGACCAGCCAGTAGTAACGCCAGGGCAGGCCCCATTCCCATACCAGAACCTATTAAGCCTTGAAGAATTGGAACTTCAGTAAGAGTAGCAAAATACATAACTGAACCTACAAGGGAAGCAATAAAATTTGCTAGCAGATCGTTTCCGCCTACCAGAGCAACAATGTATTCTTCCGGAATGAGTCCCGCATCACTCTCGGGGCGGCCCATAAGGAGGCCGGCAACTAGAACCCCTGCAAAAAGAAGGGGGAGAATTTGCTGGGTGAAATCCCATGTGCTCGCCACCCAGCTACGCCTTTCTTCTCCATCAAACCAGCGCACTACCATTATCCCCAGCAAAATCAGTAAAACGACAGCAATAGGCCACTTCCATTGCCACAACAGGTAAAACAATCCTGCTCCATTCGCCGGCTCACTCAAGGTGGCGAAAATTAATATTAAAATTAAAACCAGGAAATAAACGAGATTTTGCCATTCTTTACGGTTGCTTGGTTGTTCCTCGCCAAATTGCAAGTTCGCCTCCAGTCGGCGGGCATCTTCCTTACGGTAGAAAAAAGCCATAAGTAAACCAATAACGATGGCAAATAATACAGCTCCCACAACCCGAGCCAACCCCAGTTCCCAGCCCAAGACCCGGGCAGTAAGAAGTATAGCCAGGATATTAATAGCCGGTCCCGAATATAAGAAGGCCACGGCAGGGCCAAGTCCTGCTCCCATTCGATAAATTCCGGAAAAAAGAGGAAGCACAGTGCAGGAGCAAACTGCCAGGACCGATCCCGAAACGGAAGCCACTGAATAGGCAAGCCATGGCTTAGCCTTTCCTCCAAAATATTTTATTACCGCTCCTTGTGAAATGAAATTAGCAATTGCTCCGGCTATAAAAAAAGCAGGTATCAAACAAAACAAAACATGCTCTTGAACGTAATACTGGAGCATGTAGAAAGCTTCCAGGATAGACTTCTGGATATGAGCTTCCTCAAAAGGAGCAAAATAAACAATAAGAAATATGCCCACCATTAAAGCCAATTTTTGCCAGTCTTTCAAGTTGCCAACCTCCATAATCTTAAGGGAGGAATAAAGCCTCCCTTTTTTTAACTAAAATCCCCATCAAATAACAAGCTCATACCTCATAAATTTCGGAAAAGAGAGAAAAAGCAACAAGAACACTTTCTTCCGAATTTATTCAGAAATGAGATTTGAGGTGGTTAATCACGCTGATTCTTTTATCCACTTGACTATTTCGTCTTTGCGGGGCACCCGTCCCGATACTTTAACTTCCTCATTTATAACCAAAGCCGGGGTCATCATTACCCCGTGTTCCGTAATTTGCTTCATCTCCGTGATTTTTTGGACATCAGCGGCAATTTCCAATTCGGCAAGAACATTTATTACTTCATTTTCCAGCTTTACACAGTTTGCACATCCCGGGCCGAGAATTTTTACCTCCATTACTTTTCACCTCCAATTTAGGCTAAGCTCCAAACATAGATTTACCTTTAAATTCCTGACTCCAGCTTATCTTGCCAGTAAGATTTCAAAATATCCAAACCCAAATCCAAGAGATGGTAAATGCGGGAATCCTTAATGTAATAAATAGCTTTTAATCCCTCTTTGCGCGACTCCAGGATACCTTCTTTTTTTAATACGGCCAGGTGCCTGGAAACGTTAGATTGTTCCATCTCCAGTTCGGGTACAATCTCGCATACACATTTTTCCCCTCCTCGCAATAATTGCAATATCCAGATGCGAGTAGGGTGGCCCAGTGATTTAAAAAGTTCTGCTAATGATTCATACTGGGGTGCTGACATACATTTCACCTTCCCTACAAACTTTATAAGCTTAAATTTACTATATTCTTATATGTTCATATAGTAACATAAAATTTTCTCTCATGCAAATTATGCGGCCATTTTCTACAATAAAAATTTCAGCACCAGAAATTAATGTGGATAAATATAATATCTCTTTGCTGGCGTTTACCGGAATATACATATACCCTTTTACCCTTTATTAAATTTGGCTTCCTCTTTCTCCGCTTCCCTCACCCTTGGTCTATATTGCCTTCCAAGATAATGAAAAAAAATTTTTACCCCGGTTAATCCCTGAAGGGAATGATGATAAAATGCTAAATAAAGAGAGCGTATCAAGTACCCCAATACTATGCTACATTCAGCCATGTGAAATATTTAACTTTTCTTAAGAAGGGTGTTAAAATTAGCTGGAATAAAGAATCGGGATAGGGAACGGTGATTAACCGCCGCCCTCCCATACCGCCGCACGTGTCGGTCGGGCATACGGCGGTTCAATAGATTTAATAGCGGAGTCAGGAAAATTCCTGGCCCTTTTTGTTAGTTGCCGGGACCAATTCAGCACTCCTGCTTTACCTCGAAGTTCCACTCCTACCTCAAGCAGGTAGCCCCTCTCAGGTTGTCGGCCTTATATTGATCAGACAGAGAGGCATCCAAAGCTACTGTATCTGCTGTTTAGCCCTTCAGCTTTTGGTCCCCTTTTGGTTCCCCCACTGCCAAAGCCCATAGCAGACTTCCATTGCCTAACTATCGCCCATCCTTGAGCGCACATAAAAAAACAAGGCTGCGCAAAAACAGCCTTGTTTTTTTATTTAAAGAGCATTTTGCTTTCCCATATTTTAACTTTTTCTGCGGCTCTTTACGCTGCAGAAGCTGGCTTAGGATCACTGAATGAAGGCCGCCTGGTAGCCTTTTCAATGTAAGGGACAAAAGCATTCATGATAAGAATAGAAAATGCCACTCCCTCGGTGGGAGGCAAAACCAGCCGGAACAAAACAATTAATACTCCGATGGCTACCCCGAAAATTAATTTCCCTTTGGGCGTTATGGGGCTGGTTACCCAGTCGGTAGCCATGAAAAAAGCTCCCAACATGATTCCCCCGGTGAATATATGGTACAGGGGATTTTCTCCGGCAATGAGAGTCAAGACAAAAACCGTTGCTATTATGGCAACCGGAATGTGCCAGCCAATGTGCTTGCGTATAAACAAATAAGCCGCTCCCACAAGAATTGCCAGAGGAGAAACCTCTGCCATGGCCCCGGCCACATTGCCTACCGGGAATCCGACAATAAGTTCGCTTAAAGCCGGCATCTCCATTGCCCCATGGTTAAGCATGGCCAAAGGCGTAGCCTGTGTTAATCCCTCTACAGGGATTATTTGTCCCTGGTTTAAAAAAGGAAGCCACTGGGCAACTAAAAATATTATTATGTACCCTCCAAGAGCAGGATTAAAACGGTTCCAACCCAATCCACCCATAAGCTCTTTAACAAGACCCACTCCTAAAAAAGTAGCTATGGCTACTGTCCACCATACTGTAGTGGGTGAGAAAACTAAAGCTACCAAAAGGCCTGTTAACAAAGCGCTAAAGTCATGCAGAGTAACCGGCTTACTTAACAACTTACGAAATACAAATTCGGCAACAACTGCTGCTACTAAGGCAACTACTACATTTATCAAAGCATTCTGTCCAAAAAAGTAGATGGCTACAGCTGTCACGGGTAATAAGGCAATAAAAACATCCCGCATAGCCGTCGGTATCTTCATGTCAGATTTAAGATGAGGCGGAGCAGTTTTTACCAATTCTGGGTTTTTCAACGGTTGTCCCTCCTTTTAAGCTTTTTGACGTTCAAGTTTTTTAATTTCTATTTTAGCTCTTTGAATGAGTTCCACTATAGGGCGGTTGGCAACACAACTAAATGCGCATATGCCGCACTCTATGCAGTCATCAATGTTCCATGACTTTGCTTCTTCCAACATCATCGCCTCGGCAAAGGTGCTTATCATGTTAGGATAAAGCCATATAGGGCATTTCGAAACACATTCGCCACAGCGCACACAATCTGCGTAACTACTTTCTTTTTCAATCATCTCGGGAGGCAACACCAGCAAACCGGTATTGCTCTTGATCAGAGGGACCTCCAGATTATCCTGAGCCAAGCCGGTCATAGGCCCACCTACAATAACTTTGTGATTGTCGAGCTGTTCCAAATTCACCCCGCATTTTTGTAAAGCAAACCCGACAGGGGTACCAATCTTAATCAGGTAATTCCCGGGCTTGGAAATTTTAGGCCCGCTCACTGTGACCACGCGCTCTATCAGGGGTTTGCCATAAACTACTGCTTCATAGGCAGCTATGGTGGTGCCCACGTTACGCACGATGCAACCAAGCTCCGCCGACCGTGCCCCACGTGGCACGTTTCTTCCGGTAATTGCTTTAATCAGGTGCGATTTAAAACCTTGCGGATACTTTACTGCCAGGGGAACTACTTCTATAGAATGGTCGTCGCCGATAGCTTTTTTCACGGCTTCAATAGCATCGGGCTTATTAACTTCTATACCCACATAACACTTGTTAGCACCGATAATTCTCATTATAATCTTAGCCCCGGCTATGAGTTGCTGGGTCTGTTCTGCCATCTGGCGATGATCACAAGTTAAAAATGGCTCACACTCAGCACCATTCAGCAGGAGGGTATCAATGGGCTGCGACTGGTTGATATTTACAAAGGTTGGAAATGCAGCTCCACCCATACCAACTAGCCCGGCTTCTTTGATGGCCTCTTTTAATTCCTCAACATCCATTTCTTCCGGGTTTCTTTCAACTTCAGGCTTAAACTCTATATTATTATGGTCGGTTTCTATTACCACGCTTTCAACCATGCTGCCATCATAATAAGGGCGCGGCTCCACAGCTTTTACTGTCCCTCCAACGCTGGTATGAACGGGAGCGCTAACATATTCTTCCGAGTCGCCAATTTTCTGACCCATTTCAACTTTGTCCCCGCTTTTAACCAGCGGCTCACAGGGTGCTCCACCATGCTGCACCATGGGTATTATTACTTCGTCAGGTGATTCCATTACCGTGATGGATTTATCTTCCGTATAACTCTTATAATGGGGAATATGCGCTCCACCTTCAAAAGTTTTAGTTTCCACTTTAACACCTCCTTGTTCAGCTTACTTCTTGGATTTTTGAACTTCTTTTAATTTATCCTGCACTTTCTGGCTCTTGAAATAATTAAACCCTAGGAGTACACCTGCTACAACTAGTATTGCCGGGGTAAGAGGCAAGGATTTCCACAATTTTAAGCCTGCTGAAAGCTGAGGATCTACCGGTAGTTCATATTTCTCCGGGCTATCGCTCAGCACACTTATAACCCTTAAACCTCCCATTTCTCTCTCTCCATAAACACGAGCTTCTTCGTAACCTTGTTCCCGCAGTTTTTCGGCTCTTTCCAACCCCTTTCTGAGCATTTCATCCCTTTCTCCAAACTTGATAATCCGGGAAGTGCAAACTTCTGCGCAAAAAGGCTGCCGCCCTTCTTCAATGCGGGAAGCGCACATGGTACATTTCGCAATATGGCCTGTGCTCCGGTTAAAACGAATAGCGCCAAAGGGGCAGTTCGTTACACAGTAATTACACTCTATACATATATCATTATTAATAACTGTGAGATCCATGTCGTTTTTGTGGCAGGCGCCGGTAGGGCAAGCAGCCACACATGAAGCATCCTTGCAATGCTGGCAGGCCCGTTTCTTATTATTCATGCTCACGTCCGGAAAAGTTCCCGTTTCTATTGTATCTATTTTGGTGTGGTTGACTCCCCATGGCAGATCATATATGAGCTTGCAAGCTACCGTACAAGCATCACATCCCACACATAGGGATTGATCAACCAGCATGGCGGGATCATTGACTTTTGGCATCTATTTATCCTCCTTTCTTTATCTAGTGCCTATTAAGCTTTATACACCTTAACTCCAAAGTCCGTCATACAAGCTCCCATACCGGGATCATTTAGCTCCAGCTGTTCTTCAACGGACATATGCGGGATGAGATCGCCGTCATTGGCTCCCTGTTGGTAGGCTACCGTCTGACTCTTGCTCCAGTGTCCAAAACCATGCATGACCTTCACACAGTCTTTGCGAATACCCTCAATAAGCTTTGCTTTTAATTTAATCCGCGCAGCTCTCGACTCCACATATACTTCATCTCCGTCTTCGATGCCCAACTCTTGTCCTAGCTCTACGTGCATTGTGGCATGGTTTTCAGGGTACATCTCCATAGCCAGCGGATTGTTCTGGGTTTGGGTCATCTTGTGAATAGCCGGACGGCTGATAAGGAAGTTATAGGGATATTCCTCACCTGGTTCTTCCCGGCGAGGCTTCCAGTGAGGAAGAGGATCAAATCCTTCTTCTTCAAACCTGGTGGCGTATAACTCAATTCGACCGCTGGGAGTATTAAACTCAGTAGCTGGTTCATACTCTTTCTGAGTTTCATCTTCCCAGATTCCGTGTTCACTGTTAGCCAGTTCATCCCAAGAAGTACCTAGAGCATTTAACTGCTCTTCTCTTAATTTAGCACTATCTACTCCTTCAAAGTACTCACCATAACCCATGGCTTCAGCCAGTTGAGTTATAATACCACCAAAGCCTTTGGTATCGTATTCATCATATTCATTCAAGTCATCTGCAGGAAGACGAACTGCCAGTTGAGGGTATAAGCTGTGGTACCCCCTGTCTCCAAAACCACTGCTCTCCAACCAATGTGGCTCGGGAAGAACTATATCTGACATGTAGGCCATTTCTGAAGGATAAATTTCACAAGTAACAATAAAGTCAAGTGAAGCCATTGCTTCCAGAAACTTGTTATGATCCGGAAAAGACATGGTATTATACCTTCTTACCAAAGCTGCCTTTACGGGGTAGGGATCTTCGTTGAGAATTCCATAGGGCAAGGTGGCAAAATTCCCCCTGAAGGGGCTTAAAAACGGGTTATTCTTTTCCCATCCATCGATACGTTGTTCTACCGCTTCCGGAAACTCCGGCGGGGGGAAAAGATCATCAAAACCAGGCATACCACCGGGGTTATTCCCTAAAAGAGTACCTCCACGCCGGTCTATAGTCCCTACCAAAGAGTTAAGAATCAGTATGGCCTGGGCTAGCTTAGTAGAATTGGCATAATTAGGCCCGGCAGCGTCACGCTTGTGACTGGGGATATGAGCCGGCGGATTTTGAGCAAATTCACGTGCAATACGCACTATGTCTTCGCGGTCAATTCCTGTTTTTTCGGCAGCCCACTCCGGATTATATTCTTCGGCAAACTCTTGCAATTCTTCAAAACCATAAGTGTAATTATTGACAAATTCCTCATCATACAGCTCTTCTTTGACAATTACATGAATCATGGCCAAGCAGAATGCCAGATCCGTGCCGGGCTTAATGGGAAACCATTCATGGGCTTTCGTGGCTGTTATGGACTGATAAGGATCCAGAACTACTAATTTGGCCCCATTTTCCAAAGCCCTGGTAACATTTCGTACTTGCATATTTTTCCCTTTTCCAAGGCCATCCCAGCCAAAGGAAAGAATATAATTGCTGTTTTCCACATCATAAGTCCAGGGTCTTCCGCCTCCTGTCACCATAGCACTCCAGACAGCCTCCTGAGTGGTGAAACAGGTGCTGTGGTGCGTAACAAAATTAGGGGTACCAACAGCTTTACCCAATCGCACTGAGTAATCGTGGCTACGGTTAAGAACCAAAAAGGTTTCCGGTCCATATTCTTCAATAGCCTTGTTTAAACCTTTAGCTGCTTCTTCAATAGCTTCCTCCCATTCAATTTCCTCAAACTGGGGATCAACACCTTTTCCTTTTTCCGGATTGGTTCTACGTAAGGGTTTTTTTAAGCGATCGGGATCGTAAAGCGTTTTAATGGCACAATGACCTTTTACGCAAAGCCGCCCTCCTTCTTCCTCCGGGTTAAAAGGATCGCCGGCAGCTAAATCATAAGGATTACCAGCTAAATGCACCACCCGGCCATCTTTAACATAAGCCTTCATGGCACAATTGGCACTGCAAACACCGCAAAAAGTATTTACCACTTCTTCGGCGCTTTCTTCTACAAGGCTGTGCCGGTCTTGGGTACGGGCAAAACTGGGAATAGCTAAGCCTTGGCCGGCTAACATACCTGCACCAACCACTGCTCCAGTACCTGCTGCTGTTTTAAGAAAGTTTCGGCGGTTCAATTTAAATTTGCTTTTTTGAGTACTACTCACCTTTATTTACCCTCCTTCTTAAAAAAATCAAAATGCTTCATAATACTCTTTTTCCTTTTCTAAAAACGATAAACAATGGCCAGATACAACCCCATAAAAATCAGCATGGCGATTTTGGGAAATATCTTTCATTAGCTCAAGAGCCCACCGTCCCAGATGCTGGAGAAAAAAATCACGCGCATCCTTATTTTCGCCTTCAGCCAATAAATGACCCATAAAAGACAATTCTACCGCCACATGATCTTCCAGGTTAGCCTGTTGCTCTATGTACCAACCCCTTTCTCTATAAAATTTCCGCACTTCCACCCAGGGATCTTGCTTTACCAAAGGCTCCTGCCCTCTATAAACTGATTCATAAGGGTTCACACCTTGGGGTAAGTGGAATAAACGAGTATATTCCCTGGTAATAGCAGTAATTTCCCCTGTATTCAAACTTTTCTCAAAATAATTTTGTATTTTCTGAAGAAGTTCATTATCATCCACAGGCGCATTTTTAATAATTTCTACAATTTCCTGTAAATCATTTCTTGTTGTCTTATTTGCAAACAAACGAGAAAATAGATAATATAAAAAAGTCGTGCTATCTCTATTAAATCCCACTCTACCCCTGCCTTTCTGTCAATAAATAAGCATCTCCGAAATAAGCAATTAATCTGTTAATTAATTCAGTCTTCCTAACATCTAAGTAACTGGCCTTATCCTTTAACACCTGTATATCATTTATACTCATACTAATACTCGTTCGCATCTTTTGGGGAGATAGAATTTCCATTTCAAAAAGCTTGTCTAACTCTTCAAACTCAATATTTTTTACCCATCTGGATATTAAATCAGAGTGAGTAGTATTCTCCAATTTACTGATAATTCTAATCAAATAATCATTTTCTTGAGTAAGCAAAAAACATAGAACTGTTTTTCCATTTTTCTTTTTCATCTCCTGGAACCCCTTAATATTATCCATTACTTTCTCCGCTTTTTCTTTCCCTGTTTTTTTGTCTAAAATATTTTCATTTCTTTGCTTGAAATAATAACTAAATTTTGCTTCAAACTCTTTATAGTTATCAAAATAAAAACGTAAAGCTTGCAACATGAGATTAGAAAGGGTTGTTCCACTCTCGGCTGCTCTAAATTTCAAGTAACTACGTTCTGAAGGGTAAGCATATATGGCCACTTTTTTTCTTTTACTATAGTATAAATATCCATACTCGGGAAACTCCTTTTTTTGAATGCACTTCTCATCCCAATAATCGCAAAAACACAAAGCTATACTGGTTACAAAATCAGAATAATTAAGTTTGTGACGCACCGCAGATATTTTAGAATCCTGAAAGAAATATTCTGGCAAATAAAAGGTTAGCTGTTTTTTCTCGCCCATAAAAACCACAACCTTACTTTTTTTTGTAAATTATATTGAATTCTATCAATAATAACGATTTTTTTCGATATATCAATTCAAAAAAATAAACCCTTACCTTCTTGCTGTTTTATAATTTATATTGAATTCTATCAATAATAACGATTTTTTTCGATATATCAATTCAAAAATATAATGCACCCATAGAGTGAGACACAAATTTGAAAAAATAAGTTATACTAGAAACATGAAAAAACGAAACCGTTACTCAGCAGAATTTAAGACCAAGGTA
>SL_8KL_010_SEDDRAFT_10002384_pt1 | contig 15926 bp, 10 predicted proteins | sample SodLakKL_010_SED_4_FD_11160 | JGI IMG/M metagenome (IMG submission 11160)
TATCTACATGAATACAAAGTATTCATTCGATGCTGGAAAAACTGTTCGTTTTCCCAAAGCACGCTACGGACTGCGCTGGCGATTTCGCTCCCAAATCGCCTGCTCGGGGAGGAAAGGTTTTGATTGGATGGTTAATTAGAAATTATGAAAAGAGGTAACTCACAAATCCTTGCTAATCATAAACCTTTACCAATTTGATTTTCTTCTCAAATCCTCCTCGTTCATCTGCCTTTTCTCGTCTGATCTCTTCTAATTTTTCAAATTTTACATCCTCAGCTTCTAAAATAGATCTTACAACTTCTAACACATCAGCTAACTCTTCTATATCTCCTGATCGTACATATTCTTGTGTTTCTTCAAGAAGTTTATCTTTTAGATATTCCTTATATTCTTCGTCATTTAACTCATCGATCTCAAACTCTTTACCATCCTCTCCGATGATATCTGGGATCTTATCTCGCACGAGTTTGTCATATTCTTTCATACTCATCCTCTCTTTTATTCCTATTTATGAGGCTAAATTTCTCCAATGATAGTTTTATATTGCTAGTCAAAAATAAGAGAGAGAAGAAAAAGTTTTTTGGTGTTACTCTACAGACCCATCTTATCTTTGACTATATTTTTATTCGAGCCTTTAAACCATTCGACGTCTTTTCCGCTCAAAAGGGCTCTCTTTAGTCTTTCTCGTTTGTCTTTCTCATCCAATAGTGTTACTAGTTCATTATCAAAGTAAATCTTGTCGATCCTTTCTTTCAAATCTTTCTGAGCTGGATTTTTCTTGCTTTTCGGGATCGGTGAGTTAAATCCTTCTTTCAGTTTTATGTTCCAAAAGTTTTCGTCCTTCATATAGTAAAATGGTAGGGCGATATCAAATGTTCTCTTGTAATCTAGGACTCTCCAAAGATCCTTTGAAAGTTCTTTCAAATCGGAGTTCCGAGCTAAGGCAGTCTTTGGATTTATGTTTGATAGATCTATTTTACTCTCTTCATATAGTTTGATCAAAGAAAGCAGAAGTATTGGTTTGTGTGGAGCTGCGTCGGCATTAAACGAATCTCGAGTTTTTTTATTCTTATCTACATTCAAATCCTTAAATTGCTTCTCATATTTTTCGATGCTTTTCATGTTTTTACCTCTATTAATCAAATAGAGATAAGTGTTATTTAAAAATTATTTTACTACTTTTATTTTTTTTTTGTTTTCGTTTTATTGTCGTATTCATCATGAAATTCTAATTTTTTATTAATTGAAAATAAAAAATATTTATTCTTTCTTTTTTACTAATATATAAGAAAGATAATCGGGCCTTTTCAGATAAAATCATAATGAATTTGACACTTCTTGCTCAAATTATTTTAATATATAGAGATGAAAAACTAACAAATTTTATAAATCAAAAAGATCTTTACGATACGAATGAGAAAGGTTGAGTTTCAGGCCGAAGAGATTACAGGTCTTGGTGGCAGAGAAGGAAAATTGAAAATCGGGAAAAAGGAATTTAAAACTCCTTTGTACCTCCCAATCATAAATCTCATAACAGGTCCTCCTCCTGTTTTTCGTCAGGGTGGTATATGGAAAAACATAAAAAAGAAACTAATCAAAGAAGAAAATGTAGACCCTTTTATGACCCAAATACTACATTTTTTGGACTTTAACTTACCAAAAGAACAGCTTGAAAATTGGCGAAAAAAAACATTTGAGAAATGGATAGAAGAGAAGGCTGGATATAAACCTACAATTTTTGCCGATTCAGGTGGTTTTAAACTTCTTTTTTATGAGGGTATAGATACTTCAAAATACGATATCTCACCAATTCCTGAAGATATTTTAGAACTCCAATTAGATTTTGGAGCTGATGTATTTGCTTCTTTAGATTATCCTATTACTCATGATTTAGTTCCTGAAGAAAAGAAAGAGCGACGTAAGAAAACAATCCAGAATTCTCTAAAAACCTTAGATTTGATGAAAAACAAAGAAAGTCATAGAGCTAAAGATAAACTAATATTATTACCTATCCATGGATACGATTTTGATTCGGCTTTTGATTTTACGAACAAAATGTTGGATGAAATAGGTAAAAATGGATATAAAAACATAAATTTTGGATTAGCAATTGGTTCTTTAGTACCTTTAAGTATGAATCAGGACTATAAAAGAATAATAGATATTGTAGCTGGAGTCTTGTACGGCGTAAAATACCACGATAATTTTGAGATAGAAAATATTCCTATTCACGCTTTTGGGGTTTCTAGTTTGGGGATGCCAATTCTAGCTGCTATGGGAGTTGACTCATTTGATAGCGCATCCTATGCTAATAGTGCAAGAAATTTAGGCTATAAAACGGAGTTTAATGAAAGTTCGACTAAATTTTATGACCTTACTGAGCTTTCATGTGATTGTAAACATTGTAAAAAGTTGAAAAGTTGGAGGATTGAAAAGAGCTAAAGAAATTTTGAAAGGGAAACCAATGATTAAACATGAATTTAATGGAGAGAAAATTAACAAATCTGAGATATATGCATTAATAGCTTGTCACAATTACGAGAAAACTAAAAAGAGCATAGAAAGAATACAAAAAGCTATTAACAAAAATAACATTCTAGAAGTTCTAATTGATTTATATTCATCTGAAAATTCGAAAAGCAAACTTGACAATTATCTCAAACCCATGAATACCTATTACAAAGATTTATTACCAAAAGTAAGAGCTTATGGTACTAAATCACTTCCTGGATACGATAATGGTTCATCCAATCTTAGTAATATCCCTCTAAAAAAATTGGAAAATCTAAAAACGGTTTCTAGAAAAACCACTGAGATAACTTCATTATCTTATACCCCTGACGACTATAATGTTTTTGAGACTTCTTATCAACCACAGAAGTCAACAAAGGTTATTTTATTTACCTCGTGCTCTAAAGAAAAACCTTATTCCTCATCTAGGACTGTTAAAACGCTTGAAAAATTAATTAGTGAATTAAACCTATCAAACAAAGTTGAAATTATAATCATTTCGGGAATGTATGGCCCAGTTCCTCTTTCTCATGACGAGAAAGAACCTGTGAGAAAATATGATTACAAATTGCATGAATCAAATAAGAATAGGATGAAATTACTAACGAATAGAACTATCGAATTTATAAAAAAATATGAAGAGGAACCCTATTATTTTGTTGCTTATTTAACTTCAAAACCTTACAGAAAAATACTAAAGGAAATTAAAGAACAATTTAATGATTTAGACATATTACCCCAAGATCCAAATACTAGGACGATAAAAGAATTTCATAAAAAATCAAATTTGTCACAACTTGAAGATTGGCTAGAAAATAAATTAGAGGGATAAACATGCAGAAAAAAGAAAAATGCTCGATAAATACGTCTAGTGTATTAAAACAAATAATAAACGAAAGGGATAGCCCATTATCAATTTTTAGAGAGGCTATAAGCAACAGTTTTGATGCAAACGCTAATAAGATGGAAATATTAGCAAAAGAAGATGATGAAAACCAAATAGATATTATTTTTAAAGACGACGGAGACGGAATGAATTTAGAGGAATTAGAACAATTCTTTAACGCAGGATACACTAGTAAAGATGAAACAAAAATAGGTGAAAAAAAAAAAAAAAAAATTCAAGTTAAAACCAAAAAAGAAGAAAAAAGTTTCAAAGGTATTTTGAAGAATCCAGTGAAAGATTTAAAAAATGGTAAAATCCCACAGTATGAAATAAAGAGTGTAGATGATATAAATATATCCCAAGGAACTGAAATTATCTTAAAAGGCCTTAAGACCAATAATAAGAGAGATATCTTCTGGGGAAACAAGTTTAAAAACTATTTAAGGTGGAAAACAGCTGCTGGATCAATTAGAAGATTTTTTGAAGATGAAGAGGATATGGAAGTTCAAGTAGAGGTTTCTAATAATAAGAACAAATCATATACTATTAAAGGTCATCCATTACCTGAAACAAATGATGTAGAAGATCCTGATGCATTTGCTTATAGGTTTGATCCATTTGAATATGAAATTGAAACTTCTTCTGGAACTAGTAAAATACAGGTTATAGGATCAATAGTAGGATCTGAGGCTCATGTTGTCAAAGATAAAAGAATGAAAAAGAAGTACAAGGGTTTCTTTTTGTGTAAGGACTACTTTCCCATTCGAAGTGTGAACGAAGAAGTTTTTGGAAATTCAGGAGAATGGCAAAGTATGCATGTTCTGATTAACTGTCAGGACTTAGAATTAACTATGGGTCGAGAGGATTTTGTGAATAAAAATGAGGAGGGATCTGTATTCAATAGAATAATAGATAGTTTGAAAACTTTTAAGAATTCAATATTGAATGGCGAACCTTTCCATTGGAATACAGAAATGGTAGAAAACACAGAATGCTATGCAGGTAAGGGTTATGAATTGAAACAATCAATTAAACATCAAAATCAGAATGATAAAAGAGAGATTCAAAGAGCTACAAAGATAATTCAAAAGAAAAAGAATATAGAACAATTTGAAAACCAAGAATTCCCGTTTGCCTTCAAACCTTCTAATAGATTAAGTACATTCTCTCTTTTTATGACATTATTAGGTAAAGAACTGCTTCCTAAAGATTACAAAATATTTGATGTAGATGAAGAAGGAGACAAAATATCAATTCTGATGGCTTATAGTAACGGGTCAGAATTGACTGAGCCAAAGTACTATACTGTCTATAAAAATTTAAATAATGATTTACTAAATAAACTAAATGGTGGTTATCAAGGAGTTATATGTTGGGATGCAAACGACTTGAGCGTTAATAGCAAATCAGAATTAGATGATATCATACAATTAAAAAATCTTGTTTGAGTTCTTACTTTAGGACTCTAAAACCAGATATATAGAATCCTTAATTTCAGACTTTTTTAACTTTTCTATCTCTTCCCCGGATAATTCCATCAGATTGACTTTATTGTCTTTTGCCAATTTGTATCTTTTTTCAGTGTCTATAAAATCAAAAATATTTTCAAATTCATTCTCTAATTTTTTTCTTGTTTCTATTAAAATTTTTAAGTTTTCCCTTGATAATTGTTTTCTAGAATCTTTAATATATCTATTGAATTCCTTAATCATATCATCATCTTCAAAGAAGTGTTTATACTTCCTAAAAATATTCAATTTTTCTTTTTGAGAATAAAAATAATTTTGTTTTTTCTGTCTTAATTTAGCCTTTATGTCTTTCAGATCCTGCAAATCGTTTACGTTATCTACATTTTCTCTCTGCATTGGTTCTATAGAATTATTTTCTAAATTATTGATTATTTCTATATCATCGTAAATTTCACCTATCTCTTTCTTTATATTTTTTATTTTATCTTGTTTTTCTTTTCTCTTTTTCAGTTCGTTTTGTTTTTCGAGGAAATTCAAAAAATCAGAAAATCTATACGAATGCTCATCCTTGAAATCTTTATACGTTTTAGTTTTAATGATTTTTGTATAAAAATTATAGAAATAGTCATTTTTTAAAATTATATTTTGTAAATCTTTTTTCTTAGAATTTGTCTTCAGATATATATCAAGTTTGTCTAAAAATATATTTATATCTTGATTATCCCATCCACCCATAAATGATTGTATTATAGCTAAAACATCAGTTCCTTCCAAATACGATAAAGTATCAATTCTTTCAAAGTCACTTTTTTCGATATTTTTAACATTTTTATAGAAATTTTTAATTTCATTTGTTTTTATATATTCCTCATTTGAAAACAAATCATTTTCAAAAATGTTCTCAACAAAAGTAAATATCGCGGGTAGTATATTTCCCATCTTAGTTTTTTCTTTTCCAAGTCTAAATTTATTTGAAATATTTTTTTTGGCCTCTGTTTTTTTAAAGTAATTATATGTATAAAAATATCTAAATGATGATTTATGCTCCTCATATTTAATTGGAGAAAGATTTTTTCCATCAATTGAAAATCTCCACCTAAAAAGTTCTAAAAGATTTTTGGTTTTATTAGCGATTAAACTCATATCAAATCCTTTTTTCCTAGAAAAATATTCAACGATGTTATCATTCAAGTTGATTCCTTCATTAATTATTGAATCAAAATCAGATTGATTATACTTATCAAAAGGATTAGAAAGATCTGAAAGTAAACCTATAGAAAACGCTATCAAATCATCTAGATTTTTTTGACTTTTATTTGAGTAGCTCATATCTCTATCAAAATTATTTTCTATTATTTTATCTCGCCAATTTTTGATACCATATTCTATAAGTCCAACAGTGGTTTTTAATTTGTCTTTTGGAATTTCATTGAAGTCATCATATATATGTTCATTTGTTTTATAACCAATCTCAAGTAATGATTTTGCCGATTCAAAAGTCATTAAATCTAAAGGGATTAATATGATTTCAGAATCAAAATCATCTTCCTCAAAATGTACTTTTTCGCTTCTAGAAATATGGAAGTAAACATTTGGACTTTTTCGTTCGGTCCAAGGATCATCTACTCTCCAATTGTCTGTTAAATTTTTAGCAAGGAACAAAACTCCTTGTTTAATATAACTATTACACTCACTATATTCTTCATCTGAAGGATCCTGAATCCAATATCTTATTTGTGGAATTAATTTTTGGAGTTTTGATTCCTCTTGATTGTCTTCATCTATAGGCTCTAAACCCTCTTCAGAAGTATTGGTTTTCAATATATCAAAAGAAAGATTATCTTCATCTAGATCCAATGAATGAGCTAACTTTTTTAGTTTCTTTTCAGAGGATTCTTCACCATAATACCATTCAATAAAAGCTTCAGATTCTTCAAGATTAGGAGGTATATCTGCTTCTATTTTATAACTCCCTAAGATTTCAGAGTTATAAGGGGGGATGTAATTTGTTCTGAAATCATCTAATAGATCTGAAATCAATTCTACATATTTCCTAGGTGTGGGTTTTTTTCTAAACCCATTATATAATTTTTTAATAAATGAATGTGAAAATGGATATAAATTTATTATCTCATCGTCACATTTTCCACATTCTTTACACACAGATTTTCCTATATGTGTATTTTTCAAATAATAAAGAAATGGTTCGATAAATTCTGCAATAGTTTCTTCATTGAAAAAGGGAATATCTTCGTTTTCACCCTGAAATTTATAAAAATCATTTCTATCAGTAAATGTTCCAGTTTGTACTTTATCTAGTTTATTCTCTCTATCAGGAGTCATTGCTATTACAAACTCTATATCAACAGGTGCATTAGATTCTATAAAATCAAGTAATTTCTTATTGTCTAATGGGCGTAAATCATAGTCTTCAAAAATGATCCATAATCTCTCTTCTGAATCCATAGATAATTTTTTAAGTGCTTTTGAAATGCTAGGAGTTTTAGTTAATTCATAGACACTATCATCAAAAGTTTGGTCTAAAATCTCTATTATATCACTATCATTTTCTTCAATATCATAGAAATATTCAAACCATTTTTTTTCTTTTACTTTTTCATTTTCGAATACTTCATTATTATGTGCAATTGGATTATTTGCACCATATATCCTCTCTATATTTTCCGAAATGAATTCTCTTAATTCTCTAACTTTCCGAAATGAATTCTCTTAATTCTCTAAGTGCTTCGGGACTTTGAGAAAATTTCTCTGCCAAATTAGTTTCGTATGTATTATCAATTTTTCTTAACATTCTTCCTAGTATTTCTCCACTATGAACATTTTTACCCCTGCCTAGATTTTTAAATTCTGAATGTTCCATCAGTTCAAAAGGCTCCCCTACAAGTTTTTCGTATGTTTTTGGAATTTCATCAGAAATAATATCTTTTAGACTTTCATACTTATCAATGTAAAGAACGTTATCATAGTGCCCTTTTTTTTCGAGTTCAACCTTTAAATATGCGCATAATTCCGATTTTCCTACGCCGTTATCGCCGATTATTATAGAGCAATGAGGACCTATTTCTTCTCTGCCCCCAGTGCTTGATTTCTTAAAAACTCTTTTAAAAAATTTCTTTTCACTTATTAACTTATCCTCATTCTCATGAAATACTTCTATAGGATAATGAGTTTCCTTGAAAATTTTATGACTTTCTAATCTTTGTCTAGATTTTTTACTAAATAATATGTTGAAATATTCTTCCTCATCTTTAGTCATTCTTTTTATATTAAATAAAGGGCAAATTGGATTTCTACTCATTAATTACCACCCTGTTCACATGCTTATTTCTTCTACGAACACCCTCTAGTTGCTGAGAATAAGCGTCTCCTTCCTCTTTTAAAGTTATTACGTTATTCACATCTAAATAATGAAATATCTCAGAAAAAGTAGGAGGTACAAGAGGCGGAGAAACACTATTGTCTAAAGGAATTTTAACGAAGTTTTCATCAATAAAATCAATTAAATCTCTAAAATCAATTTCGTTTTTGTTCTTAAAACAACATTTTAATATAGAATAAAAAATATCAGGATTGATGGCTAGTGTTGATTCATATAATGTTTTACCGGAAATAGTTAAACCTAAAAAATCACAAACACATTTCCAGTACCTCAGCTTTTTATCGTTAAGCTTTATAGGATTGTTTCTTCTATTAGTAGGCCTATATTTTTCCTGAGATAATTCTGACTTTAATTGATCAATTAACAAGTCGTCTCTTACATCAAAATATCTTATATTATTTTCTACAAGAATTTTATGTTGAAGTAGAACATGGGATTGATTACTCCATTTTAACTCCCCTTTAATTTGATTTTTTTTGGTTCTTTTTTGGAGAGAATGTAAAAAGTGTAGTTTGAATAAAATTACTTCATTAAAATTTAGAAATTGAATTAGAGTTGGAGGTCTTTTTGCAGAAAGTCCTTTGCCTCCCCTTTTAGCGAGACCTACAATATCTAAAGTTCTTACAGAATTTTTTATGTCAAAATATATTCTATCTTGTAATTTCCCTTCATCAATTGGTTGGTTTTCTTTTATATATTGATACAAAAAATATGCCTTTTCCATATTTGGAAAATCATTACAAAGATATCTGTCATCTTCAAATATTTTTTCAGACAATTTTTCACCTCAAAACATCTTCAAAAAATTTTTGGTTAGTTTTTCTTAATAAAATGTTTTTTAATTCCGGTTCATTAATTTCATTAATATAATTAATCAACTTTTTAATTTTTTTATTAAAGGTCGGTATCAATCTCGATTGTCGATAACCTTTATTAATAAGGCCTTCACCTTTTATTTCTATTTTATCAATCATATAAGTACATGTATCTTCTTCCAGATCTAATTGGAATTTAATAGATTTGATTAAACTTTTTAGACTTATTTCTTGATTATTATTTGAAGGATTGGTGAATCTATCATTTCATCGATTATATCTTTAGAATCCTTAAATATTTTTTTACCATCTATGAAACTCATCATTGCCGCTGATTCAAGAAAGTAAAAAGAAACATTTTTAGATTTAATTCTGAAATTAAAAGTTTCTTCTAAGCTCTTTTTAAATGACTTATAAAGTTTAGAATATTCTATTACGTTTGAGCGTTTAATCTCATCTTCTTCTACAAATGGTCTAAGTTCACCACGAAACCTAAAGTCCTTTTTATCTACCACATATAAAGAAGGAATACCATTTTTAACTGAGTAATTAATTAACTTAGAAAGAGAATAATATGTTTCTTCAATCTCTTGATTGGTAAAAACTGCAAATTTATTAGAAATATCATTATAGTTTTCAGCATGGAAATAAGAGTAATCCTCAAATTTTAGATTTTTTACGTTCTGATACCATGAATTAGGGTATGTTATATTATCATAATCAAGGGATATAATAAAGGGTATAGATCTTAAATGAGATATTTCATATCCATTTACTTTAGGATCCAATATCAAAGATAGATTTTTTTCTCGCAATTTTTTCCAAAAATAATTGAGTTTAGAGTTCTTTTTCACTAAAACACCTCCATATTTCTAAAAAATGATTGGTTGCCTTTTTGATCAATTCCTCATCATTAGTCAAAATAGCAGATTCTTCATTTTTTCTTTTTGATAGAGGAGTTAGATTAGCGGACCCAACCATGAGATAATTATTAGTTAGAATCATTTTTGAGTGTAGGTTCCCAATATATTTTATTTGCTTTTTCTTTAAATTATTTTTATGATAAGGCTTAACTTTAAAATTAATTTCGTCTTCAATCTCCTTTTTTAAGTTTCTAATAAAGTCTAAATTGTCTTTTTCTCCAAATCTGTATAATATTTTTACTTCTGGTTTTTTTTCATTAATAACAGTTTTTAAGAGCCTTTCAAATGCATAATCTTCTTCATAAAAGGCAACCATCATGTAAAGTCGAGCTTCCAAATTAGATATTATTCTAGTAGCTTCTTTCCAAATATCTTTAGAATTCGTCAAACTTGAGGTGGTTAAAAATTGGTTTTCAATTTTTTTATATTTCTTTAATTTATTTTCTAATTTACTTATATATTTCTTCTGTTCCTCATATTTATCTTGGTAATTTTTACTACCAAATAATTCTTCTTTTTCTATATACTCTGAAATAGTTTGAAAATTCTTTTCATCAATGTCTATTTTTTCAATATCTAAATCAAATTTGATAATGTTATTTTCTATTCTATAATTAAATTCAAATGGATACCTGTTGAGGGATTTTAAATATTCTAATAACTCATCTTTTCTTAGATTGTTTATTTCTTTTATTTGTTTTTCTATAAATTCAAGTAATGGATTGATTTGAATTTCATCTTTGAATAAATTTGATTTTAAAGAATAAAGAGTAGTTATTAACAACTTTTGAAGATAAAGATCCGTTTTTAANGAATACTCTCTCTCTAAAGAACCAACAACATCTGATATTTTCAGACTACCACCATTTTTAGTAAATTTTTATCTAACAAATCATCCCTTAGATATTCTTTAGGAGTTCTATCGAGTAATAAGCAGGAATCACAGTATTTACTACAATGATCGCATGTAGCTATATCTTTCAAAATACTTCTAAATCTGCGCCCATCATTTTCATTTAACTCCTGCCAAAATAGTTTAGATATGCCTGTACCACCTTCTCTCTTATCAAAGATGTGGAATTTTACTTTTTCTTTAGAGAAAGAATGATTTACTGAAAAATCTGACAATTCTGATTCTGTTATCACACCTACCGATTTTCTTATTGCTTGTTCAAGAGTTGCAGCAGCGTTTTGAGATTTATTTTCATACAACTCAGAAAAATCTTTAAAATTAAAAGAAATTTCAACGCCTTCACTTTCTACTTTGTATCCAATATGCCCGATTTCTTCTTCCGTTTCTCCTTCTACAAAAAAGTTTTCATCTATATCCTTAGTTCCTTCTCCTATTATTTTAGCTTCAGATGGGGTTTCTGTATTTCTTCTGCTCCAATAAAAGGCTGGCGTGAAATAAGTTGCATCAGAACTACCAAAAATGCAGTAATTATCTAATCTTAGAAATTCAAGGGCTGTACCTAACCTTTCATTTACTTTTCCTATGTAAGAAATAATAGGATAGGTTTCTCCATTAACATAACTATTACTTATTTTAATCTCATCTGGAGATACAATTTGTACCAATTCGAGTTCGTTATCACATCCTACGCACTCATTTACTTCTTCAGGATAGGCTTGATACTTTAGTCTACAGTTATCATTTTTGCATATTTTTAATTCATCTATAGTAGATTTCGAAATTACTTCTTTGACTTTCCAATCACCACCTTCTAAAGAAAAAATTCCTCCATTATTACTGTCTAAGGGGCCTGGAAAGGCTTCTCTTATGACTCTGTTCATCTCTTTAGATTCTATAGTGTTCATATTTTTATGGGAAATGGGAACACTTTCCCCAAAGCCTCTATATGAGGAAAAATATCCTATCTGAGATAACCACTGACCAAGCCATTTATTAGTATTAGCAAAATTAGATTTAGCATTCTTTTGGGAATCAGCATTTCTCAATCTTTCAAAATATTTTTTTGTTCTGTTATATATATTAACAGAGGATTTCTCGTTCTCAAACAAATCATTTATTAATTTCTCATCACCATATAATGAGATTAATTTCTCTGGTAATTTATCGCCAAACTTATTGTTTCCCTCTTCTGTAACAAACTTTTCTATGTATTTGGCTCTTTTTTTGACACTTTCACAAAAAGAGAAGAAGTTACTGTCATCAGCCTCATACAAATTTTCATAAACCCCTTTAGAAGCGTTCCTAGAAATAAAAGTTAAGGCCGAAGTAATAATATGTGGAATTTTTACTAAAGGTAAATCATCAGGATTTGGGATTTTATTTTCTTTTAATTCTCTAAAATATTCTTCTAAGTTCTCATAATAATAATTATCAACTGCGTGTAAATTTCTTAAAACTGTGAAAACATAGGAAGGTCGCCCTTTTGATCTTCCGGTCCTTCCAGCTCTTTGTACGTAGTTAGTCAATGTAGGAGGGACACCTACTTGAACTATTGAATCTAGAGTTCCTATGTCTATTCCTAGCTCATAAGTTGGAGTTGAGGAGACGACATTTACTTTTGGAGGATCTTGTCTAAAACCTTCCTCAATGATACTTCTTAATTCCATAGGAATTCCAGCCCTATGAATTCCTACAACAGGATATATATTGGTTTCATTAGTTACTACAGGATAAAGTAGTTCATTTGCCCAATGATCATAGGGCCAATTTTTTTCGTTGAACTTAGGAAGTATCCCTTTATTTTCTAATCTGTCTCCTTTGATAATTTTTTGTTTAGCACAATGTGGACACTTTTCTATACTTTCATCCAATATTGGAAAAAACGAAATACAAGTTTCACAGAAACCAACTTTATTAGGTATCTTGATTTCAAAAGTCGATTCCTCTATTTTTTCTCTTACCCATAAAGGTGCTTTGTCAATACCAAGATTCTGCTCAACTTTTTTCTTTTCGTTTTCAAAAAAATCTAAAGCTTCTTGTTCTTTATTTTCAGTAAGATTTCTATCAGATATTTTTTGTTTGATTTTCTCAAAATCAGATTTTTTTATAGCTCCCCCCTTAATGAAATGATAGAAAACATTCCAAAAGTGATTCCTAACAGTCTCTTCAGATATTCCTTTAAAAGAGAGTTTGCTGAGAACTTTAGAAGGAGTTAAACCAACAAATTCTATGTTACTTTTTTGGAACTTAGCATTTTTTGAATAAAATATTTTAAACATTTCTTGAGCAATGACTCCTTCAATATCATTCTCTAAACTTTCCTCCAAAAAGTTGGGAACTATCAAACATGAATTCATTAATCTTTTCATTTTCCAGGGATATCCCAGAGGATAAAGATTTTGAGATTCTAAATTTTTTAAAATTTCCTTAGACTTCATAGAGTTAACATTATTATAAAAATAATAATAAAAATTTTTCTTTATTTCTTTGGTTAAATGTTGTCTCAGGTCTAAAAATTCGACTTTATTTTCATTATTTATAATATAAGACAATGCCATTTGTTGGACAGAAATAGAATAATCGTTATTTATCATATCTTTTCCTACAGTTTCACTAACATTCCTACTATCACAAAAAGATAACACTTTATTCGAAGATATATTTCGAGATAGGGCAGATAATATATATGAGGTAAATGCCGGATAATATACAGAAGAATCTAATAAGGATTGATCATTAAGATTCTTTTCACAGAAGTCATGATCAAAAACAGGCTTATATTTTATGATTTCTTCATCTTCTTTAATCTTTGGAAAAATTTTATTTTCGTTTAGAGATTCCATTTGGCTTTCTTCTCTTTCGTTTACATCTGGTTGCTCTATCATTACCGGAGTATTACATCCTTTGCAAAAATTCAATTCAAAGGTTTTTTTTCCACATCTACATTTATCATTAAAAGATAAACGTTTACAATCTTCGCAGTAGTATATTTCATTATTTGGTTTTAAAAATATATGATATTTATCAGTCAATAAACCACCTGCCCTTCCTAAGGAAAGACAAGTAGCTAAAATTTCATCGGGATTGAAATTTTCAGAGGATGAATTAGTTTTCATCCAAGATATTATTTTTTCTGCCTTTTCAAAATTGAGTACTTTACCCTTTTTCGCAATGAATCTTGCTAAATGGATTACCTCTTGTAATTCCTCTTCCAATAAATTTCGCCATTCTGAAATAAAAGAAGATTGAGCTAAAATATTTGATACTCCTTGATCAGGGTTATTAATTATTTGATCTCTTTTTACTAAATCACATCTTTCCCATATATCCTTCCCAAATTCATTTAATTTGATCTGGTTATCATCGATAGTTATAAGATTTAGATATTCACAAAGTCTCAAAGCATTACTAAGTTCAGGATATTTCTCTTTAAACTTACCATAATTGTCTTCTAAAGAATTAGAAAATAAAATCGTTTTAACAACATCTTCAAAGGTCGTAGTTTTATTTTCTAGAACTGAAAAATCTATTTCTCCTTTAGCCTCTGGCAGTGTTTTTATTTCAGATTCAATCACTTCCGGATTCTTCGAATTTACAAGATTTTTAGCTAACAATTCAGGATCCTTTATTGTGGCAGAAACTAATACAAATTTAGGATTGTTGCTTTTGTAAAAAACTCTAAGTCTTTTAGATAATAGATTTATATGAGCACCCTGTATCCCTCTCCATGTATGAGCCTCATCTAAAACAATATTCTTCAAATTAGTATTTTCGCCTTTTGCTCCGAGTAATTGTTTGATTCTTTCATTTTTGTTAATAAACATATAATCAAGACTTTCCGGATTAGTGAGAAGAATTGATATATCCTCTGCATTACTTTTAATTGATTTTCTAGTCACATGCGCCCAAACAAAAGAACCACAGTCTTCACAAGAGAGAATGTCATCTTCGTCAATTAATAATTTTTTCCCACACTCAGGGCATAAAAGGCCCCTGATAGGAGAATTTGGTTCGATTCCTCCTTCATCTAAATAGTCACTCATTCCAACACTCTCTGGCGTGTCACCATCCCATAGCGCTATTCTCAATTGATTTTTATAATTATCGTTCATTTCTATATATTTATTTATTTTGTTTATGTATCTTAAAAATCTGTTAAATTGGTCAACGGCTAATGATTTCATAGGATAAAGAATGATTGTATTTAAGCTCCCTTCACTATAAGATATGTCTTTTTTTTCATCCAAACAAGATTGAAGGATAGGTAACATAAATGCTTCAGTTTTTCCGCCTCCAGTAGGCACAGAAATAACTACATCTTGATTATTATTCAATATCTTATTGTGAGCTCTTTCTTGGTGCTCAAATAAATAACATTCCTTTTTTGGTCTCTCTTTGAAAAGAATTTCATCAAATGATTTTTTCAAAATGTCATCTAGATGTGTAGAATCGGAAAAATCATGAAATGTATCATCACTTTTTAGGGGACTAGGTATATATTCGATAAATGGGCCTTTCCGATTAACTAACCCATCAGAAATAATCTCTTGATAGTTAGAAAAATATTCTTCATTTTCCAATTTCGTCAAGTTTCTGTTCCACCAAATTATTTCAGATAATCTATCAACGACATCATCAATAAACCCTAAGGGTTCTTTATTGCTATTAGAGAATCCCATTTCCATTCATCCTCGAATGAAAGTTATTAGATCTCCGGTAAATAAATGTTATTGGAGGATACTATCTTATAATTAATAATCACGGGTAAAACCTAATTTCACAAACATTTAGGTTCTATCGTAAGAATTTATATAACTCACATTCGTTCATTGTAAATAAACTCGGATACAGGAATGCCTGAGATTTATCTCGTAGAGCACTAACCTTTTGTTTGAAATGGATTTGTAATAAATCTTATGAGTAGAATTTTAGACATTCAAGAGAAAAATAAAAAGAAAAATTTTTATGTCTAGTACCTAAAAATCGATCTTTTCTCTGATCGCTTCTTT
>SL_8KL_010_SEDDRAFT_10002394_pt1 | contig 15900 bp, 15 predicted proteins | sample SodLakKL_010_SED_4_FD_11160 | JGI IMG/M metagenome (IMG submission 11160)
GGCCGGTGGTGGCGAGGGGGCCCGGGGGCGCAACGCCGTGCGCCGCGCCGCCGGCACCGACGGCACCGCCGAGGCCGCCGAGGGCACCGCCGAGGGCACCGACGGCACCGCCGAGGCCGCCGAGGGCACCGAGGGCCCCGAGGGCACCGCCGAGGGCACCGACGGCACCGAGGGCCCCGACGGCACCGAGGGCCCCGAGGAGGAGCTGCCGCCGAAGACCACCGTGTGGCTTGCGGCCGGCGACCGCCTGATCGTGGAGACCCCGGGTGGCGGCGGCTACGGGCCGGTCTGACCCGGTCCCGTCGAGGGGCCGGGTCCCGCATCGCCCGGCTCCTGCCAGCGCTCGGGACGCAGCGTCGGGAACAGGATCACGTCACGGATGTTGGCGACGTCGGCCAGCAGCATCACCAGCCGGTCCACCCCGATCCCGAGCCCCCCGGTCGGTGGCAGCCCGAGCTCCATCGCCTTGAGGTAGGCCTCGTCGACGACCATGGCCTCCTCGTCGCCGGCGGCTTTGGCCCGGGCCTGGGCCTCGAACCGCTCGCGCTGGTCGGCGGGGTCGATCAGCTCCGTGAAGGCGTTGGCGTGCTCACGACCGACCATGATCAGCTCGAACCGCTCGGTGACCTCCGGCTCCGAGCGGTGGCGGCGGGCCAGCGGCGACACCTCGACGGGGTAGTCGAGCACGAAGGTCGGCTCCCAGAGCGTGTGCTCCACCAGCGCCTCGTACAGCTCCAGCACGAGCTTGCCCGCCCCCCAGGCGTCCTCGATGTGCACGTCGCGGTCGTGGCAGATCTCCCGCAGCGCCGCCAGCTCCATCGTGTAGGCGAGGTCCGGACGATCCGTTGCCTCCCGCACCAGCTCCAGCAGGGTCACCCGCCGGAACGGCGCGGCCAGGGACACCTCGCGGCCCTGGTAAGACACCGAGGTGGTGCCGAGCGCCGCCTCGGCCGCCCGGGAGACCAGCGCCTCGGTGAGCTCCATCACGTCGTGGTAGTCGGCGTAGGCCTCGTAGGACTCGAGCATCGTGAACTCGGGGTTGTGTCGGGTGGACATCCCCTCGTTGCGGAAGCTGCGGTTGATCTCGTAGACCCGTCGCATCCCCCCGGCGATCAGCCGCTTGAGGTACAGCTCCGGGGCGATGCGCAGGTACAGGTCGACGTCCAGCGCGTTGTGGTGGGTGACGAAGGGCCGCGCCGTGGCCCCGCCGGGGATCGGATGGAGCATCGGCGTCTCCACCTCGACGTAGCCGCGCTCGTCCAGCTCCGCGCGCAGCGCCTTGAGCACCCGGGAGCGCAGCTCGAACACCCGGCGNGCGTCGGCGTTGACCACCAGGTCGAGCTCCCGCTGACGGAACCGCGCCTCGGTGTCGGACAGCCCGTGCCACTTGTCGGGCAGGGGTCGCAGCCCCTTCGACAGCAGGGTCAGGGTGGTCGGCTTGACCGACAGCTCCCCGGTCTTGGTGGCGACCACCTCGCCCTCGGCGCCCAGCCAGTCACCGACGTCGAGGCGGGCCAACAGCTCCCGAGAGGCCCCGTCGAGCGCGGCCCGGGGGCAGAACAGCTGGAGGTCCACGCCGTCCTCGCGCAGGACGAGGAAGGTGAGCTTGCCGAGCCGGCGGATGCTGACGATGCGGCCCGCCACGGCCGCGGCATCTCCGGTGTCGGTCTGAGCCTCGAGGTCGGGGTAGCGAGCCCGCAGCTCTTCGAGCGTCGAGGTGGGAGCGAAGCGGACCGGGTACGGATCGACCCCGGCGGCGCGCAGCTCGGCGACCTTGGCCCGGCGGGTGGCGATGATCTCATCGAGCTTGGAGCCGCCACCCCCGGCGGGGTCGGCGCTCGCCTCGTCCGACGTCCGCGCGGCGCCCGGCACGTCGCCCTGGTCGTGGTCGTCCGGGTGCACGTCGGGTCCTCCTAGCGAGGTCGGGGCAGCGGGGGCAGGCTCGGCCGCGGACCGCAACGCTACTCGCGTGCGCGGTCCGGCTGGTGCGGGGCCCGGAGCCGGCCAGCCCTGACCGCCTCGCGACCCCGGCACCACCACCGAGGCAGCAGCGTGGCAGGAACCCGGCCGCGCCTGTCCGGCTGCCGTCACCGCACCCGGCGACGGCGGTCACGACGGTCACGACGGTCACGACGGTCACGCTCGCCGCCGAGCGATCACCGCAGCAGCCCTTCGCGCGGGCCGGCGGCACGCTCAGCGCACGTTGCGTTCCCACACCAGCCGGAGCCCCTTCAGCGTGAGGGCGGGATCGTGGTGGTCGATCGTGCCGCAGTGCTCGAGCACCAGCTCGGCCGTCCCACCGGTCGCCACGGTCGTGACCCCCTGCCCGAGCTCGAGGCTGATCCGGCTGACCATCCCGTCGACCAGAGCGGCCGCGCCGTAGACGATGCCCGACTGCAACGCCGAGGTGGTGGATCTCCCGACCGGTGATGCCGGCGCGACCGGCTCGACGGTTGGCAGCCGGGCCGCCCGCTCGACCAGGCCCTCGGCCCCGGTCATGACCCCCGGGGCGATCGCCCCACCGATGAACGCGCCGGTCGTATCGACCGCGTCGAAGCTGACGGCGGTCCCGAAGTCGACGACGATCGCCGGTCCCCCGTACAACGCGCTGACCGCCACCGCGTTGGCGATGCGGTCCGCCCCCAGATCCTGGGGGTGGTCGTGGCGGATCGCGACCCCGGTACGCACCCCCGGCTCGATCACGATCGGCCGGTACCGACCGGGCAGCTCCCGGCTGAACAGCGCCCGGAACCGCTCCGTCACGGTCGGCACCACCGAACCGATCACCACCCCGGTCACGTCGCCGTCGAGCTCCAGCCCGACGCGGGACAGCAGCCCGGCGACCGTCAGGGTGTACTCGTCGATGGTGCGTGACACCGAGGTCGACAGGGTCCACCGGTGCTGCAGCTGCTCCCCGGAGAACAGGCCGAGCACCGTGGAGGAGTTGCCCACGTCGACCGCCAACAACATCCGTGCCCTCCGCGTGCTCGCGTGCCGGCGAACCTACTCCCCACCGACCCCGACGCGGTGACTAGGGTCGCCACCATGGAGCTGTACATCGTCGGGGGTGGCGGTCACGGGTCGGACGTGGCCGACCTGGCGCTGCGGTGCCAGATCACCCCGGCCGGGGTCGCCGACGACCGCAGGGTCCGCGACGGCCGCTTCACCGAGCGGGGCATCCCGGTGACGGGCACGATCATGGACGTGCCGGAACACGCCCGGTTCACCTTCGGGGTGGGCATGTCCGACGTGCGGCAGAAGCTCGCCCCGCGCGTCCCCTGCCCGGCGGCAGATCCCCTGGTGGACCCGAGCGCCGTGGTCTCACCCACGGCCCGGCTCGGACCCGGCACCCAGGTGTTCTGGCAGGCCGCGGTGTCGCCGCTGTGCGTCCTCGGCGAGCACGTGCTGGTCGGCCACGGCGCCGCCGTCGGCCACGACACCGTGCTCGAGGACCTGGTCTGCGTCCTGCCCGGTGCACGGATCGCCGGCGACGTGGTGATCGGCGAGGGCACCTCGGTCGGCGTGGGCGCCCTGGTCCTGCGGGGGGTACGCATCGGCGCTCACGCCCACATCGGTGCCGGCGCCGTGGTCAGCCGCAGCGTGGAGCCGGGCGGCGCAGTCGTGGGACCGCTCTCCCGGGAGCCCTGAGCCGACGGCTCAGCCCGCGGCGTCGAGGAGCCGCTCCTCGTCCTGCACGTCCCCCACCTCGACGTTGTCGATCAGCCGCACCGGACCGACGTGGGCCGCGACCGCCACCACCACGACGTCGTCGGGCGCCAGCGGACCGGTGACGGGCTGCAGACCGTCGGGATCGACCACCTCGAGGTAGTCCACCTCGACGCCCGGCACGTCGAGCACCTCGAGCGCGGCCTCGCGCAGCGTCGCCACCGGGAGCTCCTCACCCGCCGTCCGCGCCCGCCGCGCCGTCAGCACCGCGGCCCGCAGCGCCCGGGGCAGCGCCCGCGCCGAGCCCCGCTCCTCGACCGATAGGCGCCGGTTGCGGCTGGACAGCGCCACCCCGTCGGGCTCGCGCACCGTGGGCGCGGCCACGGGCTCCACGGGCAGATCGAGGTCGGCGACCAGTCGCCGCACGATCTGCAGCTGCTGGCGGTCCTTGCGGCCGAACACGGCGAGGTCCGGCTCCACGAGGTTGAGGAGCTTGACCACCACCAGACCGACCCCGTCGAAGTGCCCGGGTCGGGAGGCGCCGCAGAGGTGGTCGTCGAGCCCGGCGACCCTCACGCTGGTAGCCGGTGGCCGCGGGTAGAGCTCGCTGGCCGCGGGGGCGAACACCAGCGTCGGCGCCGCCGCACCCAGCCCGGCCAACGCCCGCTCGTCACCGGCCAGGTCCCTCGGGTAGGCCGCCAGGTCGTCGTCGCGGTCGAACTGGGTGGGGTTGACGAAGATCGAGACCACCACCTCGTCGGCCTGCTCGGCGGCGAGCCTGACCAGCGCCAGGTGTCCCTCGTGGAGGGCGCCCATGGTCGGTACGAAGCCGATCGTCGCCCCTGCGGCACGCAGGGCCGCGACCCGTGCGCGCAGCTCGGCGATCGTCGTCACCCGTTCCATGTCGTCACCCCCTCGCGGCGGGCCCCGCACCCGGGTCACCGCCGACCAGCAGCTCGTCGAGCACGGCCGCGACCTCGGACCCCAGGCTCGGCCGGACCGGCTCGAGGGTGGCCAGCGCCAGGGCACGGTAGGCGGGCAGCAGCTCCGGGAGGTCGGCGGCGAGCCGCTCCAGGTGGGCAGCGACGGTCCCGACGTCCCCGCGGACGATCGGGCCGGTCAGAGCCGCGGCCCCGACGGTGGCCGCGTTGTCGACCGAGGCGTGGGCCAGCGGGGCCAGGAACGCCGCCGGGTCCTCGACGCGGGCCGACAGCAGCAGCCGTCGGGCGGCGACGACCGCGGCACCCACCGCGTTGGACGCCAGCGCCAGCGCCGCGTGGTAGGTCACCCGAGCGTCATCGGCGACCTGGTGGGGGTTCCCGCCCAGCGCGACCACCAGCTCGTCGGCCCAGGCGCGGTCCGCTGGTCCGGTGGTCACCGCCCAGGCCACCCCGACCAGCAGGTCAGGATCGATCGCGCCAGCCGGGATGGTCATCGCCGGATGGCAGGCGGCCACCCGCGCCCCCGCCAGCTGGGCGCGGCGCAGCACCTCGAGCCCGCGGGAGCCGGCGACGTGGACCACCCGCTGCTCGGGTGCGACCGCATCGGCACGCACGAGTCCGTCCACCACCGGCGCGATGGCGTCGTCGGGGACGGTGAGCAGGACGAGATCGGCACCGACCACCGCCTCGGCGGGGTCGGCGAAGGTCCGCAGCCCAGCCACCTTGGACGCCAGCGAGGTCCGCGACGCCTCCCGGCCACCGGCGACGGCCGCGACGCGCCAGCCGGCCCGGGTGCCGGCGGCCGCGAGCAGACTGCCGACCCGCCCGGGCCCGATGAGGGCGACCCTCATCCCGCACCGCCGTCGCCACCACCGTCGGCCCGCTCTGTCGGCCCGGTCGGCCCGGTCGGCCCCGTCGGCCCGGGGTCGCGCGCGACCTCCACGTCGCTCCAGCCGGGACGGACGAAGCCCGCGGGCGGCCCGCTCGGGCCCTCGGGCCGCGCGAGCCGGCCGCCCGGCACGTCCTCCAGCCGGACCTCCAGTTCGATGTCCTCGATCGGCGCGAGCGCCGCCAGGGCCCCGGTCAGTCGCTGGCCACCGGGCAGCACCCCACCGGGGAGCACCTCGAGCAGCGGGACGAGCACGAAGGCCCGCTCGGTGATGCGGGGGTGAGGTAGCACGAGCCGCTCGGTGTCCAGCTCCACCTCGCCGAGCAGCAGGAGGTCGATGTCCAGCGGTCGCGGCCCCCATCGCACCTCGCGGTCCCGGTCGCGCCCGAAGGCGGCTTCGATGAACTGCAACTCGTCGAGCAGTTCCAGCGGCGACAGCGAGGTGACTCCGACCACCGCGAGGTTGAGGAAGTCGTCCTGGGGCACCGCACGGGGGTCAGGTGGCGCCGGCCAGGGCGGGGTCCGGTACACGCCCGAGACGTCGGTGACGACCACGCCGTCGAGGTCGTCGATCGCGTACACGGCGGCGGTCAGGGTCTCCAGCGCGTCGCCGACGTTCGCGCCGAGCCCGAGGGCGAAGGTCTCGCTCACGCTCGCACCCGCCGGATCGTGACCGACACCTCGGCGGCCACCACGGGCACGGGCGCGGCGGGCTTGTGCACGGTGACCTCGACGGCCTGGACCCGCTCGTCCTCCAGGCAACGGGTGGCGATGCGCTCCGCGACGGTCTCGATCAGGTCGGCGGGTGGACCGGTGACGATCGCCGCGACGTCACCGGACAGGCGGCCGTAGTCGACGGTGTCGGCGAGGTCGTCCGAGGCCCCGGCCGCCGACAGGTCGACGCCGAGCGACACATCGACCGTGAACCGCTGGCCGAACTCGCGCTCGTGGGGCAGCACGCCGTGGTGGCCGAAGGCCTCGATACCGGTGATCGTGATGCGGTCCACGCTGCGCTCCTCGAGGTCACGACGGTACGTCACAGGGGTGGCTGATCGCGTGCGCGAGGGTGACCGCTCGGACCGTCGCCGCGACGTCGTGCACCCGCAGCAGACGAGCACCGCGGTCGACGGCCAGGGCCGCCACGCTGAGCGATCCCTCGAGCCGGTCGTCGGGCCCGGCCCCACCGGTCAGGTGGCCGATGAAGGACTTGCGGGAGGCCCCGACCAGCACCGGCCGCCCGAAGGAGGTGAAGGTCGAGAGCTCGCGGAGCAGGGCCAGGTTGTGCTCCAGCCGCTTCCCGAAGCCGATGCCCGGGTCCAGCACGACCCGCTCCGGGGCCACCCCCCGGGCCGCGAGCCGATCCAGCCCGACGTCGAGCGCGTGGTGCACCTCGGCGACGACATCGAGGTAGCGCGGATCCCGCTGCATCGTGCTCGGGGTCCCCTGCAGGTGCATCAGCACGTAGGGGATCTCGGTCGCGGCGACGGTCTCCAGCAGGACGGGGTCCAGGGCACCGGCGGAGACGTCGTTCACCAGGGCCGCGCCCGCCTCGATGGCTGCCCGGGCGACGGCCGCCTTGGTGGTGTCGATCGACACGATCGCCCCCGCAGCGGCCAGCTCCCGCACCACCGGCAGGACGCGCCGCAGCTCCTCCTCCAGCGCGACCGGCTCCGCCCCCGGTCGCGTCGACTCCCCACCGACGTCGATCACGTCGGCGCCGGCCTCCAGCAGCGCGCTCGCGGCGGCCAACGCGGGTCGTGGGTGCTGTTCCGGGTGGTAGGCGGCACCGCCGTCGGAGAACGAGTCGGGCGTCACGTTCAGGATCCCCATCACCACGGGCCGGCTCGCGGTCGGGAGGGTCCCGGCGGGGGTCTGCAGGTCCGGCGGCGGTTGTCGCCAGCCCGCGAGCCGGCCATCGAGGTGATCGGCCAGCCTCGGGTCCGTGGTCGCCAGGGCCTCGCGCAGCCGCGAGGCCGGTGCCGTGAGCCGCAGGAGCGCCGCTTCGGGTCGGGAACGCGCGACGTCGACCGGGACCGCCGCCAGCAGCCGGTCGATCACCTGCCGCTCGCCGTACACCTCGATGTCGACCGGGCCCGCGACCTCCCAGGCGGTGGCGTCGCGCACGCGGAGCGAAGCCCGTGGCACCGCTTCGGTCATCCGGCCCTCCGCCCGATCGCTGCCCCCGCGAGCACCGCATGCTACGGCGAGCGTTGCACCGCCGTGTGCGGCCGGTAGAGCGGCCGCACGCTCGAGGCGCTCACGACCCCCGGTCCGTCCGCCGCCGGCCAGGCCTGATGCGGTGGCCCGACGCGGTGGCCCGACGCGGTGGCACCTGGCCCTGGCCAGCTGTGGCGCTGGTCAGCCCTTGAGCAGGGTCATCGCCTCGGCGCGGGTCTTCGGGTCGTCGCGGAACTTCCCGCGCACCGTCGAGGTCACGGTCTGCGCACCGGGCTTGCGGATCCCCCGCATCTCCATGCAGAAGTGGCGAGCTTCCACCACGACCATCACCCCACGGGGGTCCAGCGCACGCTCGAGCGCGTCGGCGATCATCGCCGTCATGCGCTCCTGCAGCCCCGGTCGCTTGGCGCAGACGTCAACGAGGCGCGCCAACTTCGACAGGCCGGTGACCTGTCCGCTGGCGTTGGGGAGGTAGGCGACGTGGGCGTGACCGGTGAAGGGCACCAGGTGGTGCTCGCACATCGAGTGGAACTCGATGTCGCGCATCATCACGATCTCGTCATAGGCCTCGTCGAAGGTGACCGACAGCACGTCGGCCGGGTCGACGAGCAGCCCCGCGAAGATCTCGTCGTACTCACGGGCGACCCGGGCCGGGGTGTCGGCGATGCCGGGACGGTCGGGGTCCTCCCCGATCGCCTCGAACAACAGCCGCACGGCCTGCGCGATCTTCTCGTGATCGAAGGTCCGGGAGGGCTCGATACCGGTGATGTGACGCACCCGGCGCTGCGACGCGGCGATGCTGTCGGCCCGTTCGGCGGCGAGCACCTCGAGGTCGTCGTCGAGATGGGGCTCGATCCCGTTGGTCGTGTGGGGCAGTGGGTGCACGCTCACGTGTGATCTCCTCCGTGGTGAGCGGCCCGCCCCACCATCGGGGGCGCCGTCTCCGGGCCGCGCGCTCAGCCCTGCTTCGACGCCGACGTCGAGGTGGACGGCTCCGCGCTCTGGTCCGCGGTCTGCCCGTGCGCCTGCGCGTGGCCGTTGCCGTGACCGTTCCCGTGGCCGTTGCTGCCCACCCGACTGCGACGCAGCCGTTCGATCACGGCCGCGGGATCGTCGATCGAGGGCACCGTGAGCGCCCGGCTGGGACGGTGGTGGACCGGGTCGAAGACCTCGGCGAGGAGCGCCCCGTCGACGGTCTCGACCTCCAGCAGCTTGCCCGCCAGCGACTCGAGGACATGGTCGTTCTGGACCAGGATCTCCAGCGCTTCGTCGTGGGCCTCGTCGAGCAGCGACCGGACCTCCTCGTCGATCTGCTGGGCGACCTGCCCGGAGTAGTCCGGTTGGTGACCGAACTCCTTGCCGAGGAAGGGCTGAGAGTCCTTCTGGCCGAGGGTGATCGGCCCGAGCAACGTGCTCATCCCGTACTGGGTGACCATCTCCCGGGCGGTAGCGGTGGCCTTGCGGATGTCATCACCGGCGCCGGTGGTGATGTCGCCGACCTTGAGCTCCTCGGCGACCCGGCCACCCATCATCACCGCCAGTCGGTCGATCAGCTCCGAGCGGGAGATCAGGTACTTGTCCTCGGTCGGCAGCTGCATGGTGAAGCCGAGCGCCTGCCCGCGGGGGATGATCGTGATCTTGTGCACCGGATCGGCGTTGGGCAGGGCGTGTCCGACGATGGCGTGACCCGCCTCGTGGTAGGCGACCGTGCGCTTCTCGTTCTCCGACATCAACCGGGTCTTGCGCTCCGGACCGGCGATGACCCGCTCGATCGACTCCTGGAGCTCTGCCATGTCGATCTCCTGCTTGCCGCGCCGGGCGGCGAGCAGGGCACCCTCGTTGACGAGGTTGGCGAGGTCGGCCCCGGTGAAGCCGGGGGTGGAGCGGGCGAGCACGCCGAGATCGACGTCGTCGCCGAGCGGCTTGCCTTTGGCGTGGACCTCGAGGATCGCCTCGCGCCCGATGAGGTCGGGGCGGTCCACCACGATCTGACGGTCGAAGCGGCCGGGGCGGAGCAGCGCCGGGTCGAGGATGTCGGGCCGGTTGGTGGCGGCGATGAGGATCACGGCCGTGCGGACGTCGAAGCCGTCCATCTCGACCAACAGTTGGTTCAGCGTCTGCTCGCGCTCGTCGTGACCGCCGCCCATGCCGGCACCACGGTGGCGCCCGACGGCGTCGATCTCGTCCATGAAGATGATCGCCGGGGCGTTGGCCTTGGCCTGCTCGAACAGGTCGCGCACGCGTGAGGCGCCGACCCCGACGAACATCTCCACGAAGTCCGAGCCGGAGATGGAGAAGAACGGGACGCCGGCCTCACCGGCGACGGCGCGGGCCAGCAGGGTCTTCCCGGTCCCCGGAGGGCCGTAGAGCAGGACACCCTTGGGGATCTTGGCGCCCATGGCCTGGAACTTCTGGGGGTTCTCGAGGAACTCCTTGATCTCCCTGAGTTCCTCCACGGCGGACTCGGCGCCGGCGACATCGGAGAAGGTGACCTTCGGGGCGTCCTTGGAGACCATCTTGGCCTTGGACTTCCCGAACTGCATCACCCTGCCGCCACCGCCCTGCATGTTCTGCATCAGCAGGAAGAAGATCCCGAGGATCAACACGAAGGGGATCACCGTGGCCAGGATCTGGACCAGCGCACCGGTCTGTTCGGCATCGAACTGGACGTCGGCGATCAGGCCCTGGTCGATCCAGCGGCGCAGCTGGTCGCCGTTGATCTCCGAGTTGTAGACCGTCGTGAACGCGACCGTCGAGCCACCCGAGCGGCGCTCGCCTTCGATCGACTCCGAGCGGTTGCCGATCGTGGTGACGGTGAGGTCCTGGTTCTGGAGCTCTCCGCCTTCCACCGCCGCCTGGAACTGGCTCCAGGTCAGCTCGGTGGGTGCGGTGGCCGACGCGAACACGCCGAACCCGATCCACATCGCCGCGACCAGCGCGATGACCCACGGCAGTGGGCCGCGCAGCAGACGCTGTGTTGGCTTCTCGTTCGCCACGGAACCACCTCTCGGGGCCGATGCGGGCGGTCGTCGGGGGTTTGACGACACGTGGGAGGCACCCTTGGCAAGGGTTCGATGCTACCAGTGGACCAGGCCTGCTCCCCGGGGCGTTCCTCCCTGCGCGCGCACGGTGGGCGCACCCCCCCTGGCCAGCAGCATCAGCCGCCGTAGGCCTCGGGCTTGAGGGTGACGATGTCGTTGAGGCCCCGGTAGTGCTCGGAGAAGTCGAGGCCGTAGCCCACCACGAACACGTCGGGCACCTCGAACCCGACGTAGCGGATCCGCAGATCCACCTCACGTCGGGAGGGTTTGGTGAGCAGGGACAGGACCTCGACCGACGCGGGCTTGCGGGACCGCAGGTTCTTCAGCAGGTAGTCGAGGGTGAGGCCGGAGTCGACGATGTCCTCCACCACCAGCACGTGCTGGCCCTCGATCTGCGTGTCGAGGTCCTTGAGGATGCGGACCACACCCGAGGATGTCGTCGCCGAGCCGTAGGACGACACCGCCATGAAGTCCACGGCAGCCGGGATGCCGAGCCGTCGATGCAGGTCGGAGACCACGAAGATCGCGCCCTTGAGCACGCCGACCAGCAGCAGCTCCCGGCCGGCGTAGTCCCGGTCGATCTCCGCGGCCAGCTCGTCGAGCTTCGCGGCGATGTCCGCGGCCGGGATGAGGACGTCCTCGATGTTGGTTCGGTACTCGTCGGGGATACGCGCGTTGGCAGACGCGTCGGACATGATGTCGGTTCCCGTCGCAGCGGAGTCCTGGAGCCACCGCACCGGCGGTGGGGTACGCAGCGTAGTCGCGCGGCCACGCCAGCGGCCTGTCCGGCGGGGCGGCCGGACGGCGCGACGGACCGGCCGGGCGGCGCGACGGACCGGCCGGGCGGCGCGACGGACCGGCCGGACGGCGCGACGGACCGGCCGAGCTGCGCTAGGGACCGGCGGGCCCGTCACGGACCAGGGCGAGGGCGATCCTCGGCTCCCTGCGTCCATCGGCGGCCAGGGCGCCGTCCACCGCGAACCCCGGCAGCCACACCACTCGCTCACCGCTGANCACNACGGGCCAACGGTCCCGGAGCGTNCGGGGCAGGTGGGCGTCCCGCAGCACCGCAGCGACCCGGCGGGTGCCCGCGATCGTGCGGATCCGGTCGCCCGGCTGCGGCGGGCGGGCATGGAGGCCGCTCGCGAGGTCGGGCAGGGCGATCTGCACCCGGTCCCGCCGCCCACCGGTGGGCACCAGCAGTCGGTCCGCGGGCACCGGCACCGGCGACCACACCGCCGGGATCCCCAGGGGCAGCTGGTCCTCGCGACCGCGGTGGTCGGGGTCGCTGTCAGCGGTCCGGACCTCGATCGCGGCGTCGAGCTCCGGCCAGCGCGTCCTCCCCGGCAGCTCGAGAGGGCGAGGTGGTGGCAGTGGCGCGGTCACGGGCGCGAACACGAGCACGGCCCGGGTGACCTCGAGCTGGACGGCCCCCGGCAGCGTGCAACGGGTCCCCGGCTCCGCAGCCAGCACGCGGGCCACGGTGTCCGAGGAGGGTGGCTGCTGGAGATGCGGCGCCAGGGCGTCGCGCACCCGACGCCGGGCCAGGGCCGGATGAGCGCGGCGCAGCGCCGGACGCTGCAGCACGGTGACCCGGCCGAGGGTGGCCATCGGTACGGCCGGCCGGGCCGCGGCATCCAGCGCGTCGGCATCGTCGTGGGCGAGGGCCGCCAGCCGGGTCAATGCCCCGACGGGGTCCGGGGCCACGTGGACAAGAGCCGGCAGGACCCGGTGACGCACCACGCTGCGACGCACCGCGGGGTCGTCGTTGGAGGCGTCGTGGGCCGCGGGGATCCCCTCCCCCGCCACGAACCCGTGCACGTCGGCGCGACGCAGCCGGAGCAGCGGCCGCAGCAGCCGACCCTGGCTCGGGCGCATCCCCGCCAGTCCGTCGTTGCCGGTGCCCCGGGCCGCCCGCAGCAGGACCGTCTCCGCCTGGTCGTCGGCAGTGTGGCCGAGCAGGATCGCGACCGCCCCGACCGTGTCGGCGACAGCGTGCAGAGCGGCGTAGCGCACGGTGCGGGCGGCGGCTTCGGGGCCCCCGGCTCCGGCGGGGACCTGGACCGCTTCGCTGCGGCACGCCGCGCCGAGCCAGGCGCCGTGCTGGAACACCAGGCGCCGCTCGGCGTCCTCCACCTCGGTGTCTCTGAGCCCGTGGGCGACGTGGACGAGTGTCAGGCGCAGGTCGTCCCGGGCCTCGGCGACGAGGAAGACCAGCGCCGTGGAGTCGGGGCCGCCGGAGCACGCCACCACCACCGCAGCGGCTTCCTCGAGGTGGCGGAGGGCGTTGGCCACCTCCGCGACCAGCGCCGGACGAGACTGACCGGCCGGCAGGGCGGCGACCGGACCTTCCCTCACGTCCCGCTCACCCGCGCGAGCCACTCGTCGGGGTCGGTGATCTCCGCGGCCCGCGGCAGGAACTCCGGTGCGGCGAAGGCGCGGTTGAGCCCGTCGGTCCCGGCGTGGTCCAGCACGTGGTTGACGAACACCTCACCCTCGCGGTACTGACGGCGCTTCATCTCGAGCCCGGCGACGGCGGTGAGGACCTTGGAGGTCACGTCGCCGTGACGGGAAGCCAGCGCTTCGCGCACCCCGGCGGGATCGTCGACCAAGCCGTCGGTCGCCCCGTACATGGTCGCGTTGCCGTGGCCCTCGAGCAGGCTCATCAGGCCCTGGGCCTCGTCGACCACCTCGACCTGCTCATCGGTCAGGACGGTCTCCAGCAGGGGCCTGAGGTCGCCCGTCTCCTTGGCAGCGGCGATGGCGCCGGGCAGGCGCGGCAGCAACTCGGCGAGCTGGTTGCCATCGATGCGGGTGTGGTGGAGGTACCGCTCGACCAGGCCGCGCAGGTGGTCCCCGAGCCAGGGGTTGGCGTCGAACTGCAGGCGGTGCGTGACCTCGTGCAGGACCACGGTGCGGCGGATGTCACCGGCGACCCGACCGTGGTCGTCAGCGAGGTCGAGGAGGTTGGGGCCCACCACCAGCAGCTGGCCGGTCCCGGCTCCGGCCAGCGGCAGGACGAACTGACCGAGCACCTTGGTCGAGAGCAGACCCAGCAGCCCGCCCAGCTGGATCCCGAGCACCCGCCGGCTGGCGTTCGGCCGCTGCTCGAGCCGCTCCCGGAGAGGTTCGAACGCGCCGGCGACGACCTCCAGGTTGGTCCTCACCCACGCCGTGCGACCCACCACGCTGACCGTGGTCGCCGGAAGGTCACGACCAAGGTCGGTATAGCGACGTGCGGCATCGTCGATCCCCGGCAGCTCCGCGTGGACGTCGGCCCGGAGCGCCGCGATCCGGTCGGGGTCGGCACGCTTGGCAGGCGCGACCAGGCTGGCCGTACGCAGGGCCGTGCGCAGGTCGATCAGCGGACGACGGGCGGCCGGGTCGACCCCGGGGGCGCCGTCGGCGCGGTCAGCGGGCTCTTGGCTCAGGTCGACGCCCGATCCTTCGATGGCGGCGCCACGCGGAAGCGGTAGATCAGCAGCAACAGCACCAACCCGATGAAGCCGAGCGCCGTCAGCAACCAGGCCGCACCCCACGTGAACGGGGTCTCGCGGTCGCCGTAGTCGCCGAGGTCACGCGCGGGGTTGTCCTCCGCGTCGCGTGGCGCCGGCTCGGGGCCGACAGGCTCGTCATCGACCGCCAGGACGATCCTGTCGGCGCCGGAACCGGGGACGTCCGGTGCGCTGTCCGCGAGAGCCAGGCCGGGCAGCAGCGCCAGCACGCCGAGCACGGCGACGAGCAGCGCGGTCAGGCGACGCATCGCGGGCACCTCCGGGTCGGACGGAAGGAGCGGGATCGTGCGGCGGGATCCCTTCGGGGTGGGGACGGGAGCCTAGCCGCTCGGTCCCCGTCACACGCAGCCGACGCCGGCGTGACATCCACCAGCCCGGCAACCGTTGCATCTGCAACTACTTCGGGTATGCTGCTGGCACCGCACCCCTCCGCCCGCCCCCGCGACTGCTCTCCCCCACATCCCGCCAGTCTCCGGCCACCTCGGCGGCCGAAGGTGGGGGGAAGCCGTTCCCACCTCGCCGTCCCGCAAGGAGCCACCATGCCGGCCGTGACCGTCGACGACCTGCTCACCCTGCCGCGCATCACCCCTGCCCCCTGGGAGGTGGCCACGGCCCGACCCGTGCGCTCCGTCACCACGGCACCCCGCGGGTTCGAGGGCGAAGGGTTCCCGGTGCGCCGGGCCTTCGCCGGCGTGGAACTCGCCGACCTCGACCCCTTCATCCACCTCGACCAGATGGGTGAGGTCGAGTACGCACCGGGCGAGCCCAAGGGCACGCCCTGGCATCCCCACCGCGGGTTCGAGACCGTCACCTACATGCTTGACGGACGCCTCGACCACCAGGACTCCCACGGTGGCGGCGGGATGATCACCGACGGCGACACCCAGTGGATGACCGCCGGTTCAGGGCTGCTGCACATCGAGGCGCCCCCGGAGGAGGTGGTCATGCGGGGTGGGTTGTTCCACGGCTTCCAACTGTGGGTCAACCTGCCGAAGGCGCAGAAGTGGAGCGAGCCGCGCTACCAGGACCTGCGAGGTTCCGACGTCGCGCTGGCGACCTCCCACGACGGTGGAGCACTGCTGAGGGTCATCGCCGGCGACGTCGCCGGGATGGTCCAGGGGCCGGGCTCGACCTACACCCCCATCACCCTGATCCACGCGACCCTCGAGCCAGGCGCGGAGCTGCGACTGCCCTGGCGTCCCGACTTCAACGCGTTGGCCTACGCGCTGGCCGGTCACGGGACCGTGGGGCGAGAGCGTCGTGCGCTGCAGATGGGCCAACTCGCCGTCTTCGGGTCGGGAGACGAGGTCGTCATCACGGCGGCGGACAGCCAGGAGTCCCGGTCGCCGAAGCTGGACGTGCTGCTGCTCGGCGGCCAGCCCATCCGCGAGCAGGTCGCCTGGTACGGCCCCTTCGTGATGAACACCAAGGCGGAGGTCATCCAGGCCTTCGAGGACTTCCAGGCCGGCCGGCTTGGCCGGATCCCTGCGCTGCACGACCACGGCAACGTGGACGTCACGCAGCGCTGAGCCCGCGCCTCCCGGCCGCGTCCCGGCCGCGTCCCGGCCGCGTCCCGCCCGCGTCCCGGCCGCGTCCCGCCCGCGTGCCGCCCGCGTGCCGCCGGGATCGCAACACATCGACCACCCAGCGGTCACATCGTTGCGATCCAA
>SL_8KL_010_SEDDRAFT_10002395_pt1 | contig 15895 bp, 14 predicted proteins | sample SodLakKL_010_SED_4_FD_11160 | JGI IMG/M metagenome (IMG submission 11160)
CCCGGGCAGCGTTAAGATCCCTGTTTTAATAACCTTAATAAATGATATAATAAATTCATGTAAAGCTATAGTTGCCAAAACTTTAATGTAAGAAGGAGGATGTTGTATGTTAAAAGTAGGAATTAATGGTTTCGGACGAATCGGAAGGATGACCTTGCGCGCTTCCCTAAATAACGAGAAGGTGAAAGTGGTCGCAGTTAATGATCTATCCGACAGAGAATCCCTTGCACACTTGCTAAAATACGATTCTGTTTACGGGATACTTGATGCTGAATTAAAAACCGATGACCAGGGCTTCTTAATTGACGGCGAGAGGGTCAGGGTTTTTTCTGAGCGTGAACCGGCCAAAATACCCTGGAAAGATGCAGGAGTTGACGTGGTAATTGAATCTACCGGTATTTTCACCAAGCGTGATGCAGCGGCAGCACACCTTGAAGCCGGGGCAGAAAGGGTGATCATATCAGCACCTGCAGCGGTGGATGAAGTGTTTGTCCTTGGTGTAAATGAACATAAGTATGATCCTGAAAAGCACTATGTAATTTCCAATGCCTCATGCACTACAAATGCCCTGGCACCCCTGGTTAAAGTGCTGCATGAAAATTTTGGCCTGGTAAAAGGTCTCATGAATACAACCCATGCTTATACCAACGATCAAAATCTGCATGATTTCCCCCACAAGGACCCCCGCCGGGCCAGGGCTGCTGCCCTTTCCCTGATTCCAACCTCAACCGGGGCAGCCAAGACCGTGGGTGAAGTTATTCCTGAGTTAAAAGGAAAAATTGACGGGTTTGCCATCAGGGTTCCTACCCCGACTGTATCGCTGGTAGACTTTGTTTCAGTATTGGAAAAGAACGTAACAGCTGAAGATGTTAATGAGGCTTTTAAGAAAGCTGCAGAGGGCTCACCATACCTTGCATACAGTGAAGAACCGCTTGTCTCGGTTGATTACCAGGGGAATCCCTATTCATCAACACTCGATGCCCAGTCTACTATGGTGGTCGAGGACAATATGGTCCGTATCGTAGCCTGGTATGACAACGAGTGGGGCTATTCCTGCAGGTTGATTGACCTGGCAGCGCTGATTGCTGAAAAGTAGCTCTCCGCAGGAGGTGTTTAAGTGAAAGTAAATCGAAGCATTGAAGAGATCAATCGTAAAATTAAATCCGGAAAAGCAGTGGTCTTAACAGCGGAAGAGATAATTGGGGTTGTGGAGGAAAAAGGCACTGTTAAGGCGGCAGAAGAAGTTGATGTTGTAACTACCGGAACTTTCGGGCCGATGTGCTCTTCTGGTGTATTCCTGAACCTGGGTCATCCGCAGCCGCGTATAAAGTTAGGTGAAGTATACTTAAATGATGTTGCCGCCTATGCCGGGATAGCAGCGGTCGATTTATACCTGGGGGCCACAGCCCTTCCTCCAACCGACCCCACAAACCTGAAACACCCCGGGGATTTTATTTACGGTGGTGGCCATGTTATAGAAGATCTGGTGGCCGGCAAAGAAATCCGTCTTGAAGCTAGTTCTTATGGAACAGATTGCTACCCCCTGAAGAAAATTGAAACCAGCTTCCGGCTCGATGAAATAAACGAAGCGGTTCTTTATAATCCCCGCAACGCATATCAAAACTATAACGTAGCCGTTAATCTCGGTGATAAGACAATTTACACCTATATGGGGATATTAAAGCCGAAGATGGGAAACGCTAACTATAGTTCGGCCGGGCAGTTGAGCCCGCTTTTCAATGATCCCCTCTTAAAAACAATTGGCATGGGTACCCGTATTTTTCTCGGTGGTGGTATCGGCTACGTGGCCTGGCATGGTACTCAGCATAACCCGTCTGCCAGCCGTGACCAGAAAGGCCTTCCGGAAGGACCGGCCGCCACCCTGGCCTTAACTGGCGATCTCAAGCAAATGCAGCCGCGCTGGCTGAGAGGATTGAGTTATCTTGGTTACGGAGCAACTATGCAGGTGGGGGTTGGTATCCCCATCCCTATCCTCAACGAAGAAATAATGGGGTACTGCGCTGTGCGTGATGAAGATATTAAGGCGCCGGTAGTTGATTACGAAAAAGGTTACCCACAAAGGGAGAGCGGCAACCTGGGGCTGGTTAGCTATGCTGATCTTAAGAGCGGCTCTATTTCTGTGCAGGGGAAAAAGGTGCCGACTGCATCATTATCCAGTTATGCCGGGGCACGGGAAATAGCGGCAACCCTGAAGGAGTGGATTGCCAAAGGACACTTTACCCTGACAGAGCCCGCTATAAAGCTTCCTTCGGCAGATGCAGGAATATCTTTGAAGCCGATGCCCCAGCGCGACCCGGATAAGGGGGAAGGGACGTTATGATTAAACAGAAAATTGTTTTGCGCTTCCCGCCGCATATAGTTGAGCAGCCGACCATTTATCACTTGATTAAAGACTTTGATTTGATGGTAAATATTTTAAGGGCAGATATTAACCCTAAAAAAGAAGGCCGCCTGATGATGGAATTAAGCGGCAGCGAAGCTAATTATCAGCGCGCAGTGGAATGGTTAAATGAACAGGGCTTGCAAATACTAAACTTAGAGCAGCAGATTATCTGGCGTTCAGATCTATGTACTCACTGTGGTGCCTGCACGGTGATTTGCCCGACTGAGGCACTAATGTTCGAGCGGCCCGATATGAAGGTACGTTTTTCAGAGGAAAAATGTATCGTTTGTGAACTTTGTTTGCGCGCCTGCCCGGCCAGGGCCATGGAAACTCTTGTTGAGAATGCTAATTTTCAGTGATGAACAGCAAACGAATTTACCGCACTGCTGCAAAAGGGGTCAGGCTGCACTCTTTTCATGTCACGGTTAAAGAAACTGACTTATGGGTAGCTGTAGGCAGCAGTGCATTTTACGAAGAGCTGCCTGAAGAAACAGAACAGCAGGTCTGGAAAATACGACTAATCCTTGAAACTTACCTGGAGCGCAATCCTGACTTTGCCAAATCTCTTGAGCCTTTCCTGCTGCAGCCGACGGCGCCTGACATAGTCAGAAAGATGGTCAGGGCCGGTAACCTGGCCGGTGTGGGTCCGATGGCAGCGGTAGCCGGCATGTTTGCTGAAGAAGCAGGTAAATACCTGCTGCAAAAATCACCCGAAGTAATTGTTGAAAATGGCGGTGATATTTTTTTAAAAGTAGTTCAGCCGGTCAGTGTAGGTATATACGCGGGCAGTTCACCATTAAGCGGAAAGTTAGCCCTGCAGGTTCATCCATCTCAAACACCTATTGGTGTTTGCGCTTCTTCAGGAACGCTTGGACCTTCCTATAGCATGGGAAAGGCGGATGCAGCGGTAGCAGTTTCAGAGTCCTGCGCCCTGGCAGATGCTGCAGCAACAGCCATGGGAAACCTGGTTCAGGTTGCAGATGACCTGGAGGCGGCACTGGAGTTTGCAAAAAGCGTGGAAGGAATTTCCGGTGCTCTGGTTATATGTTCTGATAAGATTGCGGCCTGGGGAGATATTGAGCTTAGCAGGGTTTCGGATAAATAAGTAAATTATCACTGCCCAGCCTGTGTCGGATCCTAATTTTGCACGCAGCGATCAGGGAGCGAAGGCTTACTATAACGGGATAAAAGAATAAACCGGGTGCAAGGCTGAAGCTAGGCCGCTGCAGTTTCAGCCTAAACTATCTGCGAGAGAAGTTTTTTAGCGGGCCTGATAGTTACAAGATAATTTTAAAAGGAGACGATAAGATGCCCTTACTGCCTTACAAGAACTATAAACCTGAAATCAAGGAAGATGTTTTTATTGCCCCCAATGCTTACGTCATTGGCAATGTGAAGATCGGTTCCCGTGCCAGTATCTGGTACGGTGCTGCAATCCGTGGCGATATGGACGAAATAACAATAGGGGAAGAAAGCAATATTCAGGATAATGTAACGATACATGTTGACTTTGCAACGCCAACCAGGGTCGGACGCAGGGTTACAGTAGGCCACAATGCAGTTATACACGGCGCCATTGTAGAGGATGGAGCGCTTATCGGAATGGGATCGGTTATTCTTAATGGAGCTGTAATCGGCCAGGATAGCCTGATTGCCGCGGGCAGCTTGATTACGCCGGGGACTGAAATACCACCACGCTCACTGGTTATGGGCTCGCCTGGAAAAGTTGTAAAAACCCTGGAAGAGGATCAACTGCCGGTTAAAGCAGAGATGTACCGTAATTATCTTGATCTGGCCAAAGATTACCGTCAGACTGAATCCGGTTGAAGTGCTTGACAAACTGAGCTATAATATTTATGCGTTTTGCCGGCATAGCTCAAATGGTAGAGCAGCTGAATCGTAATCAGCATGTTGGGGGTTCAAGTCCTCTTGCCGGCTCCATATTTTAAACGGTAAGGGGTTTGGATAACATATCCAGGCCCCTTACCGTTTAACGTATTGTCCAGCTTTTTCAATGTCGACACCATAAATTGCTGAATATTAAAAGATATTAGCTGAAAAAAATAGAGAAAGGTTAATTTCACCTTTCTCTACAAGTTAATGAAAATCACAATTCTTATTTGACTGCTTAAAAAAGATCAAACCAGTTAATTGTTGCAGCTGAGCCTGCCGGGAAATTCTCCATTGCAAAAGAATCCCGAATTGAGGCCATTCCGATTACAGTCATGTTTTCACTTAGGTAAGCGCCGGAGTATGGGCTGCTGATATCGATATAGCGTTTGGTTTCACCGGATGAAACGTAGGACTCCTGCTCAATGTTAAAGTAATCGCCTACATAGTCATCATCACCGACATTTTCATATGCCCCGTGAGCTGCTTCGAAATTCTGACTTAATGAACCGACTTCTCCGGGTTCTGCAGTAACGCTGACCGCCCAAATTTGACTGGTCAGTGGTTCAGGATCAGATGTACTTACGGTAAAACCTGTAGTAACCAAAGCAAAGCCTATGCTTAAGACAACCATCAATCCAATATATTTTTTCATAGCTTTCTCCTCTTCTCACTTCAAAATCAAACATACAACATTTTTAGCATATCACAGGACAAAGCTTATGTCAACTAATTTAAAGCTATAACAGGGCAATGTCTAATGCTAACAACCTGTAAATACCTGATATATAGAGCATTTATAAAAATATTATTTTCTTCATCTATGGCAAATAATCGAGGCTATAAAACATTATGTTAACTATTATCTGGTTTGTTATTACACTGATTTTTTATGCTGAGTTAAGCCTATAAAAAAATGAGCACAGCAAATAACTGTGCTCAATAACTATTTAAAAAGAGGGGGTCAACTCACTTAATATTATAGAGGTATAAGATTACAACAATATTACAGGCAGGTTATTATTGCAAATATTCGAGTCCTATCCTTATTCCCCCGCCTGGTCCAGCTGATTTAAAAAGTCTTCTTTTATTTTCTTCTGCAGTTCCCGGTCATTTATCACTTTCTGACCGGTAATTGCCATGGCTTTACCCGCAGTCAGCATTACCTCGTAAGCCTGTTCAGTATCGCATAATGAGGCAAATTCAAAAGTATGCCTCGGCACCCATTCGTCTGTCAATGCCAGCATCGGGTAAATTGAAGGAGTGACACGGCTGACATTGCCCATATCAATAGAGCCGATTCCCACATCATGTTTCGATTCCACGCTATAACCGGCTTCGTCAAGGCTTGCGGCGAATGTGTCACCAAGTACTTTATTGCTGAGCATTGCTTCATAAGGATAATCAGACTCACTTACTTCGAGATCTGTTCCGGTTGCAATAGCAGCGCTGCGGGCACAATTAATAACTTTTTCTACAACTTCTTTTAAATATTCGCTGTTGCTGGCCCTGATTAGGAAATTGGCAGCAGTCCGATCGGGGATAACGTTAACAGCGACCCCTCCCTCGGTAATAATACCATGAATGCGGGTATTGTCTTTCAGATGCTGTCTCAGGGCGTTAATATTGTTGAAAGTTTGGATTACTGCATCAAGAGCATTGCGCCCTTCCCAGGGCTCACTGGAAGCATGGGCATTTTTGCCATGGAATATAAATTTATAATCCCTGCAGGCCAAAGAATCTATGTGAATCCGGGTTGCACAATCGGGGTGAAACATCATTGCTGCATCTATATCATCAAAAACGCCCAGCCTGACCAGGTCCACTTTACCTCCATGTTCTTCTTCATCAGGAGTGCCTATAATTGAGATTCGCCCGGGTTGATTTTCTATTGCTGAAGCAAGGGCAACTCCTGCTGCAACTGAAGCGATGGCGATCAGGTTGTGTCCGCATCCGTGTCCTATTTCCGGCAGGGCATCATATTCTGCGCAAAATCCTACATGGTAGCCTTCTTCTCCTTTGCTGGCCATAAAAGAAGTTTTCAGGCCACCGACACCGCGGAAAATTTTAAAACCTTTACTTTCCAGGTACTTTGTAATTAAATCTACGGCAATGAATTCGTTTCGTCCTGTTTCAGGATTGTTGTGAATCTCCCTGGCCATTTTTATTAAATTTTCATTCTCTTCTTCAATACTTTTGACAATACGCTCATAGTTAGCCATTTCATTATCACCAACTTATCTGATATGTTTTCAATTCCTATATTAGCATAGAAATAAGCAATAATCATAATTATTTGATTAAACAGTTCTCTGTGATAAAATTATTATTAAGAGATCACTAATTTAATCAAATTGAGGGAGGTATTATTATGCCGGAAATAACTTTTTTGGGCCATGCCGGCTTTATGCTTGGCGAGGAAGGTAAGGAAATCCTTTTATTTGATCCTTATATAACTGACAATCCCCAGGCATCGGTTACAGTTGATGATCTAAAGGCTGATTTTATACTGGTATCACACGGTCATTTTGACCATCTCGGTGATGCTTACAAGATTGCAGAAAAAAGCGGAGCAACAATTATCTCAACTGCAGAAATTGCAGGACAGGCGGGTGAAAAGGGGTTAAATTCTCACCCCCAGCATCTTGGTGGAAGAAGCAGCTATCCTTTTGGTTCAGTTAAGCTGACCCTTGCATTTCATGGATCAGGCATTCCCGGCGGCCATGCCTGCGGCTTTGTAGTAGACTATTATGGAAAAAATATTTACTTTGCGGGTGACACAGCGCTCTTTGGTGATATGAAACTTATCGGCGAACTCGACACCCTCGATCTTGCTCTTCTGCCGATCGGCGATAATTTCACCATGGGTATTGATGATGCAGTGGTTGCGGCATCATTTCTTAAAGCTAAGACCGTGATCCCCTACCACTATAACACCTGGCCGCCGATAGAAGCCGACCCCGAAGAGTTCAAAAAGAAAATTGAACAGAAAACTGACAGCAGCTGTGTGGTAGTTCCTCCCGGCAGCAGCTACAAGTTTTAAAGATTATTTGTAAGGGTTGGAAGGTTTGGTGTGACAGTTTCTGAGGTGATTAGCCTAGCGCGGTGGAAATTAAATTTCAGTCTGAAAAAGTGTGTCAGGAGATCCATCTCCCCTGGCACACTTATCTTTGATGGTGATATTTGCCCCTCTCAGCCACTTATAGTATCATTAATAAGGGAGCAAAATTAATGGAAAAAGGTAGCTGCTCAGTCAGCCTGCTAAAGAAAACTTCGCTCGCTGATCGCTCCAGTTATTTTTAGCAGGCCTGGTAGTGCCAAACGATGCAGGTTAATTAGATAAATAGCTATTTTAACAGACAAATTGTGAAGGATGATAAGAAATGGATTTAAATACTTTAAGAAAGAGCTTTGATAAAGTTGGCTATATCTGTGACGAAAGCACTTTGCTGACAGTGTTCCTGGCTATTGATTTGCAAAAACCGATCCTGATAGAAGGAGCGCCCGGTGTAGGTAAGACCGAGATGGGTAAAGTCTTGGCGGAAATACTGCAGACTGATTTAATTCGCCTGCAGTGTTATGAAGGTCTTGACGAAACCAAGGCTCTTTATGAATGGAACTACCAGCGGCAGCTGCTGCGGATTCAGATGAACAGATCACTGGAAGAAGAGCAGATTCGGGAAGAGGATCTTTTCTCCAGGGAATATCTGCTGGAACGGCCGTTGTTGAGAGCTATTCAAGCTGAAAAGCCTGCAGTGCTCTTGATTGATGAAGTTGATAAATGTGATCCTGAGTTCGAGGCGTTTCTCTTCGAGGTGCTCTCAGACTTTCAGGTATCGGTCCCGGAGCTGGGCACTATTTCGGCTAAACATATCCCGGTCGTTGTCCTGACCAGTAATAATGAGCGAGAGTTGTCAGATGGGTTAAAAAGACGCTGTCTTTATCTTTATCTTGATTTTCCAGAAGTGGAAAAGGAAGTGCGGATCATCAAGGCAAAAGTTCCCGGCGTGGCCGACCGGTTATCCTGGGAAACTGCACGGGTAGTTTCCCATCTGCGCAGGCATGAAGACCTGCGCAAGAAACCATCTATTTCTGAAACACTGGACTGGGTCCGGGCCCTTGTGGCTCTGAACCGGAGCCGTCTTGACGGCAAGCTGGTGGCCGACACACTAAACCTGGTTTTAAAAACACATGCCGATCAGCAGTACTTTACGAAGGAAATCGGTCCTGATGGCGTTGAAAAAATCTTAAAATCCACGGATGACGGCGGTGATATGTGCCGATGTCAATAATGGAAAAAATACCTCTGGGCCGGGATAGCCATTTAACAGAAAATCTGGCAACATTCGTTGAACTGCTGCGCTGCGAAGGCCTGCCGCTGGGAACAACTGAGCTGATTGATGCATTACAGGCCCTGGAAAGAGTAGACCTTTCTGACCGGACTGCTTTTAAAATTGCTCTCAGGGCAGCCCTGGTGAAAAGTCAACGAGATTTTGCTGCTTTTAACCGCATATTTGATCATTTTTTTGTTGATTTTGATGTTCACCAAAAAAGGGTTGAGCAAAGCAATCAGTACCAGCAGGAACAGCAGGAGCAAATCAGCCTGGCCGATCAAGACCTGCAATTTAAAGGAGAATCCCTTCAGCTATCTGATGATGAGCTGCAGCAGTATTCATCCATGACACAGGATGAACAGAGCCGGCTCCAGGACTTTTTACATAAAACTGAAACGGGGAAAAATGTTGAACCGCGGTTCCGCCCGCTCCTGGAAAATGTGGTGAAAAGCCACCTTCGTTACTGTCGAAACCGTGATAGTGAAGCTGATAATAATGCTTCCGGCTTTGAAGGTGATGGAGCCGGTAGCGGTTCAACTTCTGCTGATCAAAATATCCGCGAAAAAGATATTGAAGCGATCCGGTCTTCGGATATGCCTTCAGCAGAGCATCTTCTACAGCAGCTATCACGCAAGCTTGCTGTGAAAATCCTGAGAAGGAGACGGGTGGGGCCGCGCAGCGGAGCGCTTGATCTGCGCCGTTCGTTGCGTGATAATATGCGCTTCGGCGGAGTGATATTTAACCTTAAGAGAAGGCCGAAACGGCGTTCAAAGCAGCAGATCCTGCTTTTGTGTGACGTTTCAGCTTCCATGAAACAGTACAGCACATTTGTCATACATTTTATGATGGGCCTGCAGGATGTTGTCCGCAACCTTTCCTGCTTCAGTTTTGCGGAGCAGGTTGAAAACCTGACCCCGGAACTTAAGGGAAGGTCCGGGCTGCAGCATGTCCTGGAAAGTGTTGTTCGGCACAGTAAAAACTGGGGAGGAGGAACAAACCTCGGCAGCTCTCTGGAAGAACTAAGCCGCAAGTACCCTGATTACTTAAATGCGAAAACCACGGTGATTATAGTCAGCGATACCCGGACTGTATCGATTGACCGTGCTCTCAAGGCACTGGAAAAACTTGATGATCGGGTCAAACGGATCATCTGGTTGAATCCACTGCCCCTTGAACGCTGGCCTGATTATCGCTCGGTAAATATAATTGCTTCAAAAGTCGAAATGTGGCCCTGTAATACTATTGCCCAGCTGGAAGAAGTTTTAACCGGGCGACTTTAGATAAAAAAACAGGAGGAGAAATAATGACCAAACGAATAGCTATAGCAGGTAAAGGTGGAACAGGCAAAACCACCCTGGCTGCTCTCTTAACACGTTACCTTGTAGAAGAAAAGAAGGACAGCAGTATCCTGGCAGTTGATGCCGATGCCAATGCCAACTTAAATGAGGCTCTCGGCCTGGAAGTTACACAAACAATTGGCACTATCCTGGAAGACACCAAGGACCCAAAAGCTGTACCCACGGGGATGACCAAGGATATTTTTATAGAATACCGCTTAGCCCAGGCCATGGTGGAGGAAGATGCTTATGACCTGGTGGTCATGGGCAACCCTCAGGGGCCGGGTTGTTATTGTTACCCGAATGACCTGCTGAAAAATTACCTGGAGAAACTCAGCAAAAATTATGATTATGTGGTCATAGATAATGAAGCAGGCCTGGAGCACCTCAGCAGGCGTCTGCTGCCCAGCGTGGATCTGCTTCTTGTAACCAGTGATTCCACGGCCAGGGGTGTTCGCTCGGCCGCGAGAGTGAAAGAAATTGTTAACAATGTCCAGATAGCAGTTTCAAAGATGGGCTTGATTATAGGTCGCAGCCAGGAAGGTGTGGCGGACCAGCTGCAGGATGAAATCAAGAAAAGCGGACTTGAGCTTTTCGGTGAAGTTCCCAATGATCCCCTGGTTGCTGAATATGATTTAAAAGGGCAACCACTTTTAAAGCTGCCGGATGATTCGGAAGCAGTAAAGGCGACGAAAAAAATATTCGATTCCCTTTCAGTCTAAAAATAAGACCAAAAGAGAGTTGACAGTTATGCTATTTAAAGGCCGCCGCCAGGCCGGTGAAAAACTGGCCGAGTTACTGAAGCAATACAAAGGACAGCAGCCCTTGATCCTGGCTGTTCCCAGGGGCGGGGTTGCTGTTGCAGAACCGGTTTGGGAAAGTCTTGGCGGGGAACTCGACCTGGTTATAACCCGAAAGCTGGGTGCTCCCGATCAGCCGGAGCTGGCAATTGGCGCAGTTTCGGCAGACGGTTTTGTGATGGTAAATGAAAATTTAACCTCACGCCTCGATATCACCGAAGATTATGTAAAAGAGATTGCCGAAAAAGAGCGGGAAGAGATAACCAGGCGCCTGGAGCTGTACCGCGGCAGCCGGCCGCTGCCAGAGGTTGATCAGCGCCTGGTTATTCTAATAGATGATGGAGTGGCTACCGGGTATACCCTTTTAGCTGCACTACGCAGTTTGCGGGAGAAAAATCCGGCCCGGCTTGTTCTTGCTGTTCCGGTCGGTCCACCTGATACCTTCACTAAGCTTGAGAAGGAAGTTGATGAACTTGTCTATGTTAAAGCGCCGGAGAACTTTGCAGCAGTGGGCCAGTTTTACAGGACGTTCAGCCAGGCCAGCGACCGGGAAGTAGCTGAAATTATGGAAAAATCATGGCGGGGAGATGATTAAATGTCTGAGCAGCAGCTTGATATTAAAAAGATTTTACAGGTTATCCCGCACCGTTACCCATTTTTATTAGTCGATAAGATTACTGAATTGAAACCGGGGGAAAAAGCTGCCGGTTTAAAAAATGTAACTATCAATGAACCCTTTTTCCAGGGGCACTTTCCCGGTGAACCGATTATGCCCGGGGTAATGATCGTCGAAGCCCTGGCCCAGGTTGGTGCGGTAGCCGTGCTTTCAATGCCGGAAAATGCACATAAACTTGCACTTTTTACCGGCATCAATAACTTTCGTTTTAAGCAGATGGTTAAACCGGGGGATCAGCTGGAGCTTGAGGTAGTGATGAGCAAAATGAGAAGCGGNCTCGGTAAGGGTGAAGCAAAAGCATTAGTTGAAGGTAAAATAGCAGCTTCCGGTGAACTATGGTTTGCTTTAGTTGACAGGGAAGACCTCAAAGAATAAATAAAAGTAATTACAGCCTATATCGTCATATACTGCCCGGCCTGCTAAAAAAAGCTGAAGAGAGCAGAGAGCGAAGGCTTTCTATAAAAAAGATTAACCCAGGCGTAAGCCTGAAGCTAAGCGTTGCAGTTGCAAATAAAATTTGACTTTATAAAGGATTTAAGGTATACTATCTGTATAATTCAATATAGTTACTCTTATCCAGAGCGGAGGAGGGACAGCCCCGATGAATCCCAGCAACCGGATTATGTGTCACGGTGCTAATTGCTGCGGAGTTTAAATACTCCGGGAGATGAGGGGTGCCACAAAGGCCTCTTAGAGAATAGAGGCTTTTTTATTTGAAGAGGTCCTTGTAGTTTCCGGACAGCTTCAGCTTGCCTTTGAGACGGCGGTTGTAAAGAACGTAACAGGAGTAACTATAAATAAAAGCTTTAGAAGGAGGAAGTATTAGTGCGACAGAAAGACTTTTTGTTTACTTCGGAGTCCGTTACCGAAGGACACCCGGATAAGCTGGCTGACCAGATATCCGACACGATTCTAGACGCTATTATGAAGGAAGATCCGAAAGGCCGGGTTGCAGCGGAAACCATGGTTACAACGGGCCTGGTTTTGGTAGCCGGAGAAATTACCACTGAGTGCTACGTGGATATTCCCAAACTGGTCCGGGAGAAGGTAATGGATATTGGTTACACCAGGGCGAAGTTTGGTTTTGACGGGGAAACCTGTGCAGTTCTTAGCTCAATTGATGAACAGTCTCCTGACATTGCCCAGGGTGTTGATGAAGCATATGAAACCAGGGGCGGTAAAAAAGATGATAAATATGATCTGGTCGGTGCCGGTGACCAGGGTTTAATGTTTGGTTTTGCCTGCACTGAAACCGAGGAATTAATGCCGCTGCCTATTTCCCTGGCCCACAAACTGGCCCAGCAGTTGGCTGCTGTCCGCAAGGACAATACTCTTGAGTATTTGCGTCCCGACGGAAAAACCCAGGTCAGTATTGCTTACCGTGATGGCAAGCCTTCACACGTGGAAACAGTAGTGGTTTCAACCCAGCATAGCGATGAAGTGAGCCTTGATCAGATTGAAAAGGATATGGTCGAACACGTTGTGCGCAAGATTGTTCCGGAGAGCTTGATTGTTCCGGAAACCAGGTACCTCATTAACCCGACAGGACGATTTGTTGTTGGCGGCCCGCAGGGTGATGCCGGTTTAACAGGAAGAAAGATTATTGTCGATACCTATGGTGGCTATGCTGCCCACGGAGGCGGAGCATTTTCCGGTAAAGATCCAACAAAGGTTGACCGCTCTGCCTGTTACGCTGCGCGGCATGTTGCCAAAAACATTGTCGGCGCCGGGCTGGCCGAACAGTGCCAGGTCCAGGTAGCTTACGCTATCGGTGTGGCTCATCCTGTTTCACTGTCGGTGGAAACCTTTGACACTGAAAAGGTGCCGGTAAAGGTTATTGAAGAAATGATCAGAAAGCATTTTGACCTGCGGCCGGCAGCGATTATTGATAACCTGAAATTGTGCAACCCGATTTATCAGCAGCTTGCTGCTTATGGTCACTTTGGCCGTCCCGAGCTTGATTTGCCCTGGGAGAAACTAGACAAAGTTGACCTGTTGAAGGAAGCGCTCCAGCCTGCATAAGAAAACTGAAGCGAGAATATAGCTCAGGCATGGAAACGCCGGTGAAGCTAAAGCGGTTCAGTTCCAGCCTGAATGAACAGCGAGTGCAGTTATTTTAAGCAGGTAAAGCTACTTAAATTGGCTGTGCAGATACATAAAATCAATTAACCCGGGAAAAGCAGTCATTAAAGGCTGCTTCTCCCGGGTTTTTCTTTAGCGCCAGGCAGGATTTAACTGCTTAAATGTGGTATAAATGAACTGTTTGACTCGTTTGCCTGAAACTACAATCTGTGGAGGTTTTTATCCTGGAGCAATTTGAAGGAACCCTGGAAAAAATCAGGTTTTACAGTGAAGAAAGTTCATACATGGTTGGTATCCTGCGCTGCAAGGACGGTAAAGCAATAACAATAGTGGGCAGCTTTCCACCTATGCGTGAAGATGAAAGCCTGCAGGTCAGCGGGCAGTGGCAGGTCCATAATCGCTACGGTAAACAGCTTGCCGTGGAACACTGGGAACGTCTTATGCCGAAAACTACTGCCGGCTTGAAAGGCTACCTCGCTTCCGGCCTGATTAAAGGAATCGGCCCGGCCACAGCGGATAAAATAGTTGATCATTTTGGGCTCGATACCCTTGATATTATCGAAAACGAACCGCACCGCCTGCAGGAAGTTGACAGCATCGGGGCAAAAAAAGCGGCGGGAATCATAGACAGTTACAAGCAGTACAAGGATGTCCAGAATGTCCTGATATTTTTGCAGGGCTATGGTGTAAGCGTAGGACAGGCGATGCGCCTTTATCGCCGGTACGGGTCGGATACAATTAAGCAAGTCCAGGAGAATCCCTACCGTATGGCAGAAGATATTTTCGGAGTCGGGTTTAAAACAGCTGATAAAATTGCCCGCCAGCTTGGCCTGCCCGAAGATGCCCCACAGAGAATCCAGGCTTCAATTTCTTATACCCTGAGCAGGGCTGCCGAACAGGGACATGTTTACCTGCCCCGGGAACTGCTCTTTGAGAGAATTAAAGAGTTGCTTAGTGACACAGGGGATACCCTGTCTGAATCATATCTTGAAGAACAACTTCGCCAGATGATTGAAGAGAAACGTCTCTTCAGCGAAATACAGGAGTCGGGAGAAGCAGTATACTATGCTCCCTTTTACCAGGCCGAGCAGGGCTGCGCCCGCTTGCTCCTGGAGCTCGAAAGCAAAGTTAGCCCCTACTCCCAGATCGAGATGAACCAGGTGCTCGGTAAGATTCAGCACGACGCTTCTCACCTCACGGAAGAGCAGCTTCAGGTTCTGGAAGAAGCTTTGCAAAATGGAGTCCTGGTGGTTACCGGTGGGCCGGGTACCGGTAAAACCACAACCATTAAAGCCCTTTTAACGACGTTCCAATCCATGAGACAAAAAGTGCTTCTGGCTGCTCCTACCGGCCGGGCTGCGAAAAGAGTTACCGAGGCAACCGGAGAGGAAGCTTCAACTATTCACCGTCTGCTTGAGTACAGCTATTCGGAAGGGGAGGGGTTCCGCTTTCAACGGAATGAAGATAACCCGGTTGAGGCCCAGGTTGTTATTATTGACGAGGCATCGATGGTAGATCTTCTGTTAATGTATAATCTGCTAAAAGCGCTTCCCGCCGGCTGCCGTCTAATCATGGTGGGAGATGTTGATCAGCTTCCGGCAGTCGGGGCCGGTAATGTGCTCAGGGATTTAATCAGCTCCGGAAATATACCCTGCTTTCGTCTTAACTACATTTTCAGGCAGGCCCGGGAAAGCCTGATCGTAGTTAACGCTCACCGGGTTAATCAGGGCGAGATGCCTTATCTGAACGTAAAAAATAAAGATTTTTTCTTCATGCAGGAGGAGGATCCGGAACATGCCGCCCAGCTGGTAGTTGAACTCTGCCAGGAAAGGCTGCCCAATTACGGGCCCTATGATCCGCTACTTGACCTGCAGGTATTAACTCCCATGCGAAAAACGGCTGCCGGGGTAGAGCGTTTGAACCAGCTTCTCCAGGAAGCTTTGAACCCCAGGAGCCGAGACAAACTTGAGGCTGCAGGCAAAGGGACTGTTTTTCGCCTGGGTGATAAAGTGATGCAGATTCGTAATAATTATCAGAAGGAAGTCTATAACGGTGATATCGGCCTGATCACTGCCATCGACAAGGAAGAAACAGAAATGGTGGTGACTTTTCGGGATTTACTTCAACCCCGTCCCGTGGTTTATGATTTCACAGAGCTTGATGAACTGGTGCTTTCTTATGCAGTTTCAGTCCATAAAAGCCAGGGCAGTGAATACCCGGTAATTATTATGCCCGTTTTGACCCAGCATTACATGCTTTTACAGCGCAACCTGCTTTATACAGGAATAACCAGGGCCCGCAAGCTCGCTGTGCTGGTGGGTAGTAAAAAAGCCCTGGCTATTGCAGTTCGCAATAATAAAGCTGAAGAGCGC
>SL_8KL_010_SEDDRAFT_10002396_pt1 | contig 15891 bp, 12 predicted proteins | sample SodLakKL_010_SED_4_FD_11160 | JGI IMG/M metagenome (IMG submission 11160)
TTTCATCTGTTTAAAATTTCTGATTCATAAGGTCAGATAGAATGTCCATGACGGTTATAATCATGCTTCTGTCTGACGGGGAGCCGTCATGGCCATTTCATTTGAATCCCTCCTCGTTCATGACCTTTTCAAGCACTTCGACGCCATCGAAGGAGAACACCTTCGCCGCTTCCAGGATCTCATCGCGGGTGAACTCGGCCTTTGCAAACGCCGCAAGTCCGAACCGGAGCAGGTCCTCGTTTTTCATCACACTGTGGCAGCCCTCGCAATTGTATCCGCGGCGGGTGCAGTAGGCATTGCAGTTGGCATAGGTGATCGAACCCAGGCACAATACTCCGCGGGACAACAGGCAGCCCTGTCTGCGGTTGGGACATTCGGAGCAGACAGATACCCCGTTGAGATCGTATTCCCTGCTAAGTTCGGAAAAAACGCAGTCTCCGCTTACGAAGCAGTTCCTGCAGTCCTGTTCGTGTTCCGAGAGCAACAGCTCCACCACCTCCCGCCGCTGGTCATACACCGGCCGGCTCTTGGTGGACACTTTGAGTCCGTCCGTAACCGGGAGTGTACAGCTGGACTGCAGCCCCGGCCTTCCGCCTTCAAGCACTTCCACCACGCACAGACGGCATCCCGCCGGCCGTGCCGAAGCATTGAGGGGATTGAAGCACAGGGTGGGCAAATGTATTCCGTTGGACCGTGCCACATCCAGGACATTCTGGCCTTCCTTGCATTCCAGTTCGGTATCATTGATGATTATTTTCATGTCAACCACCCTCCCTTATGTCACAACGCAGACATCGTTTCGCTTCCATGACGGCACACTGGTCGTCCAGGCACATGACCACTTCCTGGAAATTGTTTGCCCGTTCCCTGGCGGGAATTGTCAGAATGTCCGCCCGCGGAAGGGGTTCTTCGTTATTGGGCGGGTTCATCGAGTACTCGAACTGCGTGAGACTCTGAAGCCGGTCCAACCGGTCCTCGCCCATAAGTTTCCGGTCCATCTGACGGGCCGCGTTCTTCCCGTGCGCCACGGCTTCGATGACCGTGGCCGGACCGAGTACCGCATCACCGCCGGCAAATACCCGGGGATGGCTGGTTTCCATCGAGTAGGGATCTACAGCAATGCGCTGCCTGTGATCCATGAACTGGCCGGCCATATCACCTGCGAATTCCGTATCGATCTGCTGGCCGATGGCCGTGACGATCTGGTCGGCCATGATGGTAACCGTTTCGTACTCAACCGGAACAGGTTTTCGCCGGCCCCATTTGGTGAATTCATCCATTTTCATCTTGCGGAACACAACGCCGGCAGCCCGTCCTTTTTCTACCAGTATCTTTTCCGGAGCCAGAAGGAAGTAGAACTCAATGCCTTCCTTCTTGGCCTCGCCGATCTCTTCGGGATAGGCCGGCATATCGATTTCCTCGCGGCGGTAGGCAATGATCACCTTTTCGCATCCCATGCGGTGTGCGGTACGGGCCACATCCACCGAGACATTTCCGCCGCCGATCACCAGAATCCGCTTGCCCAGGTCCACTTTTTCACCCAGATTCATCTGACGCAGCAGTTTCATGCCGTTCAGCACACCGGGCTTGTCCTCGTTCGGCAGGTTCATCGGCAGGTCGTTCTGGGCGCCGACACCCAGGAAGACGGAATCGTACTTCTGGAGCACATCTTCAAACGGCACGTCTTTGCCGACGGCGGTATTCAGCCGGACGTGCACACCGAGGTCGATGATCTGCTGGATTTCCCAGCGCAGGATATCGCGCGGCAGGCGGTAAGGCGGGATGCCCCACATCAGCATGCCGCCCAGCTCCGACTGTGCCTCGAAGATGGTGACGTCGTGGCCGAGCCGCTTGAGGAAGAAGGCCGCCGTAAGTCCGGCAACCCCGCCGCCCACAATGGCGATTTTCTTGCCGGTGGCATCCAGGTTTCCGAGTTCGGGCCGGTATCCGGCCTGGCCGTCAAGTACTTTGTCGGAGCAGTACCGGTGGATCATCATCACGGACAGTGGCTGATCCATCAGGTTGCGCTGGCATCGTTTTTCGCAGGGATGGTCGCACACGCGGCCGCAAATCGCCGGGAAGGGATTGTCCTGGCGCTGCAATTCGTACGCTTCGCCATAGCGCCCCTCAGCCACCAGCTGCATCTGTCCGGGCACGTCGGTCCCGGCCGGACACGTATCCTGGCACGGGGTCAGGAAGAGTGATGCGCAGGTGGATGACGGACACTTTTTATTGAGGATGTGCTGCTCATACTCGTGGCGGAAGTATTTCAGCGTGGTGAGCACCGGATTGGGTGCCGTTCCGCCAAGCGCGCACAGCGAGCCGTCACGGATCTGCACGGAGAGGCGCTCCAGCAACTCGATGTCGCTCATTTTGCCGCCGCCCTGGCAGATGCGTTCCAGGACCTCGAGCATGCGGCGTGTGCCCATCCGGCAGGGCGTGCACTGTCCGCATGACTCTTCCACACAGAACTCCAGGAAGTAACGGGCGATATCCACCATGCAGGTATCCTCGTCCATGGCCACCATACCTCCGGAGCCCACGATGGAGCCGAGTTCCTGGAGGTTTTCGTAGTCCACTGCCACATCCAGCATTTCCGCCGGGATGCACCCACCGGACGGACCGCCGGTCTGCACGGCCTTGAACGCGCGTCCGTACTGCATTCCGCCGCCGATCTCGTAGATGATATCCTTCATTTTGGTACCCATGGGAATCTCCACGAGTCCGGCCCGCTCGATCTTGCCCACCAGGGAGAAGACCTTGGTCGCCTTGCTGCGTTCGGTGCCCATGCCGTTGAACCACCGGGCGCCCTTCTCGAATACCATGGGGATGTTGGCCCAGGTCTCCACGTTGTTGACGTTGGTGGGCTTTCCGAAAAGTCCCGAGCTGGCCGGGAAGGGTGGACGGGGTTTCGGCTCGCCCCGCTTTCCTTCGATGGATGCGATCAGCGCCGTTTCCTCACCGCAGACGAACGCGCCGGCACCCTCCATGATGCGCAGGTCAAACGAGAAGTCGCTGTCCAGGATGTTTTCACCGAGGATGTTGAATTCGCGGGCCTGCAGGATCGCCTTTTCAAGCCGTTTGATCGCAAGCGGGTATTCCGCGCGCACATACAGTATGCCGATGGATGCGCCAATGGCGTAGCCACCGATGATCATGCCCTCGATCACGCTGTGGGGGTCGCTTTCCAGCACGGCGCGGTCCATGTAGGCGCCGGGATCCCCCTCGTCGGCGTTGCATATCACGTATTTCTGGTCGCCGGGGGCGTTCCTGGCAAACTGCCATTTCTGTCCGGTGGAGAAACCGGCCCCGCCGCGTCCCCGGAGGCCGGATTTTTTGACCTCGTCGATCACGCCCTGGGGCTTGAGATCCATCAGCATCTTGTGTGCGGATCTGTACCCGCCCCTGGCGATATACTGTTCGATGGATTCGGGATTGATGACGCCGCAGTTCCGCAGCACGATGCGCACCTGCCGCGCAAGGAACGGCAGTTCTTTCAGATTGGGGATCTCCTCGTAGTGCCACGTGTAACTCAGCTTGCCGTGTTCACATTCCGAGAGCTCCTCGCTCAGCTGGCCCATGGCGAGTTCTTTGACGGGCCGGCCTTCGATCAGGTGCTCTTCAATGATGCGCTTCATCTTGGCGGTGGTGACATTGTGATAGGTCACCCGCGGCTTGCCGGGCAGCTTGATGTCGACCAGCGGCTCTGCGTGGCACATGCCGATACAGCCCACGGTGACGATCTGCGGCTGGATGCCGGTTTCCTGCCAGTATCCCGTGTACTCCCGGGCGAAATCCACCAGCTTGTTGCCTCCGGCGGCGATGCCACAGGTCCCCAGGCCGAAAACGATCTGCGGTTTGGAGGATTCCAGGGAGTTCATCCCGATCCTGGCCATTTCGTTGAGATCCAGTTTTGTTTTGACAGTCATGGGCTCTCCTACTCGAATTTCTCAAGAATGCCTTCCAGATGGGTGGGTTTCACCCTTCCGAACGTTTCTTTATCAATATTGATCAGCGGGGCCAGCCCGCAGCAGCCCAGGCAGCGCACGCTCTTCATGGAGAAGCGGTGGTCCCTGGTTGTTTCGTCTTCCTTTATGCCAAGTATTTCCTGGAGCTTTTGCATCAGGCCTTTGGAACCTTTCACGTGGCAGCCGGTCCCCACGCACACGGAGATATGATGGCGTCCCGGCGGATGCAGATTGAACTGGGCGTAGAATGTGGCGATCCCGTACAGGTCGGTGTAGCTGGTGCCGATGGAGTCGGCCAGGTACCGCATGTGCTCGTCCCGCAGAAATCCGTATTCGTTCTGGGCCAGCTGCAACAACCGGATTTTCTGGTGCTGCGGATCTTCCACGGAGGCAACGATTTTATCCAGGGTCCATTTCTCTTCCCAGACCAATGGTCTTATCGCTGTGGACCTTGTCGCTGTGGGTCTTGTCGCTGTGTCAGGCATGGTCATACCCCTCTGAGTTCTTGCAGCCAGGTAATTCTTTCTTGTATCACTTCTTCGTCAATGGTAGGCGGCGTGCCGCCACCGTTGGTGCAACCGGCCAGGCAGGGGTACACATGAACGGCCCCCCGCGCCTTGCTGGCCTGGGCCAGCTTTTCCGGCAGATCCCTGCGGATTCCAAATCCATTCCGGCCGGGGGCAGGCACGCCCGGATGCCGGAATCCAGTACCAACCGTATGACCGTCGTAGGCGGCTCCATCAGGATCCATGAAATCCAGATCGCATTCCAGCTGCTTGAAAAGTTCCAGCAGATTGGCAGCTGTCAGCACGTAATTGAAGTCCTCCACTTCCTTCATGGCCGAGCAGGGACTCACAAGACAGATGCTCTTGCTCACCTCATCCAGCAGCAGCGACCACGGACTGTTCTCCGGCTTCACTTCCAGCGTGTTGAGTTCCCGCTCCATGAAATAGTTCTGCGCGGACCGGCACCAGCTTGCCAGCACCGGCGTATCGGATTGATCGTCCATCTGGGCGGACTGTGCCAGGTAGTAATCGTACTGCAGCACTTTCTGGAACCCGATATGCCTCAACCCGGCAATGGTGTACCGCTCGGCCAGCTCCGGATCCATGTCCCGCAGCGTGTTGTGCTTCTGCACGAACGCGGACAATGCCACGGAGTCAAGGGCGATGGAAAGTTTCCTCTTTTTCACCTCCATGGCCAGGGTCTCGACGGGGGAACGGTTGCCCAGGGCGCCGACGGGACAGGTGGATATGCACTGTCCGCACCGGATGCAGCCGTTGGCATCAAATCCGATGTCCTGAGGTGTCGAAATGATCGTTTCGCTGCCCTTTTCCACAACGCCAAGCGCATCCACCCCCATCACATCCTGGCAGATATGCACGCATCGCCGGCAGAGGATGCACTTTCTGGGATTGTATTTGATGACGGAACGGTTGTCGATTTCCATGTCCCGCAGAATCACCCCGAAATCCAGGTCCTTGTTTTTGGACGGTGGCATGTCCGTGAAGCGCTTTACATAATAAAGCACCTGTTCTTTCCGGACAGGGCATCCCCGGATGTAAAAATCGACATCGACCACTTCGTCGATGGCCTTGGCCGGGAACAGATCGAAGAACTCATTGTCCTTGATCAGCTTTTTGGCGCCGGGATAGACTTCGGCGAGCGCTTCGCTGTCCGGCCAGTCGTTGCGCAGCTTGTTGATGCAGCCGGTCGTGGCGCAGTCCCCCAGCGCGATGAGTATTTTGGCGTTTGAACGGATTTCCTTGAGGCGCTCGGCATCGCCGGGACGGTTGATGGAGCCTTCGACAAACGCAATGTCGTAGTCATCCGAATGCTCTTTCATCACCTCCCTGAACGAAACGATATCGACATGGTCGATCAGCTCCAGTATATCCTCTTCGAGATTCGCAATCTGCAGTTCACATCCTTCACAGCTCGCAAAGTCAAAAACCGCTATTTTTGGTCTCATGGGTAACCTCCGGCTCCCTTATTGGGCTCCAGCCTGCAAGAGCATGTCAAAAAAGAACAGATATGGGTGGTCCAGCCCACGGAATTTTCAGTAACGCTCCCGGACTTCAGCCCGATGACTTTAACTGGAAATGACTATGGATGAGCTGGCCGTGTTGATTTTAAATTCAATAAACCCAATGCTTTCGGTAAAACCAATATTTATCGCAATGGTTGCAGATGCAACTGGTTCTTAAATACCTTATAGATTATAGTAATGAAACTGATTTACGTTGTCAAGCATTTACTGTCCGCATATTTTTACTGAACTTCACGAACCGCTGCCCGCATTTCTGCTCCTATTGCTCCAGGGGCCTGTTATCCCTTCCTGCCTGCCGTTCCTCTTTGCACTTTCATACCTGCCGTTTCCCGCTGTCCCTTCTCATGCCTTTTGCCGAATCCTGCCTGCCGTTATCACTTGCGGTTGATTTCAACGATTATGTCACCTTACATTCATGGAACACCTCCGGAACCCATCCGCATGATAAACCAAACGTCCACAACGGAGCAGCCTCATGCCTGAACACAGGCAATCACGCGAGATCCGCGTCAGGGGACTGGTGCAGGGCGTAGGATTCCGGCCGTTTGTGTACCGGCTGGCACTGCGGCACCGGCTGTCGGGGTGGGTCCGCAATGCCGATGACGGCGTGGTGATACGGGTGGATGGGCCCCGCGACCGAATCGAACGGTTTTTGCGCGACCTGCACTATCATCCCCCCAAAGCGGCCCATATCTACGAAATCAGCCAGCAATCCCGTGAACCGGATCACCATCCAGAAAAAAATCCGGACGGCCGCCCCGCATTCAGGATTGTCCGGAGCCAGAGCCGATCCAACCGCATCACACAGGTGAGCCCCGACATCGCCGTCTGTGAGGAGTGCCTGGAGGATATGCACACCCAGGCGCACCGCATCGCCTACCCGTTCACCAACTGCACGCACTGCGGACCGCGCTTCACCATCATCCGGGAGCTGCCCTACGACCGTCCGGCCACCACCATGGCGCCGTTTGAGATGTGCGACACCTGTCGCAGCGAGTACGAATCGCCGGTCGACCGCCGATTCCACGCCCAGCCGGTGGCCTGCAACACCTGCGGGCCGCAGTACACGCTGCTTCGAACTGATCGGGTGGATGCGGATTCCGGCCGTTCCGGAGATTCCGGCACTTGCGGCGTGACCGGCATGCAGGCCATCCTGGATGCCACCGTCGAAATCCTGCAACAGGGCGGCATCATCGCCATCAAGGGCCTGGGAGGCTTCCACCTGGTGTGCAATGCCGAAAACGATGCCACCGTCCTGCGCCTGCGCGATGCCAAGCTGCGCGACCGCAAGCCGTTCGCCGTGATGGTTCGCGACCATGCCCGAGCTTCGCGGTTTGTGGATCTCACTCCGAAGGAGGCCGAAGCGCTGACCTCCTGGCGCCGTCCGATCGTCCTGCTGAAAGAGCGCCTCCATCGTAAAGGCGAAAACGAAGAGGCAGGCGAACCGCCGACACAAGGGACACGACCGGACCTGCAGCGGCAGGTGCATTTCGCTCCCGACATCAATCCTGGCTGCGCCACCGTGGGCGTAATGCTACCCTACATGCCGTTCCACCACATGCTTTTTGAGCGTTTGCCGGATGCGGTCCTGGTCATGACCAGCGGCAATCTGACCGACGAGCCGATCGTGATCGGCAACGACGAGGCGGTGCGCACATTCCGCGGCATGGCCGATGCCATCATCACCTACAACCGCGATATCCACAACCGGGCCGACGATCCGGTCGTGTTTGTGGTCCGTGAAAAAACCCGCATCATCCGGCGATCCCGCGGCTATGTGCCCGAGCCGGTGCGCCTTCCGTATTCCGCAGAAGGCATCTTTGCCGCCGGTGCCGAACTGAGCCACTGCTTTGCCGTGGGAAGGGAGCACGAGGCGATGCTCAGCCAGCACATAGGCGACCTGAAGGATCCTGCCACATTCGCCTTCTTCGAGGAATCCGTTGACCGCTTCTGCGCGCTGTTCCGGGTCCAGCCACGTCTCGCGGCCTGCGACCAGCATCCCGATTACCTCTCCACGCGATACGCGCAGGAAATGGGACTGCCGCTCGTGCAGGTCCAGCATCATCACGCGCATATTGCCGCCTGCATGGCCGAATTCCACCTGGATGAACCGGTGATCGGCATCTGCTGGGACGGTACCGGGCTGGGCACCGACCAGAATATCTGGGGCGGGGAGTTCCTGCACGCCGACCTGGCCTCGTTCGAGCGCTTCGCCCATTTCGACTACCTGCCCCTGCCCGGCGGCGACAAAGCCGCCAAACAGACCTGGCGCACGGGACTCTCCCTTCTGCACCACACCTTCGGGCCCGCGTACCTTGACCTCGACCTGCCACTCCTCCGGGACCAGCAAAGCCGGCCGGAGTGGACGATGGTCCGCCAGGCCATAGAACGCCAGGTCAACGCGCCGCTTTCGTCGGCAGCCGGACGCCTGTTCGATGCCGTTGCCGCCGTCACCGGCGTCTGCACACAAAACACCTACCACGCCGAAGCGCCCATCCGCCTGGAAGCCCTGGCCGATACCCGCACCGCCGACGCCTATCCGTTTACCTTGGAAGTTGATGTTAGAAACAATTCCGGATCCGCTGTGCCCGGCCATGATTGCGATAACCGCCCTGCCTCCGTCATACGTTTCCACCCGATGGTCCGCGCCCTGGTCGCCGACCTGCAGGTGGGCGTCCCGATGCCGGTGATCTCGGCCCGCTTCCACAACACACTGGTCGCGCTCAGCGAAACCGTTGCGCAGAAAATGCGCGCACATTATGGCACCCGCACCGTGGTGCTCACGGGCGGGGTGTTCCAGAACCGGTACCTCCTCGCACGCTGTGAAGGCAGGTTGGAGGCGGGTGGATTCCGGGTCTTCAGCCCGCTCGCCATCCCCTCCAACGATGCCGGCATCGCACTGGGGCAAATGGCCGTGGCCGCCAGAAAAGCGGGTTTCTGAATACCGGATTCCGCTTCGCCGAGCAGTCACCGTCATCCGGGCACGCTCTAAAAGCATGTGCGGGAAACGTTTCTGTGCGAAGAAAAACAGCGTCCACCTGCAAAATTTCCGTGCCGCAGAGATCGCATCCACCCGTTTCCAATTTCCCCGGATTTGGGTTATATTCAGGGATACCGTTATTATTTACAACCTGTTCTATCACCCTGTTTTAAAATCACTTTTGTCCGGCCCGGCACAACGGGCGCCGGCCGCATCCAACCAGGAAAAAAACATGTGTCTCAGCATTCCGGGAAAAGTCATATCCATCGATAATGACATTGCCACTGTCTCTGTCGGGGGCAGCGAGGTCCAGGCCGGGCTTCAGCTGCTCGACGAGGTAAACATCGGCGATTACGTGCTTGTACACAGCGGTTTCGCTTTGCAGCTCATCAGTGAGGATGAGGCGGCGCGCACGCTCGAACTGATCCGCGAGCTGGAAGGCCTCGCCGATGACGAGCCGCTGTCACCGTGAAATACATAACCGAATATCGTGACAAAGAGCTGGTGCGCATTCTGGTGGACAAGATACATGCGTACCGCGGTCCGCAGGTGCGCTTCATGGAAGTGTGCGGCGGGCACACCATGGCCATCCAGAAATTCGGGATCCCGTCGCTGCTGCCGGACAATGTCGCGCTGGTATCGGGTCCGGGCTGCCCCGTCTGCGTGACCTCCCTGCAGTTTGTGGACCATGCCATTGCGCTGGGGCGGCGCGACGATTTCATCATCACCACCTATGGCGACCTNATCCGCGTGCCGGGCAGTTCCTCGTCGCTGGAACAGGAAAAATCACGCGGGTCGGATATCCGCATGGTCTATTCGACACTGGAATCGCTGTCCATCGCGCGCGACAATCCCGGCAAAAAGGTCCTTTTCCTCGGGATCGGGTTCGAGACCACCGCACCGGCCAGCGCCGCCGCGCTTGTGCAGGCGCGCAAGGAAAACCTGGACAACTTTTTCGTGCTCAGCGCCCACAAAATCATGCCACCGGCCATGGCGGCCATCGTGAACGAGGATGTGAAACTCAACGGTTACCTGGCGCCCGGGCATGTGAGCACCATCACCGGAGCCGGCATCTATCGCGATATCTCCGGAAAATTCGGACTGCCGGTGGTCGTGGCGGGGTTCGAGCCGTCGGATATCCTCCAGTCCATCCACATGCTGCTTGAGCAGCTGCGCACCGGCAATATCTCGGTGGAAATCCAGTACAAGCGCGTAGTCACCCCCGAAGGCAACCTCAAGGCGCAGAAAATGATGCAGGATGTGTTCCGACTGCGGGACGACTGGTGGCGCGGGCTCGGCATCCTCCCGCTCAGCGGGCTCGGCATCAGCGACGCCTACGCCCAATGGGACGCCGAGCGGGTGTTCGACATCGAGGTGGAGCCCACGCAGGAACCGGAAGGATGCATTTGCGGGGAAGTGCTCAAGGGTGTCAGCCATCCAACCGAATGCATCCTCTTCGATTCGGTGTGCAACCCGTCCAACCCGGTGGGCACATGCATGGTGTCCGAGGAGGGCGCCTGCCAGGCATTTTACAAGTACGGAACGGAATGATGGAACAGGGCAAGCACATCCGGCTGGGACACGGCAGCGGCGGCAAACTGACGCACGATCTCGTCACCGGCCTCTTTTTGAAGTTTTTCGACAATGAAATCCTGGCAAAGCAGGGTGATTCCGGGTTGTTTCTGTTGGATGGGGTTGGACGCATGGCCATGAGCACGGACTCCTACGTGGTGGACCCGATCTTTTTCCCCGGCGGCAACATCGGTTCGCTGGCCGTCAGCGGCACGGTGAACGACCTGGCCGTGACCGGGGCCGATCCGCGCTATCTCACCGCGGCATTCATCCTTGAGGAAGGGTTTTCGATCGAAAAGCTTGAGGAAATCGTGCGGGAAATGGCGCACATCGCAGAAGAGGCGGGCGTGCGCATTATCGCCGGCGACACCAAAGTGGTCAACAAGGGCAAATGCGACAAAGTGTTCATCACCACAGCCGGCGTCGGCTTTCTCGAAGAGCGGCTGGCGCACATTGCCGGCGGAGAGCGGGTGCGCCCGGGCGACCGGATCCTTATCAACGGCTATGCCGGTGATCACGGCATCGCCATCCTGGGCGAGCGCGAATCGCTCACCTTCACCTCCCCCGTGCTCTCGGATGCCGCCTGCCTGAACGGGCTGATCCGCGACATCACCCGTAACCACGACGTGCATTTCATGCGGGATGCCACCCGCGGAGGCGTCGCCACCGTGCTGGCCGAACTCGCGGCACTGTCCAAGCGTCCGGCCGCGCACAAAATGGGCCTCTCCGTCGATGAAACCGCCATCCCAATTCGCGAAGAGGTGCGGGGTATCTGCGAAGTATTCGGCTACGATCCGCTCTACATGGCCAACGAAGGTAAAGTGGTGGCGGTGGTTCCCGGCCACCAGGCCGATGACGTGTTGGAACGCATGCGCAGTCATCCGCTCGGCAGGGACGCTGCCATCATCGGCACCGTGGTGGAAGAACATCCCGGCAAAGTGGTGCTGCAGACCGAAATCGGTGGAAAACGGCTGTTGGATATGCTGGCCGGCGAACAGCTTCCACGCATCTGCTGACCGGAGAACAACTCCTCCGCATCTGCCGAGCAGGGATTCCGCCCGTCAGTACACCTCCACGAACATCCGCTCAGAGGGACGGATGCGCTTCTTCAGGTCATCGATCACCCATTCCGCGGGCGGCTTGTGGCGGATTTCCTCGTCGACCCGAAGATAGTCAAGGTATCCCTCGCGGGCCATCACCTGGAACAGCCCCAGCTCCATTCCCTTCAGCCCGCAGACATATATCAGCGTATTCTTCCGGCTTACAATGGGCTGCATCACTTCACGCGAGTCAATGAGCTGATACTGCACGTAGTGTTTGGTGCCATCCGGACGGGTACCTTCGCGTGAAATGGAGGTCAGATAGTGGAAATTGTCGTGCCGGACCGAAAGCTCCCGGAAAAAGTCATAATACAGCAGATCGGTGCGGTAGGGGCTTCCAAAAATGAGCGCCACTTGGTTTTCGAATCCGCTTTCGAGCAGATCGTGGATCATCCCGCGGTACGGTGCCACCCCGGTCCCGGTCGCAAAAAAGACATAGTTGAAATCGCCGGCATTTTCCGGCAGTACAAACCGCTTGCCGCTCGGACCGGTGACCTTCAGCGTGTCGCCCGGCGTCAAGTTGCTCAGGTAATTCGAACAGAGCCCCAGAAAAAGGTTGTTGGTGAGGCGGTCTTCCTCAATCACACGCTTCACCGTAATGGAGACCAGATTGGGTTTGCCATCCTCACCCTGCGACGGGGAAGAGACGGAATACAGGCGCATTTTGGCCGGTTTGCCGTCCCGCTCAGTGAACCCTTCCGGGATGCATCCGATACTCTGTCCCGAACGGATATTGCCCTCCAGCCCCGTCCCGCTCACATCCAGCGTGATATGCCGGATGATGTTCGGACTCACCTCCAGCGTGGCCAGCCGGTTCTCCACGACCGGCACCTCCACCGGGTTATTAGGCTTGTACAGATTGACAGCCACCTCCGGATAGATAATTTCCGGATGGATTTTTATTTCGTTGCTCATAGGTTACCTTTGAAAACAGATAGAAAGCGGACCAACGTCCACGCAGTTACACCATGTTACCGTATATTTTTCCACTGTTCAATTATCCACAGTTCTTATTATCCACAGTTCTTATTGTCCATTTCGACGTATATAACGCCTGATTGTCAGTCAGCGTTCTGATTGTCGTATGACATTTCGCCGTATCATTATGTAATGGAAAAAGTTAAAGATAAACAAATTTGCTGGGGTATCATCGGGGCGGGCAGCGTCTGCCAAGTGAAAAGCGCCCCGGCCATGAACAAAGTCCCCGGCTCGCGCATCGTGGCCGTCATGCGGCGCACCGGCGAAAAAGCCCGGGAATATGCCGCCCTGCACAACATACCGCGCTGGTATGATGACGCCGACGCGCTGCTCTCCGACCCGGACGTCAACGCCGTCTATATCGCCACACCGCCCGGCTCACACCGCGAACTCACGCTGAAAGCCGCCACCGCGGGCAAACCCGTCTACGTGGAAAAGCCCATGGCCCGCAACTGGCAGGAGTGCCTTGACATGATCACGGCCTGCAAGGAGGCCGGCGTACCCCTTTTTGTCGCCTACTACCGGCGCATGCTGCCCAATTACCGGAAAATCAAAGAACTGGTGGATGGGGGTGTCATCGGCGAAGTGCGTTCGGTGCACGTACGCATGAACCGGCCTGTCAAACCGGACTTCGACCGGGATCCCGCCAACTGGAGGGTGTTTCCCGAACTGGCAGGGGGCGGCTATCTCTACGACCTGGCCTCGCACCAGCTCGATTTTCTGGACTACCTGCTGGGTCCGGTCACCGATGCATGCGGGTTCGCATCCAACCAGGCGGGCCTCTATCCGGCCGAGGACATCGTCACCGGTTCGTTCCGGTTCGAGAGCGGAGTCCAGGGTACCGGAAACTGGTGTTTCACTGCCGCTGAATCGGACGAAGACGACCTGATCACCCTCACCGGTAGCAAGGGCGTGCTGAGCTGGCCTACTTTCGCCGGGTATTACGTGGACCTGAAAACAGACGCCAAGCCCGACAGCATACGCTTTCACTTCGACATGCCCGAACATATCCAGCAGCCGCTGATTGAAACCATTGTCCGCGAACTGCAGGACGGGATGAACCATGAAAAATCTGACATAGCTTTAAATTACAAAGCTGCTGATTTGCAAGAACCAGGCGAGTCAGGCATCCTCTCGGGATATGCATCAGATACAACAGGTACTGCCGGTGCTGCCGGTGCTGCCGGTGCTGCAGATGCTGCAGGTGCTGCCGGCACGTCCGCCGAGGTACGCCGCTCTCCCAGCACAGGCATCACCGCTGCCCGTACAAACCGGATCATGGAGGCACTTACCGGAAAAAAACCGATGCGAACCCGTTAATCCGACACCCCGGTTCAGTATGCCAATCGTCCAACCATGCCAGCCGGCCAACCATATAAATCGGCCAACCATGCCAATCAGGTAAAAACGCCGCACCGCAATGTCTGACAGAACTACCGGCCAGCCCATCCGGGTACGGCTCCGTTTCTACGAGGAGCTCAACGACTTCCTCTCCCCCGACAGGCGTAAAAAGGAGTTCGAACGCATCCTCCCGGAAACCACAACGGTAAAAGATCTGATCGAGGGGTGCGGGGTGCCGCACACCGAAGTGGACCTGATCCTGCTGAACGGGGAGCCGGCGGACTTCAACCGGCATGTTGCCAACGGCGACCGCGTGAGCGTCTATCCGGTGTTTGAATCGCTGGATATTTCGGATATCACACGCCTGCAGGAGCGGCCTTTGCGCGTTCCGCGCTTTCTGGTGGATGTGAACCTGGGCAAGCTCGCCGGGCTGATGCGCATGGCCGGTTTCGACACCGCCTACCGCAATGACGCGGACGATGATGAGCTCGTGGAGCAGATGCTGGAGGAAGACCGGGCGCTGCTCACCCGCGACCGGCGCCTGCTGATGCGCCGCGCCGTGGAGAAGGGGTACCTGGTGCGGTCGGACCATCCGCCCGAACAGCTGGACGAAGTCATCCGGCGGTTTGACCTGGCCGGACTGGTACGCCCGTTCACCCGCTGCATGCATTGCAACGGCCTGCTGCACCGCGTCGACAAGGAAGAGGTGATGCACCGGCTGCGTCCCCTCACAAAAAAGTACTACGACACTTTCTCGCAATGCAGCGGCTGCCGGCGGATCTACTGGCGCGGATCGCATTACGAGCGGCTCCATCCCAAAGTGCGCTCACTGCTCGGCCTTTCCTGAGCGTGACCGGATGATGATAGTCCGCCACTGCCTTCGCCCTGCCCTGCCCTGCAGACATAATGTAAATGCACTCCGACACGACAGACATATTGCTCGTACACACGCCCCACCACGCTTTTCCTCAGCCGCTTAAACATTAAAATTTATTTACGTTTTGATTTTTTTCGTAAAAGATGGTTAATATTCAACCTGCAATCTTCATATGATTTTCATCTTTTTTTGTAGTGCGAGTTTTCCTGTAACCAATCTCAAGGGGTATGTCTATGATATCACGGATACGGTTGTATTCACTTTCCATCCTTTGCCTTTCCTCCTTTCTCCTGATCCATTCCAACGCTTCGGCGCAGCTCCAGCAGGGAGGAACGATTACTTCGGCAACGACCTGGACCATTGGCGACAGTCCAGTCACCGTTTCCGACTCGCTGACGATCGCCGAAGGGGCCACGTTGACCATCGATCCCGGGGTCGAAGTTCGCTTTGAAACACAAACCGCCCTTGTCGTGGCCGGTGTGGTGGTAGCAGAAGGAACCGAATCCGATCCCATTGTCATGACCTCGGCGGCGGCAAGTCCCGAACCGGGCGACTGGGCAGGGGTTCACGTTCGAAAACCTCAGCAATACCGGATCGGTGTTCCGCCACGTGACGGTGGAATACGCCGGCTTCGGAGCCACAAACAGCGGTATCTACTACCGGACCGGCGCATTCGGTGTGCCGGTATCCCACAGCACAATCCGCCACACTGCCGGAAACGGCATCGACACCCGGGCGTCCAACCCCGTCCTTGACGAACTCACCGTCACCGGGAACACCGGTTACGGCGTCTTCTCGGACCTGTTCTCCAATTTTGAACTCCGCAATTCCACCATTACGGACAACAACGCGGGCGGAGTGCGCGTGCCGATCAACACGGGTCCGGTCATAGCCGGCAACCTTATCCAGAACAACGATTTCGGGATTTTTGTAAGCGACCAGGCGTTCCCGTCGATCACGGACAACCAGGTGCTGGACAACCGAATCGGGATACATTTTGTGGAGCTTGGCACTACGCGTCCCGT
>SL_8KL_010_SEDDRAFT_10002397_pt1 | contig 15888 bp, 13 predicted proteins | sample SodLakKL_010_SED_4_FD_11160 | JGI IMG/M metagenome (IMG submission 11160)
ACAGGGACGGCACCCCGGCCAGGGAATCAGTTATATTACATATATCAGAAAGATACATTTGTAAAGGATCGTCAATTTTTTCCCCGATATTAAAGGCAGGTGTTGGTGATGTCGCCCCGATTAGAATATCAAATCGCTTGAAAGCAGCGTCATAATCACGGCGAATCATCGTTCTGACCTTCATAGCCTGCAGATAATAGGCATCATAATACCCGGCGCTAAGGGCATAAGTACCAATCATAATTCTCCTTTTTACCTCGGGGCCAAAACCCCTACCCCTTGTTGTGCTGAACATTTCATCTATACTGTCCCCCCCGGCATTATAGCCGTAACGAACACCATCATAACGTCCGAGATTGGAACTGGCTTCAGAGGGTGCAATCAAATAATATGCACTAAGACCATGATCGGTCAAAGGCAGGGATACTTCATCCACTTCAGCACCATGATCTTTTAATAAATTTACTGTTTTTAAAACGGCTGCAGTTACTTCAGGATCGAACCCTTCGGAAACGTTTTGACGGATTACCCCGACTTTTAACTTTTTAACGTCGCGGCCAAGGTCTTCGGTAAAGTCAGGAACTTCTCCTGGCAAAGCAGTAGAGTCTAAAGGATCATACCCGGAAATTAGATTCAACAGTAAAGCGCTGTCCCTGGCTGTAGTTGTCAAAGGTCCGATCTGATCAAGAGATGAGGCAAAAGCGATTAAACCATAGCGTGATACACGACCGTAAGTAGGGCGCAAACCGGTTAGCCCGCAGAGGGAAGCAGGTTGACGGATAGAACCACCGGTATCCGATCCGAGGGCCAACGGAGCCATCCCTGCTGAGACTGCCACAGCCGACCCTCCACTGGAGCCACCGGGAACTTTATCAAGGTTCCAGGGATTACGAGTCGGATAAAAGGCCGAGTTTTCTGTTGACGAACCCATCGCAAATTCATCCATGTTGGTTTTGCCCAATACCGGCATGCCTGCCCTTTTTAAGGCAGTAATCACAGATGCGTCATAAGGTGGAATGTAACTTTCAAGAATATGGGAGGCACAGGTTGTCCTCAAACCTTGTGTGGTAATATTATCTTTTATGGCTACCGGTACTCCAGCCAGGGGATGAAGCTCTTCTCCATTATTGCGACGGCTGTCGACCTCACTTGCGGTCTGAAGAGCCATCGCAGGAGTATGGGTTATAAATGCTTTTAAATGAGGTTCAAGCAGCTCAATCCGATCGAGAAAGCTTTGTACCACTTCAACAGCACTAACTTCACTTTTCTGAAGCATGCTAATTAATTCTGCAGCATTTTTTTCAAATAATTTCATTTTAAGCCTCTTCCCCCGCATTAAATCCGTTATCCTTAGCTGTAATACTTGGTACTTTAAAATAATCCTGCTGGCGTCTCGGAGCATTTTGCAAAACCCGGTTCAAGGTTAAAGATGGCCCGGTTTTATCATCACGCAGCACTGTCGGNAGATCTATTACATGTGAAGTTGGCTCAATCCCGGTTGTATCAATTTCCTGAACCTTACGAGCGGTATCAAGAATATCACTCAATTGACCGGCCATAATTTCTTTTTCTTCGGGCTTAAGCTTAAGTCTGGCCAGGTGGGCAACATAGTCAGCTTCTTTACTGAAATCAATAGACATTCGTCCTAATACCTCCCAATAAAAATTACGAAAAAATAATAAACCGGCTTCCCTGAGCCGGTTTTGCTAATTATATTGAACCTAGCTGATATGGCAGGAACTCTCTGGTTATCCCTGTTTTGCACCGCTGATTTATACTTTTCTCTCTTAAATATTGCATTGATATCACAAAAATATTTTAATGCATCTGCCGCATTCAGTCAAGGAAATAAAAGAGTTAGATCATTGTTGCTGTGTTATAATTTAACTGTTTAAGCAGGGCGATTGCAAAATAATAATTGGGAGCCATCAATTAATGAACAGGCCTTCTACCAGAAGCAACTATCCGGAAAAGATATACGATCTGGCAATAATAGGGGCCGGGCCTGCCGGTTCACTTGCTGCGATCCTGGCTGCCAGGACAGGCCTTTCTGTTATTATGTTTGAAAAAAAGAAACATCCCCGCTCCAAAACATGTGGCGGTTTTCTCTCAAGCCGGGCAATTTCTTTGCTTCCAGGTGATCTCGAGCTTCTCTCCCTTCAGTCTCAGCCTGTTTACCAAATTAACGTTATGAAAAACAGAATCCCTCATACTTATAACAGTAAGACCCGCCTGGGCCTTGTACTGAGAAGAGACGAGCTGGATCAGCTGCTGGCAGAATATGCTGTTAAAACTGGTGTAAAGCTAATCGAGAACGAAATTGTAGAATCGGTGCAAACAGTCAAACCCGATGACTATAATAAAGATCTATATCTACTTAAATCAACAAAGAATAAAGATGTTAATATCTTTGCGAACTATTTAATTATTGCCGACGGTGCAAATAGCAATAATGCAAGCAAGGTCGGGTTATCCGGCAAATGCAGCCTTTGCGGATGGGGCTTATCTAAAGTAATTAAAATGGATTCACCCGTTGCTGAAACCGGAATCCTTAAATTCTATCCCCTTCCCTTCCTGGGTGGAATGGGCTGGTCTTTTAGCGGCTCGGGCTGGACTAATCACGGTGTTGGAGGACTAACTGGAATAAAACATCTAACCAGAGTTTACCATAAGTTGTTTCCTTCAGAAACTGAGGAAACCCAGGAACAGGGCAAACTAAATGCCTGGCCCCTGCCATTCCTGGGACCCATGAAGAAAAATGCTAATTATAATTCCATTGTTATCGGAGATGCAACGGGGCTGGTAGAACCATTTTCCGGGGAAGGTTTATATAACTCTTTCAAAAGCGCCCACCTGGCAATATCTGCAATTTTGAAATCCATGGCTGAGATCGATAGCCAGGTTACGTCGGCAGAAATATATAACCCTTTATTCAGGAAATATTTTTATTTCGCATTTATCAAAACTTTGCATGGTACAGCCTTACTGCATACCCGCTCAATCCTGGCTTCTTCAACTCTTCCATCTCAAATAGCAGCCTTAATGAATAATTCACTATGGTTTAACCAGGCTCTTGATTTATCAGCGATCGGAACGGACAGACTCCTGGTCAAAGATATCGGAGATTGATGATAACTTGTTGTCTTTGAAATAATAACGCGGCACTCTCTTGCTAACACCACAAAGCAGCTCATAGTTGATGGTGCCAATCAGCTCAGCAGCTTCTTCCACCTTTATTTCTTCAAAACCCTGTCTGCCATAGAGGACCACTTCATCACCAAGACGCACTCCCGGCACATCCGTTACATCAACCATCATTTGATCCATACAGATTGTTCCTACTACGGGAACACGGCAACCCCGGATTAAAACCTGCCCCTTGTTTGATAACAGCCTGCTGTAACCATCGGCATATCCGACCGGGATGGTTGCAATCAGGCTTTCCCGGTTGGTGTGATAAGTACAGCCATAGCTGATAGCTCTTCCCGCCGGAATTTTTTTTACCAGGATGACTCTGCTTTTAAAAGAAAGCGCCGGCTTAAGCTTCGGTTCAATTTCCCGCATTTCAGCGGCCGGGTAATGCCCATACATAGAAAGGCCCAGTCGTATAATATTAAAACGTGATTTAGGATGATTCAGGGCTGCAGCACTGTTAGCCGCATGAATCAGGGGAAATGAGATGCCCCTTTCCAGGCAGCCGTCAAGGATCCTGTTGAAAAGTAAAAGCTGTTCAGCAGTATAAGATCTATCACTTTCCTCGGCAGCAGCCAGATGTGTAAATATTCCTTCAATTTTCAAACCATCCAGCCGAGCAATCCTGGTGATTACTTCAAGTGCTTCCTCCGGCAGCAAGCCTATCCGCCCCATACCGGTATCAACTTTGATGTGAACCGGCAGTACTACATTGTGCTGCCGGGCCTGGCTGGAAAACTGCTCTGCAGTATCCAGCCCAAAAATCGTTGGGGTTAAGTTATATTGAATTAGCTTTTTAAAAAGAGAGGGATCGGTATAACCAAGAATCTGGATCGGGGCTGTAATCCCTGCCTGCCGTAAATCAACCGCTTCGTCTACAAAAGCAACAGCAAGGCTTGAAGCTCCTGCCTGGAGCGCTGTTTCAGCAATCTTTATTGCACCATGCCCGTAACCATCTGCTTTAACTACGGCCATAATCTCCGTTACAGGGCCGACCTGCTTCCTGAATAACCCGATATTATGGGCAATATGATCGAGATTAATTTCGGCCCAGGCCGGCCGGGCTGACAGTGTTGACTTCATCGCTTCACCCTGCTTATCAGATAGGAAATAATAGCTTCTACAATTTAGTTTTACAAGCAACTTAAAAAGCTCGTCCCGCTATGTAAGTAAATCAGCCCAACAATCGAATTACACTTGGGTTTGGTTTAATTTCTGGTATTTTCAGCACCCTGGCCAAGGCTTGTTGAAAAGCTTTTTCTTTAACATCATGAGTTACCAGGACGATTTCTGCAGTATTACCATAGCGACGTTTCTGAATAACCATATCCAGACTGACCTCTTCATCACCAAAAGCTTCGGCCAGGGAAGCAAAAACTCCGGGCCTGTCATCGGCAAGAAAACGAAGGTAAAAGCTGGTTATCAAATCATCTATTGGCACAAATGATGTTTTGCTGTATGTTTTCTCAATGATCCCGTCAACACACTGGTAACGTATGCTGCGGGCAGCTTCAGCAACATCGGCCAGAACTGCTGTTGCTGTTGGCCTGGCTCCGGCACCCGGACCATAAAACATTACTTCACCAACAGCATCTCCTTCTATATAAATAGCGTTAAATTCATTTAAAACTGATGCCAGAGGGTGATTATCTGGAACAAGGGTTGGGTGTACCCTTAAAGCAAGCCCTTCGGGCAGCTTTTCGCCAATAGCAAGAAGCTTCACAGTATGACCAATTTCCTTAGCGTAAGCAATATCCTGGTATGTAACTCCTTTAATACCTTCTACATAGACCTGACCGGGATCAATGCTATTACCGAAAGCCAGACCGCTCATAATTATTAACTTGTATAATGCATCCCGGCCCTCAAGGTCGCTGGAAGGATCGGGTTCAGCAAATCCAAGCTTTTGTGCTTCAGCTAAAGCTTCATCTAAACTCACTCGATCCTGGAACATCCGGGTGAAGATATAATTGGTAGTCCCGTTAACAATACCGATAAGGCGATGGATCCGGTCAGATACCAGGCTTTGTTTTAATGGGCGAATCAGGGGGATCCCCCCACCGACAGATGCTTCGTAAAAGATATTCAGATCTTTTTCCCGGGCCAGGGCCAGCAGCTCGTCTCCATGGGTGGCCATTAAATCCTTATTAGCAGTGACCACGTATTTACCATGCTCAAGGGCGCTGACAATAAAGCTGCGGGCCGGCTCAATTCCACCTATCAGCTCTATTACAATATCTATTTCAGGTTCCTGTAGTATGTCTTCTGCTGATGAAGTTATCAACTCTTCAGGCAGCTGCAGGGCTCTTAATTTAGAAAGGTCGCGATCCGCAACCCTCTCCAGCACGAGAGTAACTCCAATCTTTTCGCTTATTCTTTCAGCATTATTTCTGAACAGATCTAAAACCCCGCCACCAATGGTACCGCAACCTATTAATCCTATCTTTACTGCCTCTTTATCCATTGCCTTTACCACGCCTTCCAGCTTTATTCGTAGATCTTTTCATCGACCTGATCCGCTTCAACGGCATCGAATTCGATATCACGGCCCCTGATTCCTTCTTTGGCCATTTCTTTATAATACTCATGTTGAATAATCAGGTCCATAATTTCGTTTGTTCCGGTCCAGATCATGATCAAGCGAACATCACGCAGCATTTTTTCAATCGGGTAAACATTTGAATAACCGATGCCTCCCATGACTTGCATTGCATTATTTACTACCTTCCAGGCATTTTCTGTGGCTACTTTTTTAGCCTCGGAAACCATCCGCCTCGACCGGCCGGCCGGGTCCCCTGCATCCACAGAACGGGCAGCCAGGTAAACTATCCCCCTGGCAGTATCCAGGAGGGTAACACTATCAGCAACCTTAAAGCTTACAGCCTGGAAATTTTTTATCTCTGTTCCAAAGGCCTTACGCCTGGTGCTGTAGCGGGCAGCTATTTCATTAGCAGCCCGGCCCATGCCGATAGCGCCACCGGCACTGGTCATTCTTTCGGGAATCATCATTTGGTAAAAAATTACTGACCCCTTGTTTTCTTCACCCAGCAGGTTCTCCGCCGGCACCTTAACATTATTAAATACAAGGCGTCCAGTTCCACCCCCACGGGTTCCCATCAAACCGTAAAGATATTCTGCCTTTACTTCAGGACAGCGATCGACCAGAAATGCACTGATTGATTCATGCGGTTTGCCTTCAGGATTGGTGCGGGCATAAACCATGAAATAGTCAGCACCTTCTGAACCGACAACAAAACGTTTTTGGCCATTTAGGATATAGTAATCCCCATCTTTAACTGCCGTACAGGTTGCTCCAAAGAAGTCAGAGCCGCCGCGTGGCTCTGTAAGCGCTTCTGCCGCTGTTAGACGCCCTTCAATTGTTGGTCGAAGATATTTTTCCTTAAGCATATCCGAACCAAACTTGTCTATGGCTTCACCAACAATGCTGACCAGGGAATAGAGACAGCCCAGTGATGTTCCCAGCACACCAACTTCTTCAAGGGCTATGATCTCAGAAGTCCAGGGCATCCCACGTCCGCCATATTTTTCTGGAAACCGCAGACCGAGTAAACCCCTGGAAGCAGCTTTTTCCAAAAATTCACGTGGATAACGAACCTTATCTTCATCCATGTCACGCAGCAGTTGTTTGTCAATATCTCCTTTAACAAAAGCGCGTACTTCCTCCTGCAGTTTCTTTTCTTCATTTGTCATTAAACAGTCGAGCATTTAAACCCCTCCAAAAATTTTTTATACAGGCCTTACCATTTTGAGGTAAGGATTCCCTTCGTAATTAGTATCACAATCATCCAGGTAGTGAAATGCTTCTTTATATTGGTTAAGAACATCCCTGGCCATGTGGCCCCGGCCATCGGGAACCAGGTCACCAGCCAGGCCGTGCATAAATGCTGCAGCCCTGGAAGCATCACTGTAAGCCATGCCCTGGGCTATAAAGGAAGTAACCATCCCGGTTAACAAATCCCCAGCACCGGCGGTAGCAAGGGCCTGACTGCCAGTTGGGTTAATACCTACCTGGCCGCCGGGAGTGGCAATAACCGTATTTGAACCTTTGAGGATAATAATGCATTCCCACAGGCGGGCATTTTTTATAGCTACATCAATACGGCTGCTCTGAATTTGCCCGGCAGGCACTCCTGTTAGCCGGCTCATTTCACCGGGGTGTGGAGTTATTACCGGGGTATGCCTTGCTGAGCGTAAAATGTTCATTTTCTGGCCCAGGGCAGCCAGTGCTCCTGCATCTAAAACGAGCGGTACCGGGCTTAAATGAATCAATTTATTAATTAATTCTGAGGTAACTTCTCCCGTATCAAGCCCGGGACCAACAGCGAGGGCGTCACATTCTTTAGCTTTTAAAAGTATTTCATCCACTGCTTCAAGGCTGATAATCCCTTTTTGCTGTTCCGGTAAGGGAACAATAATTACTTCCATAGTTTTTGCCTCAACTTCAGGGCAAATACTTTCCGGCACAGCCAGGTATACAAGACCGGAACCACACTTTAGAGCTGATTCTGCGGTCATTACTGCCGCCCCGGTCATTCCCGGTGAACCGGCCACTATTAATGTTCTCCCCACACTGCCCTTATGGGCATCAAGCGGCCGTACGGGCATTACTTCCCTGACAAAAGCAGGCGTAACCAGTTCAACCTTTTCCTCTTTCAATAAACTATCAGGTATGTGAATATCTGCAACAAAAACTTTTCCTGTTAAGGCTGCCCCTGGATGCATGAACATACCGGGTTTTGGAGCGGCAAATGTTATAGTCCAGTCAGCTTTAACAGCTGTGCCCAGGATTGCACCACTGTCAGCATCTACGCCGGAAGGTATATCAACTGCCAGCACCGGTACTTTACTGTCATTAGTAATGTTAATTAGATCCGCTGTTAAGCCGGTAACCTCGCGGTCGGCCCCGATACCGAGGAGAGCATCGATAACCAGGCCAGCATTATTAACTTCCCCCATCAAAGATTCCAATCCATTCTTTTCAGTCAGGTAATTCATTGCAAAACCACTTTTTTTAAGATATTTTTCCTGGTTTGCAGCTTCAGCCTTATAACCGCCGGGCTTTGCAGCACACCAGAGCGAAACACTGTAGCCGGCTTTTTTCAGAAGTCGCGCTGCTACAAGCCCATCTCCCCCATTATTTCCATATCCGGCCAAAATTACTATGCGATTATTATCTGGCATTACTGAATTAACAAATTCGGCAATCCGCATGCCCGCAGTTTCCATCAGTACAGCGCCCGGCAAACCATACTCTTCAATGGTTTTCCGATCTGCAGTCTTCATGGAATCCCGGCTTAATACTTTCATTATATTTAGCCCTCCTTGACTTTCTTTTTCATTTAACAGTTGGTTAATACTTCGATATAGAGGCAATTTACTCCTTCTTTACAGAATAATTGTAAAGCTGCTTTGCCTTATTAGCTTCTCTGTAACTGGTCACTTAATAAAACCGAACATAAAAAATTGATTGATGTAATGAGCCATGTATATTATAATAAATGTGTTTGCTAAGCAAGGCACTTGATTTTTATTCATCCTGATGATAGTATTTTAGTGTTTTAATGCAAAGGAAGGGAGGGTTTGATTTGCCTAATATCAAATCAGCTGCAAAAAGAGCAAGGCAAAACATAAAGCGCGAAGAACGCAATAAACGGATTAAGAGTATGCTTAAGAATTCAATTCGCCGTTTTGAGGATTCACTGGCCGAAGGGGACCTTGAAGATGCGCAGGTTAAACTGACTGCAGCAGTTCGCACTATTGATAAAGCAGCGGCAAAAGGGGTTTTGCATAAAAACAACGCTGCCCGTAAGAAATCATACCTGCATCGAGCTTTTAACAAAAGCAAAGCAGTTTAAAGAACTCATTGCAATAAAAAGCCGACCGTAGTCACTTATATAACAGGACTGCAGGTCGGTTTATTGTTTTAAGATTTTAAGCAGGGCACATTATTCTCAATCAGAAGTTCAGCCAGCCATGCTCCGGCCTGGCCAACAACTGCCGGACATTTATCTTTTACCCCGCCGGCTTCCTCATACTCATAATACTCATCATTATCAAGGAAACGGTAAGCCCTGCCAAAAAGGTGGGTTTGAACCTGGCGGCAGGTGTAACCACCGTATTTTCCTTTAAATAAATCCCAGTAAGCCCTGACCAGCGGCCCAGGGCGCCTCAAGAGACTTATATCAGAAAAATCATCTCGCGAGCGCCCGAAGAAATAACTTAGGATAAGCACTCCACCACTGAAAGCACCGCAGGGGCCTTCAATACTCGATGCTACCCCACCGGAAAGTGATGTGGATGCTTTGAAAATTGCATTATTAACCGGGAAAAAGTCCTGGATGGCGCCTACCACACACTGGGCACAGCCATCATAACGCTGTTCGTATTCATAGCCACGCTGGTAAACTTCCTGCATAATCTTTTGCTTATCCAGATTTTGCTTATTATCCATAAAATCACTCCTTTCACCTGTAATACTCATTTTGAAACCCTGTCTCCCACAATTACATTATACACTATCCTGTGAAGCACTCTGTATATAATCTATCCTGCCCAGGGTTACCTCCAGTGCCCGTTCAGGTTCAATGCGGCCGGTTTTGATTTGCCGGTCTGCATCCTGCAGGGCAATCAAGACTTCTTCAAGAACATGTCCGCTATATAAAACTGCCTGCTCTCTTAATTTGCCGGCAACAAAAGGATGCACCTCCAGTGTTGAAGCAAATTCCTGCTGGGGCAAACCATCTTTCATTAAACTATGCGCCTGTAAAAGTAATCGGTAATGACGAACCAGCATAAAGAAAATGAGCAGCGGCTTTTCCCGTCTTCTAAATAGGAGGTTAAGAATATTCTGTGCGGTGATGATATCACCTTCAGCCATGGCATCAGAAAGCTTAAACACATCACCCTGGATATCACCTGAGAAAAGGCTTTCAATAACATCAGCAGTTATTATTTCTTCCTCCGGTCCAAGATAAGCAGCATATTTACTCAGTTCATTTGAGAGGAAATATAAGTCGCGGTTTCCGGCAAGAAGTATTTTTTCCAGGGCCTGGCTGTCAATTCTCTTACCAAGTTTCGAAACTTTGTTTCTGATCCATGAAGCTAGCGCCTCACCTTTCAGGGGGCTGCACTCCGATACTGTTCCGTATTTATCAAGCACCTTAAATATTTTTTTACGGCGATCCACACCCCGGGTTAAAAATATCAATATACTTTGTTGATCTCCAGCAGCAGCCTGTTCCAGATATTTTCCCAGCTGGTCCACTTGGCTCTTATCACTGCTACTCTGGGATGTTTCTGTGCCTGTATCGGTCTTTCCTTCATTTTTCTTAGGGGGAGCAAGGTACGGAGGGTTGTCTACAATTAATAGCTTTCTACTGGAAAACAAACCTTTTTCATCCAGCCTCTCTATAACCTGGCCCAGGCTCAATGTATTGCCATCATATTTTTCTCGGCCATATTCATTGTTCTCTCCGAGAAAAGCAGCTGCCAGTTGTAAAATCAGTTCTTCCTGTAAATATCTTTCTTCACCGTAAAAAAGGTAAACAGGTGAAAAGCTGCTTTCCTTAATTTTTTTCATTAAAGCCTTGTAGGATAACATATTTTAACCTCTACTGTTCAGTCTTCTTGCCCAGAGCTGCCTGGATTCAGGCAGTAAAATCACCAGGACCGTATAAATTTCAAGGCGCCCGACAACCATCATCACAGTAAGCAGGAGCTGTCCGGCCGGTGGTATTACACTATAAGTTTCTGTTGGTCCCACCCCGGCAAGGCCGGGCCCCACATTGCCAATCGTAGCTGCAACTGCAGAAAAAGCTGTCTCAAAATCAAGACCCATCAGAGCAAGAGCCAGTGTAGCCAGGGCGGTCAGGGTCAGGTAGATAAAGCCAAATCCCATGATCGGACGTAACACTTCATCGCTAACATTTTGATCACCAAGTTTAACAGAGGTTCTCGCCGATGGGTGAACCATTTGCCTTAATTCTCGGAATGAGTATTTAAACATCATCATCCAGCGGACCTGCTTCATGGAACCACCGGTTGATCCACCACATGCACCGAAAAACATCATAAACAGCAGGAAAATACGCGAAAAACTGGGCCAGAGATCGAAATCTGCTGTGGCATAACCGGTTGTCGTAGTTATAGAAACAACCTGGAAAGCGCTATCGCGTATGATCTGTGAAATATTGACCGAAGTTTGACCATAAGTATTAAATGATACCAGAATTATCCCAAAAAGAATAACTACAAGGAAAAAGCGAAGCTCGGGATTCTTAAAAACGTTAAAATCGCCGCGAATAAGCCGGAAATAAAGGGCAAAGTTAATCCCTGCAAAAAGCATGAATACAATAATGATAATTTCAGCGAAAGGATTATTAAAAGCAGCGATACTGGCATTATATGTAGAAAAACCACCGGTAGGCATGGTGGTAAAAGCATGGGCAATCGAATCATATACTCCAAGTCCGGAAATAATCAACAGTAACACCTGGGCCAGGGTCAGGGCAACATAAATCAGCCAGAGGCGACGGGCAGTTTCAACAACCCGGGGAACAACCCTTTCAGCTATCGGCCCGGGCAATTCAGCTTTAAACATGGTCATACTGCGAAAACCGAACTTAGGCAAAACTGCCAGGAAAAGCACTATAATGCCCATTCCACCTAACCACTGGGTCAGGCTGCGCCATAATAATATTCCACGTGGCAAAACTTCTATATCATCGATCAATGTAGCCCCGGTTGTAGTAAAGCCGGAAACGGATTCAAAAAAAGCCTGCAGGAATGAACCGTTAAAAACTCCGTAAAAATGATAAGGAAGCGCCCCAAAAATGCCGGCAACAAACCAGGCCAGGGTTACAAGGGTAAAATTTTCAACAATACTTAATTCTTTACCCCTGGCGGGTATGAAGAACCAGTATAACAGCCCTCCAGCTGCCAGACAAAGAAGAATCGATTTAAAAAAAGCTGACAGATCAGCACCCTGCTCAGAGAGAGACCAAAATGCCGGTAATAACATGGTAGCAGCAAGGAAGATGAGCATTATGCCAATGAGGAAAAAAATGCGGTTATTTCGCACCGTTAAACCTCCCTGAATTATAAAATCTAACAGGTTAATCTTCTTCGATATGTATTAACTTATTACGCAGGTATTCCCTGTCTTCTTTACCGGATGCAGGTGCAAAATAACGATCAAGTGTAGCACTGACTTTGGGAATGGAGAATACAACAAGGTGATCTTCAGGCAGGAGCACAGTGCCGCCATTAGGGATAATCACCTCTTCACCACGGACAATTGACCCGATCAGCATTCCCCGGGGGAACTTAGCCTGGGCAATTGTCTTATTTACAACCCTGGCAGACTGCGGAAGGATTATTTCAACAATCTCAGCCTTTTCATCCTGCAGAATCGATAAGGCAACGATGTCTTCTTTGCGAGTAAACCTCAGGATCTGGGAAGCTGCCAGCAGGCGGGGGTTGATTACACTGTCGATACCCAGGGCCCCGTAAACCGGCACATATTGCGGTTTCATTATCTCGCAGATTATTTTTTTAACTCCAAACTGGCGTGACAGGAGGGCAGCTACAATATTATTGCGATCATCACCAGTAGCAGCAATAACGGCATCGGCCCAGTCTGTGTCTTCTTCTTTAAGCATGGCAATTTCTGTTGCATCTCCCTGAACTACGAGGGTTTTGTTTAAATCCCTGCAGAGTTCTTCACAGCGTTCTTCATTCTTTTCTATTAACTTAACAGTAAAATCCTGTTTGCTCTTTTCAAGTAAGAGTGCCAGCTGGCGGCCAATCAACCCCCCACCCATAATCGTCACATTATGAACCCTGGTTTTTTTGTGATGTAAGAGAGAGCTGATATCTTTTAGGGCACTCGTTCTGCCTAACATGTATATTTTATTGCCCGGATAAACGATATCGTCTCCACCGGGAACGATGAATTTGCCATCAGGGTCACTTATGCCAACAATTATTGCATCGTGATGAAGGGGCAGCTTTCTCAGGGGAACCCCCGTTATATCAGCTTCGGAACCGACTACAACGCCTAACATCATTACCCGGCCCCGGTTAAAATATTCTACCTCTGAAGCATCGGGGAAGTGCAGCATTTTTGATATTTCCATTGCGGCGACTCGCTCCGGGTTAATGACAATGTCAATTCCCAGCTGTTTCGGGGTTAAAACCGATTCATCTTCAGCATAACCGGAGTTTCTAATTCTGCAAACGGTGATCGGAACGTCATACTGCTTGGCCAGCATACAGGCTATAATATTTACTTCGTCAACCTGGGTGACGGCAATCATCATATCTGCATTTTTTATATTAGCCTTTTCAAGAACCGCTGCGTTGGCACCGTTATCTTCAATAACCATAACATCGAGTGCTTCCTTAAAACGCCTGGCCTTTACTTCATTTTTTTCTATAACAATAACATCCTGGGCTTTTTCTGAAAGATTTCGGGCCAGCTCATAGCCGACTCCACCGCCACCGACAATTATAATCTGCATTTTGCAAACAACCTCGCTTTCAGAAAAAAAAGAGACAGCGGCTACGCTGCCTCATCAGGGAGAAAAATTGAAAAACAAATTTATTTCCTGACCGGCAGCCCGGCAGTCTCTCCTGCTCAGAGGATCCATGGCTTTGCGCCCCTGCCTTGCAGCAGGTTTGCCTTGAACGGTCTAATAAACTACTCATATTATATACTATCATTTCTTTGATGACAACACCATTTTTCATTTAAAATCAAGTATTTTTTACTTGGCTATCTGAGACTTAACTTCCTGAGATTAGCAAATTCTCGAGAGTTCCAATCCCTTCTATTACAACTTCAAACTTATCACCCGGTTTTAGCTGGCCAATTCCTGACGGTGTGCCGGTTAAAATAACATCCCCGGGCAACAAAGTCATACAGCCGGATACAAATTCAATTATCTCGGCTACGGTAAAATAGTGGTCGGATGTAGGCGCTTCCTGGACTTTTTTTCCGTTCAAAAAACCCTGGACGACAAGACCTTCAGGATTATCAATACCCGTTTCTATAACCGGCCCCAGGGGGCAAAAGGTATCGAAACTCTTGGCATAAGTCCACTGCCCTTCTTTAGGTTGCTTGTCCCTGGCGGTAACATCATTGGCACAGGTATAGCCGGCAACATAGTCCAGTGCGTTTTCAGCGCTTACGCTAAAAGCTTTTCTGCCGATCACCACCCCGAGTTCTGCTTCATAATCAACCCTTTTACTCTGGGGCGGGGCAATTATATCAGCGCCAGGACCAATAACAGAAGTCGAAGGTTTTATAAAAATAATTGGTTTTTTTGGTAAAGGTATATTCATTTCCTCGGCATGAGAGCGATAGTTCAGGCCGAGACAAATAACCTTTGACGGCAGGCAGGGAGAAATAAGCTGCACCTCACTGCTCTTAAACTGTCTTCCTGTCTCATCATGCTTGCTGAACCAATCATTTCCGGGCTCCCTGGTTTCAATAATAGTATCTTCTTCCATCCTGCCGCATCTTACAGTTCCGCTGTCTAAAAAGCGAACCAGCTTCAAGTTAACTCCTCCTAAAGAAAAAGAAGCCCGGCTTGTAGGCCCGGGCTCCATTTGTTATCTTTACCAGTTTTCACATACTACTTCAAAGTGGGCCTGCGGATGGTTGCATGATGGGCAAAGGTCAGGAGCTTCCTCTCCTTCGTGAACATAACCACAGTTGCGACAGAACCACTTTTCAACCTGGTCTTTTTTAAATACATTACCATTCTTAATGTTTTCCATTAAGCCCAGGTAGCGTTTTTCATGCTGCTTTTCCGCAACGGCAATGGACTCAAATATATCTGCGATATCATTAAAGCCTTCTTCCCTGGCTACTTTGGCGAAACCGGGATACATGTCGGTCCACTCGTAGTGTTCTCCTCCGGCAGCTTCCTTTAAATTTTCCATGGTACTGCCGATAACCCCGGCCGGAAATGAAGCCTGTATTTCAACTTCGCCACCTTCCAGCAGCTTGAACAGCCTTTTGGCATGCTCCTTTTCCTGGTTTGCAGTTTCCTCAAATATTGCAGATATCTGCACGTAGCCATCTTTTTTGGCCTGGCTGGCGAAGTAAGTGTACCTGTTTCGTGCCTGAGACTCACCGGCAAATGCAGTTAAAATGTTTTTTTCGGTTTGTGTTCCCTTTAAGCTCATTAATTGTCTCTCCTTCATTTTTAAATTGATATAAACAACATAAGCTTATTATACTATTATTCACTCGCTTATCAAACCCTGCACCTGATTATTATTATTCACAATTATCACGCAGCTAACAGCTTTAATAATTCCTCACATCTTCCGGGCAAGGCCAATCTTCACGAATAACAGCGGGGCCAAAAAAGTTACCCAGAAAGTGGATAAAGCAAAACAGGTAAATGTCAGTAGCCCTGCTGCCCGGGGCAAGATCGGTTCGAGCTCCAGCAATACAACAGCAATAACGATTAAGCCAATAATGATTCTTAGCAAATGCTGCCAAAGATTGCCCCGGGGATCGTAGTTAAGCACTTTGCCCTCAAGTAAAAACCCGAGAGCTGCACCGGCAACATAACCCATCAGGTTGGGAGCATACACTGCCGGTATGAATGATAGTACCAGCGGTATTAAAACTGCAGCTGCTAGCAGGGTTGGGAAAGAATA
>SL_8KL_010_SEDDRAFT_10002398_pt1 | contig 15887 bp, 15 predicted proteins | sample SodLakKL_010_SED_4_FD_11160 | JGI IMG/M metagenome (IMG submission 11160)
CGATCCCAGTAACTGCACCCGCAGCGCCATGATCAATGGCGCTCGACGTCATTTCAGACCCGAAAATTCCGCGATGCAGCGCAGAGTTTTTCAACAGAATTTCCCGCAAAGCCTCCGCCCGCCCTGTCAGCCGATGCTATTCCGCCGCCTCTGCGTAACTCTCCACCGGGGGACAGGTGCAGACAAGGTTGCGGTCACCGTAAACATTGTCCACGCGCCCGACCGGCGGCCAGTATTTGTCGCCCCGAAAACTGGCAGGCGGAAAACAGCCCTGTTCGCGTGAATAGGGCCGGTCCCAGTCTGCGATCAGATCCTCAACAGTATGAGGGGCATGTTTCAGCGGGTTGTTTTCCGCGTCAATCTCGCCTTGCTCTACCGCGCGAATTTCCTCGCGGATGGACAGCAAAGCCGTGATAAAGCGGTCAATCTCAGCCTTATTCTCGGATTCCGTCGGCTCGACCATCAGCGTGCCGGAGACAGGCCAACTCATCGTTGGGGCGTGAAAGCCGTTGTCGATCAGGCGTTTGGCGATATCATCGACCGTTATTCCTGCCTCGGCAAAGGGGCGCGTATCCAGAATGCACTCATGCGCGATGCGGCCCTTGTTGCCCATGAACAGAATATCATAAGCCCCTGTCAGACGTGCTGCGATATAGTTGGCGTTCAGGATCGCCACGCGTGTGGCCTGTGTCAGCCCCGGCCCGCCCATCATAAGGCAATAGGCCCAAGAGATCAGCAGGATCGAAGCCGACCCATAGGGGGCCGCCGAAACCGGCCCTTCGGCCCCGCCAATTTCCGGATGACCCGGCAGGAAGGGGGCCAGATGCGCCTTGACGCCTATCGGCCCCATGCCCGGCCCACCGCCGCCATGCGGAATGGCAAAGGTCTTGTGCAGGTTCAGGTGGGACACGTCGCCACCAATTTCGCCCGGCTTGACCAGCCCGACCATCGCATTCAGGTTGGCCCCGTCGATATAGACCTGGCCCCCGTGGTCATGGGTGATCGCGCAGACCTCGCGCACAGTTTCCTCGAACACCCCGTGTGTGCTGGGGTAAGTGATCATGCAAGCTGCCAGGCGGTCGCCTGCCTTGGCCGCTTTCTCGCGGAAGTCATCCAGATCAACATCGCCATTGGCCGATGATTTCACGACGACCACCTGCATCCCGCACATCTGCGCGCTGGCGGGATTGGTGCCGTGGGCCGAGACAGGGATCAGGCATATGTCACGATGTCCCTGCCCGCGTGCGCGGTGATAGGCTTGAATGGTTAACAGCCCTGCATACTCGCCCTGCGCGCCGGAATTGGGCTGCATCGACATGCCCTCATAGCCGGTGAGTTCGCACAGTTTCGCCTTCAGGTCTGAAATCGCCTCGGCATAGCCCAAAGCCTGATCGGGTGGGCAGAACGGGTGCAGAGAGGCAAATGCAGGCCAGGACAGCGGCATCATTTCGGCGGCGGCATTCAGCTTCATTGTGCACGACCCCAGCGGGATCATGGCACGGTCAAGGGCAAGGTCGCGGTCGGCAAGGCGGCGCATATAGCGCATCATTTCCGTCTCGGCGCGGTTCATATGGAAGATCGGATGGCTCAGATAGTCACTTTGGCGGATGAAGGTTTCGGAAAAGCCCAGATCCCCCCGATGCGGCGGCACCCCCTCAATGCCAAAGACCCGCAAGACCCGCATGAGCACGCGCTCATCTGTGGTTTCATCCAGCGAGATGCCGACATGGGCGGCCCCGATCTTGCGAAAGTTCAGCCCTTCGGCGCGGGCGGCAGCCAGTATGCCCGCCTGCCCCACACCCACTTCGACTGTGATCGTGTCAAAAAACTCTTTCACGACCACATGCGCACCTGCCGCACTGAGCGCGCGGTACAGGCGTTGTGTCAGAAAATGCACCCGCTCGGCGATGGCACGCAACCCTTTGGGGCCATGAAACACCGCATACATGGACGCCATGACCGCCAGCAGCGCTTGCGCTGTGCAGACATTGCTGGTGGCCTTTTCACGGCGGATATGTTGCTCGCGGGTTTGCAGGGACAGGCGATAAGCCTTGTTGCCCCGCGAATCCACACTGACGCCCACCAGACGGCCGGGAAGCGACCGCTTGTAGGCATCTGCGCAGGAAATAAACGCTGCATGTGGCCCGCCATATCCCATCGGCACGCCAAAGCGCTGTGCACTGCCCACAGCGATGTCAGCGCCGATGGCACCGGGTTCCTTGATCATGGTCAGCGCCAGCAGATCGGTGGCCATGATCGCCACAGCGCGGGCGGCGTGCAGCCCCTCAATCGTGCCGGTGAAATCGTACAGATCACCATAGGTGCCGGGATACTGGAAGATTGCGCCAAAGACCTTATCCGCTTGCAGCATCTCCGGCTCGCCAATGATGACCTCAATCCCCAAGGGGGCTGCGCGGGTCTGCATCACGGCGATGTTCTGCGGGTGGCAATTCTTGTCAATAAAGAACGCGGTTGCTTTCGACTTCGCGACGCGCTGCGCCATTACCATCGCTTCGGCGCAAGCAGTGGATTCGTCGAGAAGCGACGCATTGGCCACAGGCAGGCCGGTCAGATCAGCGACCATAGTCTGGAAATTCAACAGCGCTTCCAGGCGCCCTTGGGCAATTTCGGGCTGATAGGGGGTATAGGCCGTATACCAAGCGGGATTTTCAAAAATATTGCGCTGGATCGCAGGCGGCGTGACGGTGCCGTAATAACCCTGACCAATCAGCGAGGTCATGATCTTGTTCTTCGCCCCCACCGCGCGCAGCTTTGCCAGCAACTCGCCTTCCGACAAGGGTGCCCAAGTCAGCGGGTCCGCCTGTCGCAAATCCGCCGGGATCGTCTGCGCAATCAACTGCTCCAGACTGTCGCAGCCCAGCACCTTCAGCATCTCGGCCATTTCTTCGGGTGTCGGGCCGATATGGCGACGGTTGGCAAAATCATACGGGTTATAATCGGTGGGGGTATAGGTCATCATGCACCTTGTGGTTTCCATAAAGCATTCGCGAGCGGGAGAATTGGCCGCATTGCCCCGCAAGGCGGGTTATAGCGGCGCAATCCTTCCCAAAGGCAGTTCAGCCCAGAAATTCCTTATACTCGTCTTCGGTCATCAGATCGTCGAGCACGCGCAGGTCATCCAGCTTCATCTTGAAAAACCACGCGTCACCCTGCGGGTCTTCATTGACCAAACCCGGAGTGTCGCTAAGCGCGTCATTCACGGCAACAATCTCGCCATCGACAGGGGCCAGAATGTCAGACGCGGCCTTGACGGATTCGATCACGCAGACCTCATCCCCTTTGACGACCTTCGCCTCGATTTCGGGCAATTCAACAAAGACCACATCGCCCAATTGCTCGGCAGCATGTTCGGTAATCCCTACGACGACAACATCGCCTTCGACGCGCAGCCATTCATGTTCTTCAGTGTATTTCATAGGAAACGCTCCTCAGCGCTTATAGGTGGATGGACGAAACGGAAGGGTGCAAACTGTGACAGGCAGGCGCTTGCCGCGCACCTCGCCCCAGAGTTGGGTTTCGGGGGCGGCAAACCCCTTTGCGACATAGCCCATTGCAATCGGCGCACCGATCGAGGGGCCGAACCCGCCTGACGTGACGCGGCCAATCTTGTGACCTCCCTCAGGCGCATCCCAGACTTCCGTGCCTTCGCGCATGGGCGCGCGGGTCTGTGGCTGCAAGCCGACGCGCAGGTCAGGCGTGCCGTCGGCAAGCTCGGACAATATGCGTTCAGCACCGGGAAAGCCGCCTTCGCGCGCGCCCCCTGCCCTGCGGGATTTCTGGATCGCCCAATTCAGCCCCGCCGCAACCGGTGTCGTGGTCTGATCAATGTCATGCCCATAAAGGCACAAGCCCGCCTCCAGCCGCAAGCTGTCGCGCGCGCCAAGGCCAATCGGCGCGACCTCGTCTCGGGCAAGCAAGGCGCGGGCGAAATCCGCGGCGGCAGCATCAGGCACCGAAATCTCGAACCCGTCTTCGCCAGTATAGCCCGACCGCGAAATCCAGAGCGCGCCAAACAGCGTGTCGACCGTCAGCACATCCATAAAGCGCATGGCCCGCACATCTGGCACCAGACTTGCCAGCACTGCCTCGGCCTGTGGCCCTTGCAAGGCAAGCAGCGCGCGATCCGTCACGGGCCGCACCTGCGCCACATCCCCAAGATGCAAGTGCATATGTGCGATATCTTCGGTCTTGCATGCGGCGTTTACGACGACGAACACATGGTCCCCGCGATTGGCGAACATCAGGTCATCCAGAATACCGCCCTGCGCATTGGTAAACAGCCCATAGCGCTGGCGCCCCTCGGCCAGCCCGGACACGGCAACCGGCATCAGGGCTTCAAGCCCCGCTTCCAATGCGGCCATTCCCCCGTTGGGTGTCAGAATCACTTGCCCCATATGGCTGACATCAAACAGCCCAGCATGTGCGCGGGTGTGCAGATGCTCGGCCATGACGCCCATCGGGTATTGCACAGGCATGGCATAGCCCGCGAAAGGCACCATTTTTGCGCCAAGTTCCTGATGTAGGGCCTTGAGCGGCGTTTGCTTTAACTCGGTCAACTGCTCTGACATGTCGCCCCTGTCATTCGGGCCAATAGGCCGGGTTCATGAATGCGGCGCGTGCCGCCTACCATGCCCCCTCTGTCCTTGACGCCTGAGATCGCTATCCCTTCGGCGGACGCTTGCGCGCCTCTCTCCAGAGTTTGTTACTTGAACCGGTCCTTTTGCCTGAGAGTTTACCGGGGCGGTTGCTCCTTCGGCCCTGAGGCTTGCGCCTCAGTGTCTCCCGTGTCCAAGTTGCTTTGTGCTAATGGAAAATGGGCCTGCCTTGCAAGCCTTTTTTCTGCGCTTGCGCTATCACGTCACTTATCGCGCGAAACCGACACCAAGGCATCATCGCCATTTCCGAATAGCGGGCAGTGGTACCCCAGCCCGCCGCTAATGCGTGTCAAAGCTCACCTGAATCCGCATGAAACCATCTTTATCGACACCCAGAATCTTCGGACTGAACCCAGCAATCATATCGAGATGGGCATGGGCTGCAACGCTTGTGCGCAAGATCGCCGTTGTGCCCGCAGCACAGGTCAGACGAAACGGCGATTGCGGTGCCATATTCAGGGGGGAATACGCGCTGACATAATTGCTCAGAATATCACGCGTGATGGCAGGATGCTCCATCACAACCCCCTCTGGTCCGGTGCCAGCAAAGCCCCCGGCCCCTTGGGCACGAAAGCTATTGGTGCACANGATAAACTCTGCGTTCACATCCAGCGGCGCGCCATTCCATGTGACATTGCGCACACGAGAGAAGGCGGGATCAATCTCGGTGCCATCCGCGGCAAAGCGCGCAGGCGCTGTCAGGTCTATGGCGTAGTCCAGCCCGTAGATGATTTCAAAATTATAACCCGGAAAACTGGGGTTCATGAGCGCCTGATCCGGCTGCCCCGGTTTCAGTTGCCCAAACGCCGAGGCAGAGCGTTCCAGCCAAAGCAGCATTTCTGCTCCGGTCAGGCGACAGGCCGCCACCTTGTTGGGGAACACATACAGATCAGCAAGCGAGCGCAAGGTAAGCAGGCCCGTGGCAATATTCGTGAAATTGCGCGCACCTCCCAGCCCCCCCACCTTCGGGGGGGACGCCGCGGATAGNAGCGGCAGATCTTTGTGCTCGCTGTCTTCCAGATGCTCGGCCACAAATTCCTTTTGCGCCTGTGCGACCAGTTGTGTCGCTGCACTATGGCCCAGAAAGGCAAAGAAACTGTTGATCGCTGTGTCCGTCGCACCAATGGGCTGGCGGATTTTTTCCAGCACAGAATCATGAGCCGAAGCGATAATCTTGCGCACAGCAGGGCTGAGAATGGGGGACGTGCTTTCCTTTTGCAGGGGCTGTGCGAAATGCAACGAGGCATCGCGCAAAGCGCGCGTGCTGACATGGGTATCAAGGACATGCCATTTGCCGCCATCTTGCAACAGCGTCATATCAATCAACCCCAGATGAGACCCGAAAAAGCCGCTCATCACGGTCGGTGTGCCCCAAATCGTGCCACGCTCAATATTCACACCCGGTATTTTGGCGAAAATGGGCGATGGAAACACCTGATGGCTATGTCCACTCAGGATCAGATCGACACCGTCTATACGGGCCAGAGGGATAACCGCATTCTCCATATTCTCGGCATGTCGGCTTTCGCCAATGCCCGAATGCGCCAGCAACACAATCAGATCGGCACCTGCTTCGCGCATCTCCGGCACCCAGGCGCTGACTGCGTCAACCATATCGCGTGTTTGCACGCGGCCATCCAGATGCTGACGCTCCCATATTGCAATCTGCGCAGGCGCAACCCCAATCACCCCGATGCACAGAGCGCGCTGTTGGCCCGCCCGGTCGGTCACATCGCGCCGCAGCAAACGATAGGGTCTGAACAGGTGTGTATCCTTGCGCGGCACAGCCCCCGCCTTGCGCAGGATATTGGCCGAAACAGTCGGAAACTTGGCCAGTGACATCGAGCGCATCAGAAATTCGAGGCCGTAATTGAATTCGTGATTGCCCAAAGTGATCGCGTCATAGCGAAGCGCATTCATCGCGGCGATGACGGGGTGCACTTCACCCGCGCGCATGGACCGGTCATAGGCGAAAAAATCCCCCACCGGGGTTCCCTGCAAAAAATCACCATTGTCAAATAACAGGCAATTTGGAACCTGCTGGCGCGCAATATCAATCAATTCCGACAGCCGCGCCAACCCCAGATCGGGATTCGGGCAATCGGCGTAATAGTCATAGGGGTGCAAATGGACGTGCAGATCCGTGGTTTCCATGATGCGCAGATCGACTGCGGCTGAAACCTCTTGACTGCGGGCGAAGGAACTCAGGTGTTGTTTCATGTCGCTATGCATACCGTTACATCATTTCCTCCTCTGGTCTGATCGCCAACAGAGTATAATTTCGGCCAAAAACAAGGTCATTTTGTGTCAAGAACACCTGAGCACCCGCAGCAGATTCTCCGATAGCTCAGGTGCCCGCAATATAACCCAGAGTTGCTTGCATATGCAAAGCGATTGCTCTTAAAGGGAAAAACACCCATTTTGAGTAGGGTGCAGAAATCGGGGGATAATGCGTTTTGCCTTTGGGGATGAATGGCACGCACGGAACGCGCAGGCGCGCGCGGATGCCACGGCCATCACGCAGGCTCTGACCAATCCGCAAACGCGGGTCCTGCCGGTCTGGCGCGGAAAACCACATCTTGCGGGCGACGCGGTGTGTTGGGCTATGGTCAATGACCCGATCCTGAAACACGCCAAAGCGCCATTCCTCTATCTCGGTCAGCATGACAACCGCGACCTCTTTGCCGCCGACATATCGGCTTGGGAACCAGACGCGCTTGACCGCGCTGCACTGGCCATGTTCACCGATACCAGCATCCAGATTCACCCCGCCGCCCCGAAAGGCGCGTATTTCGGCGAGTTGCGCCTGGCGATGGTGCAGCTGTCGCGCACTGACGCCGCGCTTGCGGCCACCGCGCGCGCCCTGTTCAACTGGCACCGGACACATCGGTTCTGTGCGGCCTGTGGTCAACCCAGCGAAACCAGTGCCGCCGGTTGGGAACGTGTCTGCACCGCCTGCGCGGCCAAGCATTTCCCCCGCACCGACCCGGTCGTGATTATGCTGGTGACACATGGCAATAATTTGCTTTTGGGCCGCTCGCATGGCTGGCCAGAACAGATGTATTCCGCACTTGCCGGCTTCATCGAACCGGGCGAGACACTGGAATCAGCCGTCGCGCGCGAAGTCTGGGAAGAAACCGGCATCGCTGTGCGCGAGATCCGCTATCTCGCCTCACAACCTTGGCCCTTTCCAAACTCGCTGATGTTTGGGTGCATCGCGCATGCCGAAAACACAGAATTAACCCTTGATGATGAACTGGAAGATGCGCTCTGGATGTCGCGCGAAGATGTCTTGCTGGCATGGAGCGGGCATCACGAAAATGTCTTGCCTGCGCGCAAAGGCTCGATCGCGCACTATATGATCGGGCAGTGGTTGTCCGGGCAGGTTTGAACACATGTGATCTGCCTGCATGACCGCTTGCATTTCAAACCCGTGGCTTTCAGGATACACGCATTGAAACCAGCTATGACCTCTCGAAATGGAACCGGCACCTTGCGATGGACTTTCCCGAATATACTGACAGTCATGCGCTTGCTCGCAGCACCCGGTGTCGCCGTAATGTTTCTGTATTTCCATCGTCCCTGGGCGGATTGGTTCGCGCTGGTGCTCTTTGCACTGGCCGCGATCACGGATTTTTTCGATGGCTATCTGGCACGCGCCTGGAAACAGGAAAGCCGCCTTGGTGCCATGCTCGACCCGATTGCCGACAAGGCGATGGTCGTTATCGCCCTGCTGGTCATCACAGGCTATTCGGGCATGGACCCCTGGCTGATCCTGCCCGCCACGGCGATCCTGTTCCGCGAAGTGTTTGTATCGGGCTTGCGTGAATTTCTCGGCGACAAGGCCGGGCTTTTGAAGGTCACACCCCTTGCCAAATGGAAAACCACAGCACAAATGACTGCCATCGCGGTTCTGTTTATGGCCATGGGTCTGGAATATGTGCGCGAGGCAAGCTTTCTGCGCAGCCATGCCGACCTAATCGCAACCCTCAGCGATATTGGCACCCCCGAGGTGAATGTCGTGGAACTTGCCCAATATGGCGGCAGCACTGTGTGGAATGTCGGATTGGCATTGATCTGGATCGCTGGCATTCTGACCCTGATCACCGGCTGGGACTATTTCCGCAAGGCCCAACCCCATCTGAAGGATGACATGACATGACCCTTGAAATCCTCTATTTCGCATGGGTCCGCGAACGCGTAGGTGTGCCGCGCGAGAGTGTTCAGACGAATGCCGCCACCGTGGCCGAGCTGGTGCGCGAACTCAGCACGCGCGAGGACCGCTACGCGCTGGCCTTCTCTGATCTGTCGGCGCTGCGCGTGGCAATTGATCAGGATCTGGCCGAGTTTGACAGCCCGCTCGCCGGCGCGCGCGAAGTGGCTTTCTTTCCGCCGATGACAGGGGGCTAGGCATGCCGATCCGCGTTCAGGACGCGCCTTTCGACTACGGGCAGGAATGCGCGAATTTTGCACAATCATGCGATAATGCAGGCGCAATCGTCACATTCTGCGGGCTTGTGCGCAACAGCGACGACAAGACGTTATCCGCCATGATGATCGAACATTATCCCGGCATGACAGAACGCGCCCTGACCCGGATCGCGACTGAGGCGCAGAACCGCTGGTCTTTGCACAACTGCCTGATCATTCACCGCTACGGCCAGCTTGCCCCCGGTGCACAGATCATGATGGTGGCAACCGCCGCGCGCCATCGCAGTGACGCATTCTGCGCCGCCGATTTCCTGATGGACTACCTGAAATCCCGCGCCCCCTTCTGGAAAAAGGAAATCAGCATGTCGGGGGCAGAATGGGTCGCGGCAAAAGACACGGATGAAGCCGCGCTCCTGCGCTGGTAGCATTTTCTTGCACAAAATACTCTGGGGTGAATTGGGCCGGAGGCCCAAAAGGGGCAAAGCCCCTACCCCTTCCCCATTACGCAAAAAGGGCGGCTCTCGCCGCCCTTTTTTCAATTTTGTTACACTTAACCTTGTGTCGCGCTGGTCACATCGACTGTGACACCGGGGCCCATGGAAGAGCTGACAGAAACGCCCTTCATATAAGCACCTTTCGCGCCTGTCGGCTTGGCCTTGGCGACCGCATCAACGAAAGCGCGCAGGTTTTCTGCCAGTTTGGCCGCATCAAACGATGCTTTGCCGATCCCGGCATGCACAATCCCCGCCTTCTCGGCTTTGAACTGTACCTGACCACCTTTGGCGCTTTTCACGGCCTCTGCGACATCCATCGTCACAGTGCCGACCTTCGGGTTCGGCATCAGGTTGCGTGGGCCAAGAATCTTGCCCAGACGCCCCACAACCGGCATCATGTCCGGCGTTGCGATGCAACGGTCGAACTCGATCTTGCCAGACTGGATGGTTTCCATCAGGTCTTCGGCGCCAACAATGTCAGCCCCTGCCGCCTTGGCTTCATCAGCTTTGGGACCGCGTGCAAAGACTGCAACGCGGACGGTCTTGCCTGTCCCGTTGGGCAGGATCACCACACCGCGGACCATCTGGTCTGCATGGCGCGGGTCAACGCCCAGGTTCATTGCAATCTCGATTGTCTCGTCAAATTTCGCGGTTGCATTGGCTTTCACCAGTTCCAGCGCGTCTTCGACTGTCAGGTTCTGCTTGCCCACATAGGCTTCGCGGGCGGCTTTTGTCCGTTTTCCAACTTTTGCCATGACCTTAGCCTTTCACCTCGAGACCGATCGACTTGGCCGAACCAGCAATGATCTGCATGGCGCCTTCGATGGAGTTTGCATTGAGGTCACGCATTTTGGCCTCGGCGATTTCGCGCACCTGTTTGGTGGTGACAGAGCCAGCCATGCTGCGCCCCGGTGCTTCCGAGCCACGCGCCCGGTTGCGCTTGCCCACAGGTTTCAGGCCTGCTGCGCGCTTCAGATACCACGATGCAGGTGGTGTTTTCAGGTCCATCGTAAAGGACTTGTCCTGATAATACGTAATCACCGTCGGAATCGGCGCGCCTGGCTCCAGCTCGGCCGTGCGTGCATTGAATTCCTTGGTGAACATCATGATATTGATGCCGCGCTGACCCAAGGCCGGGCCAACAGGTGGGGACGGGGTAGCTTTACCCGCCGGAATTTGCAGCTTTAGCTGCCCGATAACTTTCTTGGCCATCTGGCCTCTCCTTTTTCACCTCACCCCGATCGCACGCGTGCAAAGGGGCTGTTGCGGTTTAGTGGTTAGGCTTGGTCCGGGCGCGCCCAGCCAGCCTCCCACGCACATCACGTCAGATGTCTTTCGACACCTGTGTGAATTCCAGATCGACCGGGGTAGCCCGGCCAAAAATCGAGACCATCACCTTCAAGCGGCTGCTGGCCTCGTCTACTTCTTCGACCAGCCCCGAGAACCCCTCGAATGGCCCGTCATTTACCTTGACCTGCTCGCCGACCTCAAAATGGATCAGCGTGCGCGGCGCTTCTTCGCCTTCCTGAACGCGGTTCAGGATCAGGTTCACTTCTTCATCGCGCATCGGCATGGGCTTGCCTTGGGTGCCCAGAAAACCTGTGACGCGATTGATGGAATTGATCAGGTGATAGGCTTTCGCGCTCATTTCCATACGCACCAGCACATAACCGGGCATGAAGCGGCGCTCGGAGGTTACTTTTTTGCCGCGGCGCACCTCAAGCACTTCTTCCGTAGGCACCAGAACTTCTTCAATCTGCTCTTCCAGCCCCGCCTCTGCTACGGCGGTGCGAATGGCCTCGGCCACTTTCTTTTCGAAATTCGACAGAACGCTTACCGAATACCAGCGCTTGGCCATGTTCCCCATCTTTCTGCTCTTCTCCGATGCGAACTGCACCGGCCTGTCAGGTTTTCGTCAAATACTGACGATCTTTCCTGTCAGAAGGTCAAAACAAACAGCGCACCGAGTCGGTGCGCTTTGAGCAGTCCATTACAGGCAGAGCGGGGGGTTTTCAAGCCCTGCCGCCTGTCCGCCGGATGCTAATTGAACATTCCCAGAAGTCCACCAAGTCCTGTACGGATCGTAAGGTCGACTAAAAAGAAGAAAACAGCCGTAAGGGCTGCCATGATAAACACCATGACGGTTGTTACCAGCACTTCGCGCCGTGTGGGCCACGTGACCTTTGCGGCCTCTGCGCGCACTTGCTGCATGAACTGGAAAGGGTTGGTCTTGGCCATGCGAGAAATCCTTTTGCTTGCGCCGGACATACGCAGGAGGTGGCGGGGTTTCAAGGCGCTTTCGGCATAAGAGCGGCATTGTGCCGATCTCAGGGTGTCAGGCAGGCCACACCTGTCATGCACGCCAGCTTGTCCCAATCAGCCTGATACTGCGCCCTTGCCCGTGCAACTTCATCTGCACGAAAGGGTTGCGGGGCCGGATGATCGTGCGATTTCGGGAACCGGCGCATCGCGCGGCGCAAAGCCACCTTCGCATCCAACCCGGGCGTGTCGGCGATCAGTTTGGGGACAAGTTCTATCGCGCGGGCAGACGGGCCGATCAGAAAGGCGCTGCCCCCATCACGTTCGGGTATCCTCAGGGCGGTATCTGGCCTGCATCCACTCAGAGCAATCAGCAACGGATTAAGCAAACTGGCATAATCTTCATGACGCCAAACCAGCACATCTTTGACGCCCGCGCATGACAGCAAGCGAAGGACAACCTCTGACCAGCGCAGCGCCAATGGAGAGATGCCTTCACAAAAATGATTGAACTCTTGCACATTTCCGCGCCTGAACTGGTGGCCCCATGCCGAGACAAGCAGATCAATCGGATTGCGCAGCGCAAGACACACCGTCACATCACGCAATTCCAATACATCAAGCAGAACGGTGATCTGGCTTTGCAGCTTTGGATACAGAACTTCGCCCTGCGCCAATGCGGGTGGCTTCGGACCGCCGCCCATGATGTTTTCATCAGACAGAAGCAACCTGCGCCCCGCTGCCTGTTCGGCCTGAACAACCTCCAGAAGCGGCTTGATTCTGGTGCTTATTGCCTTGGGGCGACGGTGCAGGCCCGGTATCCTGAGGTCGCGCCGCAAGCGGTCAGGCCCAAGGTAAACACATCCCTGATCGGCAAGAACGTCGCGATTCAAAAACAGTGTTTTCTGAAGATGCGTGCTTGCGGTCTTATGTGCTCCGACATGGAGCATGACCGCCGCCGGACTGGCAGGGGCAGAGGGACTCGAACCCACGACCCTCGGTTTTGGAGACCGATGCTCTACCAACTGAGCTATACCCCTAGTCCGTGGGCGCAGGGTTATGACAGCGACTGCCCAAGATCAAGAGGGAAATCACGCCTCCCCTCCCGGCAATTCTGCCGCTGCCGCAGCAAGTGAGTCCAGATCAGCGCCGCAAATCGCTGCCTGATGGCGCATGATATGCGCAATCGGCCAGTCCCACCACCGAATCGTCAGAAGTTGGGCAATAACATCCGGCGCGAAGCGCGCCCGCAAGGGTTGGGCGGGGCTGCCGGTCATGATCTGATAGGGCGCAATACGCCCGCCCACGACAGCCCCCGCGCCAATGATCACGCCGTCACCAATTTCAGCGCCCGGAAGAATGCGCGCGCCCTGCCCGATCCAGACATCATTGCCGATGATCGTGTCGGGCCCGGGCCCAGGCATGGACGAGTCGCCCTCGAACTCACGGTGAAAAATGGCGAAAGGGTAGCTGGAGAACCCGTCATAGCGGTGATTGGCCGATGCGGTGATAAAGCGCACACTGTCCGCGATCTGGCAAAACCGCCCGATGATCAGCCGCTCGGGCGAAAACGGGTACAGATAAGGGGCCAGATACCGCGCCCAGTCCTGTGGCGCAGACTCGGAACTCGCATAGGTATACTCGCCGATCTCCCAGCGCGGATGGTCAATCACGGCGCGCAAGAAAACTGTGTCCATATGCGGACTGCCATCTGCCAGAATGATCGGATACACAATTGAGGGGGCCGGAAAATTCGGGGGCATCAAGAACTCCAGATTGGGCTGAACCTTCACCGCATTGCACAGCCATAAATCCCGTCTTGCAGGTTCTGACAGGTGCCAGATTTCTGCCAGAGATGCGCCGCGCGCGCAATTCCAAACCGAGGCAAAACCAACGCCACAGGCCCGCTAGGTGGCGCCTGTTCATCTCAGGCACCACCCGTCAATCTTACCCCTCGATCAGGAACCCGCCCGATTGCCGCGCCCACAGGCGTGCATATAGCCCGCCTTGTACCAGCAGGTCTTCATGCCGACCCTGCTCGATGATCAGGCCCTGATCCATCACCACCAGCCGGTCCATCGCGGCAATCGTCGACAAGCGGTGCGCAATCGCAATGACGGTCTTGCCCTGCATCAGATGGGTCAGTTGTGCCTGAATGGCGGCCTCGACCTCGCTGTCTAGGGCGGATGTCGCCTCATCCAGAATCAGGATCGGCGCGTCTTTCAGCGCAACCCGCGCTATCGCGATGCGCTGGCGCTGCCCACCCGACAGCTTTACGCCGCGCTCGCCAACATGTGCCTCCAGCCCGCGCCGGCCTTGTGCATCGGCCAGATCCTCGATGAAGTCACGCGCCTCGGCCATATCGGCGGCGGCCCAGATTTCAGCCTCGCTGGCATCGGGCCGACCATACGCGATATTGTCGCGCACCGAGCGGTGCAAAAGTGCGGTGTCCTGCGTCACAACCCCGATGGCCGCACGCAAGCTTTCTTGCGTAACCTTCGAGATATCCTGTCCATCAATCTCGATCCGGCCCTGATCAACCTCGTAAAAGCGCAAGAGCAGGTTCACCAATGTCGATTTGCCTGCGCCAGAGCGCCCGACCAGCCCCACTTTCTCGCCCGGCGCAATACTCAGCGACAAGCCGTCCAGCACAGCGGCTTTTCTGATCGCGGCTCCCTCATAGCGAAAGGTCACGGCCTTGAACTCCACAGCGCCCGATTTGGCCTCAAGCGGCAGTGCACCGGGCGCGTCATTGATCTGGCGCGGCAAGGACAGTGTCGAGACCCCGTCGCGCACAGTGCCGATATTCTCGAACAGCGCGGCAAATTCCCACATGATCCAATGCGACATGTTGCCCAGTCGCAGCGCCAGCGGAATGGCCACCGCCAGCGCGCCAAGGTCAACGCGCCCCTGCAACCACAGCCACAGGCCCAACCCCGTGACCGAGGCTGTCAGCACCGCATTTATCAGATTGACCCCGATATCCTGCAAGGCCACCAGCCGCATCTGGCGGTAAACCGTCTGCAAGAACCCGTCCAGCCCTGCGCGGGCATAGCTTTCTTCACGCGCAGAATGGCTGAACAATTTGACTGTGGCGATATTGGTGTAGCTGTCGACGATGCGCCCGGTCATATTCGCGCGCGCATCCGCCTGCTCCTGCGACACACGGCCCAGACGCGGCACGATGACCCACAACAGCGCCCCATAGGCGAACGACCACAGCAAAAAGGGCAAGGCAAGCCGCGCATCCTGTGTCGCTGCCAGCCACAATGTGCCAATGAAATATGCGCTGATATAGACAGCGACATCCATCAGCTTCATCACCACTTCGCGCACCGAAATCGCAGTTTGCATCAAGCGTGTGGCAATGCGCCCGGCAAATTCATCCTGAAAATAGCCCATCGACTGGCCCAATATCCAGCGATGCGCCTGCCAGCGGATGCGCTGGGGGAAATTGCCCATGATGGCCTGATACATAACCAGCGCCCCAATCACCGAAATGATGGGCAGTGCGATCAGTTGCAGCCCCGCCATGCCCATCAATCGACCGAGTTCTTCGGCCATAAAGCGCTCTGGTCCCAGTTCGGACATGCGATTGACCAACCGGCCCAGATAGCCGATCAGAATAATCTCGATGATGGCAAACATCACCGACAGGCCCGACATGGCGAACAACCATGGCAGCAACGGGCGCGCGAAATGCAGGCAAAAGCCCGAAAGCGTGGTGGGGGGCTGGGTGGGCAGCGCCGCAGGATAGGCGTCTATCTGCGCCTCGAAACGCGAGAATAGTGTATTCATGTTGGCCTCAACCATAGAAAAAGGGCGCGCAATGCCTGCACGCCCCTTGCAAGATCAAGGCGTAAAGGCTTGATTACTGGATGATTTTCGACACAACACCCGCGCCGACGGTGCGGCCGCCTTCGCGAATGGCGAAACGCAGCTTCTCTTCCATCGCGATGGGGGCGATCAGCTCAACCGTGAATTTCAGGTTGTCGCCGGGCATCACCATCTCGGTGCCTTCGGGCAG
>SL_8KL_010_SEDDRAFT_10002400_pt1 | contig 15877 bp, 15 predicted proteins | sample SodLakKL_010_SED_4_FD_11160 | JGI IMG/M metagenome (IMG submission 11160)
CCGGGGCCGGGGTCGGGATCCGGCCATCGCTGGCCGGCGGATCACCCCACCGTCGCCAGGGTGGCCACGACGGGGACCCACGACGGCCGTCCGCGGCCGGCTGGCGACCCCGCACGACGCCCGTCAGCGGCCGGCTGGTTACCCCGCACGACGCCCGTCAGCGGCCGGCTGGTTACCCCGCACGACGCCCGTCGGTCAGCACGTCGCCCAGCACCGCGGCCACCTCGGGATCCCGAGGCAGCCGAACGTGGCTCGCGNCCACGGCGGTGATCCGCGCGGGCGCTGCTCCCTCGATGCGGCGCCATCGGCCAGCACCNGTGGCGGAACTCGAGCGCACGAGCGCGTCGCCGAGCACCGCGTTGAGCGGGTGGCTGGGGTCGGGGCGGAGCCGACCGACGACGAGGTGGTGTCGGGCCCCAACCAGCCACGGAGCATCGACGGGTCGCCCCGTCAGCAGCCCGTCCACCCGACCTTCCGGCCACGCAGCCGCTTCGGTCGTCCCGAACCGCAGGTCCTTGATCCCCTGGGCCCGCACGTCCAGCAACGACCCGAACGGTGCGGCCTGCCGTGAGGTCTGCCGCAGCGTCCAGCTCGTGACGTTGGCGACCTTCTCCAGCCACGACCCCAGATGGGGGGTGCCGAGGTAGAGGAGGTCGTCCAGCCGGTCCAGCCACCGGGCCCCGCGGTCGACCGCCGCCGCGCAGGCCACCCGCAACAGCAGCCCGCCCATGGAGTGCCCGACGAACGTGAGCGAGGTCACCGGGACCGGCCACGACGTGACCACTGCCTCCAACGCGGCATCCAGGTCGCGGCCGTTGCGCTCGATGGTGCGGCCGGTGGCGTAGCGCACGAGCAGCGGGGTCGCCCCGGACGCCTCAACGGCCACCGGCAGGCACGCGGTCCCATCGGTCCGCTCGTCGCTCGAGAACCACACCTGCTCGGTGTCGACAAGGCCGTGGACGAACACCACCAGCCGGGAGCCCGCCCTCGGCACAGCCGCTGCCAGCTCCGTCGGCGCAACTGGCCCGGACCGACCGGGGTAGCGCAGCGACAGCTCCTCCTCGAAGGCCGGTGCCGCCGACAGCAGCTCCGGTGACAGCACTCCCTGCGCGATGGCCCGCGCTTTGATCGCGGCGCGGGACGGCGGTGGCGTCACGGCCGGGGCAACCTGCGCGACCGGAGTGACCTCACTGCTCGCGGTCGCAGCGGCACGACGATGCGGGAGCTGGCAAACGGCGGCGGCGACCTCGCCCGCGCCTCGCAGTCCCATCCGGACGGCCTGGTAAGCGCCCGCGGTCACGGCGTCGCTGTAGGGCTGCACCGGCCGCCCGAGCGGGCCGAGCCACCGGTAGACACCGTCGCTGACCGCCCGGTGGACGTCCTCGACCGCGGTGACGACGACCTGATCGGCCACCGCGGCCGTCAACCTCGACCACGAGGCCGCGACGCTTCCGACCGCCTCGCTCACCTCGGCTCCTCGCTCGCGGCCGTGGGGACGATAGTGCCGAACGCCTGTCTGCGTCCATGACCAAAGCCTCACGGAGTCGGGTCAGATGTGGCTCCATGGGCCGGACGCTTACCATTAGCGTCTCGGACAAGGTCTCACGCCGAGGCGACGGGGCCTCGACGAGAGCCCGCGAGAGCGGGTCGATCGCACCCGCACCGACGACGACGCGTCGTCGCCTGTCCACTACGAGACCAGGGAGAGACCATGAACAGCCGCACGCTCGCATCCATCGGCGCCATCGTGCTCGGGGTGCTACTGATAGTCGGCAGCATCGGGACCTGGATACTGGTCAGCACCACGCTGTCCGACCAGAACATCACCACACCCGAGGACGCGGTCTGCCTACCGGACACCGAGGTGAACGGCCCGTTCTCGGCGTACTGCCAGGCCGAGACCATCGACCGCAACGTCCGTGAGATCACCGGCGGTCTGACCTACGCCGAGCTGCCCCGCGACGACGAGCGCCGCGGGACGGCGCAGAACGCCGCCTTCCTGCAGGCTTCGCTGTTCACGTCCGTGCTGTCCTTCGGTGTCGCCGCGATGGCCTTCGGCATGGGGGTGATCTTCATCCTGATCGGGCTGGGGATGCGCGACGTCAAGGAGCAGTTGGCGACGCCGCAGCGGTAGCCGCCGCTGGACGCCGACGGGCGTCACGACCACGCTGCGCGGGCGGCGGGACCGGACCCGGTCCCGCCGCCCGCCCGTGTCGGCTCCCGTTGCGGCCGGGCGCTGGCGGCCGAGCCCGAGAGATCGATCGAAGGGGCGCCGACGGTCACCACCCCAGGTCGCGCCCCCGGTGCGGCCCCCACGACCACCGGTGCACGATCGGCTGCACCTGCCACGGGTGGGCCGCGGCCCGCAGCACCGCGATCGTGGCGACGAGGATCACCACGGCGACCCCAGCCGCGGCCAGCAGCATCACCCCGGACAGGAACGCGGCGACGACGGAGACGGCCCCGAAGCTGATGATCGCGTCGAAGGGCACCTGCCGGCACCGCCGGGTCAGCATGACCGCACCGATCACCCGGCCCATCGACAGCGCAGAGGCCACGGTGACACCGAAGAGCAGGAACAGCCCCGAGATGGCGGTCACCTCAGCCCAGCCATCACCTGCCAGCACCAGCTCGACCAGCAGCACCGCGCCCAGGGTCACCGACACCACCTCGACGACCGCGGCCACCGGGGTGCGGCGCGCCGGGTCCCGGAACCGGAGCGCCAGCGCCACCAGCGCGAGCGCCGTCACGAGCGGGATCGCCACCTCGAACCGCGTCACACATCGCCTCCGGACCCCTCGCCTGCGACTCGCCGCCGCTCAGGATGCCACCTCGACGTCCACGGGGTATGCCCGATCGACGGTAGCGTCCGCTGGCATGCTGACCTCCGCTGCACCGACCCAGCACCCCGGGCTGACCCTCGGGCGGCTCCAGGTGTGGCCACCGGTGGTGCTCGCTCCGATGGCCGGTGTGACCAACGTGGCGTTCCGCTCGCTGTGCCGGCGACACGGCGGCGGGCTGTACGTCTCCGAGATGGTCGGCGCTCGGGGGCTGCTGGAGGGGGACGCCCGTTCGCAGCTCAAGGCTGCCTTCGGGCCGGACGAGACGCCGCGCTCGATCCAGCTCTACGGCACCGACCCCGCGGACACCGCCGCGGCGGTCCGGCTGCTGGTGGCGCCGGAGCCGGAGAGCACCCGCGCCCCGGTCGACCACATCGATCTGAACTTCGGCTGCCCCGCACCGAAGGTGACCCGTCACGGTGGAGGGGCCGCTCTGCCCTGGCACACCGACCTCTACGCCGACATCGTCGCGATGGCGGTGGCTGCCGCCGGTGACGTGCCCGTCACGGTCAAGCTCCGGCTCGGGATCGACGCCGCGCACCTGACCTACCTCGAGGCGGGCCGCATCGCCGAGGACCTCGGCGTCGCGGCCGTCGCGCTCCACGCCCGGACCGCCGAGGACCGCTACGGCCCGCCGGCCGCCTGGGAGCACATCGCCCGCCTCGTCGACACCGTGACCATCCCCGTGCTCGGCAACGGCGACATCTGGGAGGCTGCCGACGCGTTGCGCATGCAGGCCGAGACCGGCTGTGCCGGCGTGGTCGTCGGCCGAGGCTGCCTGGGCCGTCCCTGGTTGTTCCGGGACCTCGCCGCCGCCTTCGACGGGCAGGACATCCCCCCGGCCCCGAGCCTCGGGGAGGTCGCCGACCTGCTCAGCGAGCACGCCCGGCTGCTGGTCGACCACCTCGGCGCCGACACCGGGCTCCGGGAGCTGCGCAAGCACACCGGGTGGTACCTCCAGGGCTTCGCCGTCGGCAAGCCGGTGCGGCGGGCGCTGCACCAGGTGAGCACCCTCGCGGAGCTCGAGCACCTCCTGGCCGGTCTCGACCGCGGCCTCGCTTTCGACGAGTCCCTCCGGCGGCAGCCCCGGGGCCACACCACCCGGCCCAAGCGGGTGATCCTGCCGACCGGCTGGCTGGAGACCCGGTCCCACGGCGCGAGCCTCTCCCCCGACGGCGCGGTGGTCTCCGGTGGCTGAACCGCACCTGGTGCTGGCCTCCGGGAGCCCGCGGCGAGCCGATCTGCTCGCCCGGCTCGGCCTCCACCCCGAGATCCGTGCCGCCGCCGTCGACGAGACCCCGCTCGCTGGTGAGTCGCCCCTGGAGCTGGTGATCCGCCTCGCCGACGCCAAAGCCCGGGCCGTGCGGCACCCATCCGCCGACGAGGTGGTCCTGGCGGCGGACACGATGGTCGTCGTCGACGACGAGGCGCTCGGCAAACCCCGCGACGACGCCGCGGCCGCCGGGATGCTCCGGCGGTTGTCGGGTCGGACCCACCAGGTGCTGACGGCGTTGGCGGTCCACCGCGGGCCGAGCCAGCACCGCACGACCGTGACCACCCGGGTGCGCTTCCGCGCGCTCACCGACAACGAGGTGGCCTGGTACCTGGCGACCGGGGAGCCACATGATAAGGCCGGGGCCTATGCGCTACAGGGCGCGGGCGCAGCGCTCGTCGACCATCTCGACGGCAGCGACACCAACGTGATCGGGCTGCCCCTGGCGGCGACGGTGCAGCTGCTCCGACGCGCCGGGCTGGACGTGCTGGCGCCGCCGCGGCTCTGACCGGGCAGGGTCAGCCTGCCCGCTCGTAGCCGTCGTCGGAGCTGCCGTGCTGATCGTCCACCGGTGCCTCCGCGCTGTCCTCAGGGCGCCGCCGAGACCAGGCAGTGCGGGCCCAGCTGATGAAGCGTTCGGCCTGGCGGTTCGCCCACACGTGGACATCACGGGCCCACTCGTACTCCCGTGCCAGGATGGCGATGCCGGCAACGCCGGTCAGCGCCCCGGGCCCGGGCACGAAGGGTGAGGCGAAGGCCAGGCTGACCAGCAGCACCATCACCCCGACCACCGTGACCCAGATCCGTCGGGCGTGGTCCTTGACGCCCCTTGGGACCGGCGGCAGCGGCGAGGTCTGGCTCGGGTCGAAGGTCGCCGGAGCGCCGACGTTCTGACGGACCAACGCCGACAACACGCGGCCGGCGGCGCGCGAGCGGGCACGGGTGGTCAGCGACAGCTCGGCCACGACCTCCTCGCCGTCACCGTTGAGGCGGACCCCGACGGTCTCCGGGGTCGCCCGGTCGAGCTCGAAGCGCACCAGCGACCCGAGCTGGGTGTGGGTATCCGCCACGCTGGGGCTCGCGATGTGCAGCAGGCAGCGATGGTCGGTCACCACGAGCACCGCCGGTGCCCGGACCCCGGGCACCTTCGCGTGCGCCCAGGCCTGCAGGGACTCGTCACCGTCGAACTCGGAGCGCAGAGGACCGAGCACCAAGCCTTCCCGGAAGCGTGCGACAGGTCCCATGAGCGCAGCTTACGGGTCGGGTCGGACACCCCGGCGTCCAGCGGACGGTGGCCGCGCTCACCGGCGTGCCTGAGTCGCACGACCACGACGCCTGCTGGGACGACCCGCCATCTCCACGCTAGTTTCCCCCACCGACCGAGCCCGCCCCAGCCCGGGCCGCACAACCCGCACAACGAGGTGACGTGAGCCGCAGGCGACGCAGCATCCCCGTCCTCCTGGTGATCGCCCTGACGGCGACGCTGCTGGCACCGATGGCGAGCGCGGAGCCGGACACCAGCCGGCTCCAGCAGCTCCAACGTGAGCTGGAGCAGCTGGAGGAGCAGGCGGCGGAGCGTCGCTCGGAGCTCGGCGCGCTGGACGCGCGGGAGAGCCGACTCAGCGACGAGCAGGCCACGGCCCAGGCCCGGTTGGAGGAGATCGAGGCCGAGCTCAGCCTGGCCGTCGAGCGCTACAACGAAGCCGTGGTCGCGCTCGAGGAGGTCCAGGCCGACCTGGAGGCCACCCTGGCGGAGCTCGCGGAGCTCAACGCGGAGATCACCGTCCTGAACGGCACCGTGGCCGACCACGCGCGTCGACTGCACAAGATGGGCCCGTCGCTCGAGTTCGCGGTCATCGTCGGGGCGAGCGGCCCCGCCGACATCGGGTTCCGGTCCACCTCGCTGCGCCAGATCATCAGCGCCGACCAGGTCAACCTCGAGCGCCTGGGCGCCGCCACCGACCGTGCGGCCGCCCTGGAAGCGCGGCTGGTCGCGCAGGAGGCCGAGGCCGCCGCGCTGACCGACGAGGTCGAGGCGCAACTGCTGGCGGTGGAGCAGCTCTACGAGGAACGGGCCGAGGAGCTCGCCGAGCTCGAGGCGACCCTGGCCGGGGTGCGCCAGGAGGTCAGCGAGCAGCAGACGCGCGTGGAAGCCGACGAGGCCGCGGTGGTCGGCGCCCGCCAGGCCGTCGCCACCGAGCAGCAACGCATCGAGGAGGAACGCCGCCGGCTGGAGGAGGAGCGCCGCGCGGCCCGTGAGGCCGAGGAGCGCCGCGCGGCCCGTGAGGCCCGTGAGGCCGAGCGTCAGGCACAGGCCCAGCGGCAGCGTGAACGGGAGCAGGCCGCCGCGGCGGCGAGCTCCTCGTCGAACACCTCCTCGTCGAACACCTCATCGAGCAACTCCCCGTCGAACCGCAGCGACCCCGCCCCGGCGCCGGCCCCCTCCACCCGCCGGTCGGCGGATGTGGCGGTGTCGACGGCGCTGGCCCAGGTCGGCAAGCCCTACCGCTGGGGCGCGACCGGCCCGAACGCCTTCGACTGCTCGGGGCTGACCTCCTACGCCTGGCGCGCCGCCGGGGTGACGATCCCGCGCACCTCGGGGGCGCAGTTCGCCGGCCTGCGCCGGGTCACCCGAGCCCAGCTGCAACCCGGTGACCTCGTGTTCTACAACTCACCGATCAGCCACGTGGCGATGTACATCGGCGGTGACACGATCGTCGAGGCGTCGCGCACCGGCATCCCGGTACGCACCGCGACCCTGTCGGCACGTAGCCCGGTCGGTTACGCCCGCCCCTGACCTGCTGACGCGAGGTCGGTCCGCCGATGGCCGTTACGCTGCCGTCACCGACCACCACCGCCGTCAGGAACCGTGATGTCCGACGCCCCCGCCCCGGGCGTCGACCCGTCGTCCGACTGGCGGCCCGACACCCTCGCGGTGCGCGGCGGGACGGTCCGCAGCGGGTTCGAGGAGACCTCTGAGGCGCTGTTCCTGACCTCCGGGTTCGTGTACGGCTCGGCGGCGGAGGCCGCTGCCGCCTTCGCCGGCGAGCAGGACCGCTACATGTACAGCCGGCTGCGCAACCCGACGGTGGCGATGCTCGAGGAGCGACTCCGCCGGCTCGAGGGTGCGGAGGCTGCCTGGGCCACGGCCAGCGGCATGTCGGCGGTGTTCAACGCCCTCGCCGCCACCCTGCGGGCAGGCGACCGGGTCGTGGCCGCACGGGCGCTCTTCGGCTCCTGCTTCCAGGTGCTGGACCAGATCCTGCCCCGCTGGGGGATCCACACCGACCTCGTCGACGGCACCGACCTCGACGCGTGGGAGCGCGCGCTGGCGACGCCGGCCAGGGCGGTGTTCTTCGAGACCCCCTCCAACCCGATGCAGGAACTGGTCGACATCGCCGCGGTGAGCGAGCTCGCCCACGCTGCGGGTGCCAGGGTCATCGTCGACAACATCTTCGCCACGCCCGTCCTGCAGCACCCGCTGGAGCTCGGCGCGGACCTGGTCGTCTACTCCACGACCAAGCACCTCGACGGCCACGGCCGCACCCTCGGCGGGGCGATCCTCGGGCCGGCCAGCTTCATGGAGGAGGACCTCAAGCCGCTGATGCAGCACACCGGCCCGACCATGAGCCCCTTCAACGCCTGGGTGGTGCTCAAGAGCCTGGAGACGCTGCGGCTCAGGGTCGAGCACCAGACCGCCACGGCGTCCGAGCTGGCGAGGTGGCTGGAAGCGCACCCGAGGGTCGAGGGCGTGCGCTACCCGCTGCTGGCGTCCCATCCCCAGCACGAGTTGGCGCAGCAGCAGATGTCCGGGGGCGGCTCCATCGTGACCTTCTGGGTCCCAGGCGGCACCCAGCGGGCCTTCGCGGTCCTCGACGCCCTCGAGGTCGTCGACATCTCCAACAACCTCGGGGACGCGAAGACGCTGGCCACCCACCCGGCGACCACCACCCACCATCGCATCGGGCCCGAGGTGCGTGCCGAGATGGGCGTGGGTGACGGGGTGATCCGGGTCTCGGTCGGGCTCGAGGACCCCGCCGACCTGCAGCGCGACCTCGACCGCGCACTGTCCGCCTGAGCGCGAGCGGCACACCGGATCCGGATGGTTGACGCGGAGGCCACCGTGATGGAAGATGCCGCCCCCGAACGAGCGAGGGTGCGATGCGCCTGAAGACCTCCCGCGACCACGAGCGCGACGAGCCCGTCGAGTACGGACCTGACGGCTACGACCGCTACGGGTTCAACCGCGCTGGGCTCCACCGCGATACCCATGAGCGCTACGGACCCGACGGGCGCGACCAGGACGGGCAGCCGCGTCCCTCCCGCCTGCCGCTCCTCAGGTTCCACTGACGTCCAGGGGCCGGGTCCGCCAGGCCCCGGACGCCATCCCGTACCCTCCCACGGTCCGTCCGCCCGGGCCGCTCGCGCTCGGGCCAACCACAGGGGGGTCCCTCCATGCGGGTGCGTTCGCTCACGCTCTCGGCGCTGCTGACCGTCCTCGCGGTCGCGGTCGTGGCCACGGCGATCGCGATGGTCGGCCGCGGATCGACGGCGCCGGTCATCGCGGCTGGCCCCACCGGGCTCGAGGCGACCGACCAGGACGGGGAGGCCGAGCCGCAGGCCGAGCCCACCGACGCCCCCGACCCGGACCCGGCCCCGGACACCGACGACGAGGTGGACGAGGACGGGCCCGACGACGACCCGACCGACGACGACCCGACCGACGACGAGCCGGCTGAACCGGCCCTGCCCCCGGGGCCGCCGAGCGACGAGCGCACGCTGTCGGTGCGCGACCGGATCGGGGGCGACATCTCGCCGAAGTCGGTGGTGGCGTCACCCGGCGGGTTGTTCCTGGCCCAGAACATGATGTACCGCCACACCATCACGGTCTACGACCGCGACCAGGAGCTCCTCGCCACGATCGCCGACACGGTNAACCCNGCGNCCTTCGGTCTGACCGGCCCTGACGCGGACGTCCGTGGCGCCCCCGTCGAGGCCGCCTTCACACCCGACGGCCGCTACGCCTACGTGTCCAACTACGCGATGTACGGCCCCGGCTACGACCGGCCCGGGACCGACACCTGCAGCCCCGCCGACGGCTACGACGACAGCACCCTGTACCGCGTCGACCTCGACGCGCTCGCGATCGACCAGGTCATCCCCGTCGGCTCTGTGCCGAAGTACGTGGCCGTCACCCCCGACGGGTCCACGTGCTGGTGACCAACTGGTGCAGCTACGACCTGAGCATCGTCGACGTGGCCACCGGCACCGAGGTGGAGCGACTCGACCTCGGCCGCTACCCCCGGGGCATCGCGATCACCCCGGACTCCGCCACCGCCTACATCGCGCTGATGGGCGCCTTCGACGTGCTCGTCCTCGACCTCGAGGACCTCTCCCTGGACCGCGTGGCCGACATCGGCCGCTCTCCCCGCCACCTCGTCCTCTCCCCCGACGGCGACACGCTCTACGCCACGCTCAACGGTGAGGGGGTGGTGGCCCGCATCGACCTCGCCACCGAGGAGGTCACCAAGATCACCACGGGCGAGGCGCCCCGCAGCATGGACATCGCCGCGGACGGCCGCTCGCTGTACGTCGTGAACTACTTCTCCGACACCGTCAGCAAGGTGCGCACCTCGGACATGACCGTGCTACAGACGATCGACGTCGCGAACAAGCCGATCGGCATCACCTACGACCGCGGGACCGGTCGGGTGTGGGTGGCGAGCTACTCCGGGGTGCTCACGGTCCTCGACGACCGCTGACCAGCGTCGCGAGCGCCGCCCTCAGCGCCGAGGTGGCGGCCACCTCGGCGTCGTAAGGGGCGACGAGGTGGTCGGTGACGACCTCGGTGAGCCGCGGTCGCAGCCGCCGGAGGGTGCGCGACCGGACCCTGCGGGCGGCGACCCGCAGCAGCGCGCGGGTCAGGAGCCCGAGCAGCACCCGCGCGGCGAGGCCGGCCAGCAGCAGCGCCGCCGGCCAGCTGAGGCGGTCCGTGACCTGGGGCGGGGTCGGCTCCGGGAGCCCCAGCCACGCCACCGCGCGGAGCAGGAGGAGCCAGGCGAACCCGACCAGGGCGGTCGCCTCGGCCAGCCCGCGCAGCCCCGCCATCGCCGGCCACCAGCGCCGTCGCGTCCGCGCCACCTCGTCGGCCACGCCGCCCACCGCCGCGACCACCTGCGGCGCGGCCTGCTCGGCGGCCTGCTCGACCGCGCGGTCCAGGCCCGCGTAGTTGTGCCCGACCGCCGTGGCGAGCCCGACCTCCGCGGCCAGCCGTCGCGCCAGGGATCGCTGGCTGCGCCCCGCCGCCTGGCGGTCCGCGGTGTCAGCGGCGCCGGCCCCGAGCCCGAGCCCCCGACCGAACCGAGCCGCGACCTGCACCGGTGCCCGGACCAGCCGCGCCAGCGGTGACCGGGTCGCCTGCCGCGCCGCCGCCCGCTGCTCGAGCTCGGCGGCGACCACGACCCGGTGGGCATCGGCGGCCTCCAGGGCCGCATCGACCAGCGGTGGCACCGCCACGGGCGTGGTCGGCAGGGTCGGGATCCGGGTCAGGACGTCCTCGGCGACCACCGCGGCATCGGCGGCCAGGCGCCCGACGACGGCCCGTCGCTCGCTGGCGAGGTCGGCGAGGTGGTCCCGGAGCGTGCCGATCCCCGCGCCGGTGGCCGCCGAGGTGGTGTGGAGGGTGGCGGCACCCAGCCCATCGGCCTCCAGACGTCCGGTGAGATCCTCGCGCAGGCGGTCGACGTCGCCCGCGGCCAGCTCGTCGGTACGGTTCAGGACGACGGTGACCACCTCGGCGTGGGCCCGTAGCCCCGCCAGGGCGCCCTCGTGGAGGTCGGCCCGGGCGTACTTCACCGGGTCCACGACGACCAGCAGCACATCGACCCGGGCCGCCAGCCGCTGGCTGGTGGTGCGGTGCAGGTCGGCGACCGAGTCGTGGTCGGGCAGGTCGACCAGGACGAGCCCGTCGGGCAGGGTGCCCGGGATCTCACGCCGGTCGTCGATGGCGAGCCAGTCGAGCAGCCGGCGCGCCGGTTCGTCGAGCGCGGAGGTGATGGCCACCGGGTGGTCGGTGGTGGGGCGGCGGACGCCCTCGACCACCACCTCGGTGCCGGCGAGCTGGTTCGCGAGCGCGGACTTGCCGACCCCGGTGCCACCGGCCAGCGCCGCGACCGTGATGCCGTCGCCGAGCTGCAGGCGCTCACGCACGTGGTCGCGCAGCTCGCGCAACCGAGCGTGGTCCTGCGCGGTGCAGCGGCCCTCGGCCAGCTCCACGGCGGTATCCAGCGCGGCGAGCCACGGCGCTGCGGGTGCGGGACGCTCGGACCCGCTCACCGGCCACCCCGGTGGTGCTCGTCCAGAGCCGCCACCACCTGGCGGGGAGGCCGAGCGGCACCGATCGCGTCGTCGAAGGGACGGCGCTCGGCCGCCGTCAGCGCAGCGACGCGCCGCTGCAGATCGGCGCGCATCTCCTCCAGCAACCGGTTGACGTTGTGCTCGCCGAGCAGCTTGGTCAGCAACCACTGGCTCGTCGCCGCGGCGCCGGCGGCGATGCCGACCTCCCCTGCGGTCAACCCGCCGGAGACGGTGAACAGCACCAGGATCGCCGAGGTCGCCACCGAGTTGATCGCGAGCGTCGCCCGCTGGGCCCGCACCTTGCGGGGTGTTCCGACCTGCTCGATCAGGGCGGTGGTAGCGGCCTGCCAGGCCTCGACCATGGCGCGCAGCGACCGCTGCCGGTCGCTGGCGGCCTCCCGCAGGCGGGGATGCTGCTCCAGGAGGTGCAGCCCCGCCCGGTCGGCTTCGAGGTCGCGCCGGGTGGCGACGGTGGCCCGCTCCAGCAGCCGGTCGACGATGCGGACCAACTCGTCACCGATCTCGGCCTGGACCTGCTCGGCGCGGCCGCTGGCGACGAGCCCCAGGCGGTCACGCACGAGCCCGCCGAGTTGGGTCGCGGTGGTCTGGACCTTGAGCAGCAGCTCGTTGCCACCGACCAGCCGCCGCCAACCGTCCAGGACCTCGGCCCTGAGCGACAGCCCGGCCTCCAGCTCCGCGTCGAGGCCTGGGGCCACCTCGCCGAACCGAGCGTCCACCACACGGCCGAGGCGGTCGGCGTGCTCGAGCTCCTCGCGGACCGCCCGGTCGATCGTGGCCAGCTCCGAGGGCACCGCCGCGACCAGTCCGGCCAGGGCCCGGTGGCGGACCTCTCGGCGCTGCTCGGTCGGGGCGAGTGCGGCGAGCCAATCGACGATCGGGGCGACGGCGATCGGTGGCAGCTGGTCGTCCACCACCTCGGTGTGGTCGATGCCGAAGAGACGGTCGAGGTCGACGCCCTGCTCCTGGAACAGCCGGGCAGCGTGGCAGAGCAGTTCGTCGCGCTGGCCCGCGGGCAGCTGGGTGACAGCCACGCCGAGCAGCGCCTGCCGACGCTCAGCGCGGCGCAGGTAGCTCATGCCGACCTCGTCGGCGTAGGTCCTGGCTGTGGCGAGCCAGACCCAGGCGTCGGCGGCGTCCAGAGCCCGGTCGGCCAGCCAGCGGTTCGCGTGCTCCACCGAGTCGATGTCGGGGGTGTCGAGCACGGCCACACCGGCGGGCAGGGCGGCGCTGGTGGCCAGCAGCAGGGTCCGCTCCCCCGCCGCCTGCGCCGCCTTGGCCGCCTCCACCCGCACCAGCCCCTCCAGGACCCGCGCCGAGTCGAACCACCCGTGATCGTCCGGGTGGCAGACCAGGGTCGGCAGGCGGGTCGTCGGCCGGACCACGCCGGCCGGTGCGGCCCGCATCCCCGCGAGGGTGTTCACCGTGGTGGACTTGCCGGCACCTGACCCACCGCCGACGACGACCAGCAGGGGTGCCGCGGGCTCGGCTGCCCGGGTGCCCACGCCACGGAGCAGCCGCGCCACCCGGTCCCGTTCCCGGGCGAGCTCCGCACCGGCCGACCCCGACAACAGGAAGCCGAGCCGGTCGAGGTCGTCGGCCAGGGCGGACAACGATCTCGAGCGGTCGTCGGTCGGGTCCTCAGCGGTCATCGGCGTGCCTGCGTCGAGGTGGACGGGGAGGCGAACGCGGCGCCCCCGGACAGCCAAGCAGCCGAGGTGGCATGCTGCTGCGCTCGAGGCCGGGCCCGGGGCTGCCTCGGGCCGCCCCGGGCCGCCCCGAGCGCGGGCGCGCCCGAGCCGGCATGCTGCGACGCGGCGGGGCCCCGGACCCCGACGACGGCGGAGCGCACCCAGATGACCTCACCCCGCGTGATCAGGGTCGTCGCCGCCGTGGTGCTCGTGGGCCTGGTGATGGCTGCGGCCGGCCCGGTCTCCCTCAGGCTCGTGGCACTGGTCAGCGTCGCCGACGGGCTTGGGTTCGACCCACCCCGCCCCCTGGCCCCCGAGGTGGTCCGCGAGCGGGAGGTGCTGGGCGGGGTCGAGGTGGACCGGTACCGGCCGGTGGCTGCCGAGCGCCGCGGACGACTACCGGACGCCGTCACCGTCTCGACCCCCCGAGCCGCCTGGCGACCGGCGATCGTGCTGTTACCCGGCGCGACCCCGCCAGGACGGGACGATCGCCGGGTGGTCGCGATCGCCGCGGCCCTCGCCCGGGCCGACCGGGTGGTGCTCGTCCCGGAGCTCGAGGTCTACGACGAGCAGCTGCTCCCGGCCGACATCGAACGGATCACCGACGTGGCCGTCGCCGCCGCGACCGAGCAGCCGGGGGTGGTGCTGGCCGGGCTGTCCTTCGGCGGCAGCCTGGGGATGATCGCCGCCGCCGACCCCCGCCTCGACGACCAGGTGCGCCTGGTCGCCACCTTCGGTGCCTACGCCGACCTCGCCGGGGTCGTGCAGGCGGTCACCACCGGGGTCTCGCTGGTGGAGGGTGAACGGGTGAGCTGGGACCCCGACCCCCGGGCGGCAGGGGTGGTCAGGGAGCAGCTCCTGGGCGTGCTCGAACCGGCGGACCGCACGCGGGTCGCGGAGGTCCTCGACGGCCACCGCGACGTCGCCGAGCTCCGCCCCGAGCTCCGCGCGGTGCACGACCTGCTGAGAGACCCCGAGCCGGCCCGCACCTGGGACCACCTCGCCGCAGCCCCGGCGCGGGTGCAGCAACGGATCGCCGAGGTGTCCCCGGTGCGTGCCGCGCCGGAGCTGACCATCCCGCTGGTGACCCTCCACGCCGTCGACGATCCCGTCATCCCACTCGGCGAACAGCGGCGCTTCACGGCCAACTACCCGCAGGTCCGCGCCATGGAGCTGACGACCTTCGACCACGTCGGGCTCACCGATCAGGAGCACGGATGGTGGGTGACGGTGCGGGATCTGTGGCAGACCGCCCGGTTCCTGCACGCGATCCTCGGGGCCCGGTGACCTACCACCCTCCGCGACCCGGACGACCGGGGTGGGGTCGGGCGCAGGCACGCCTCTGCGTCCGCGCAAGCGGACGTGGTGAGGGGCCCGGCGGCAGCGTCACCCACCGGGCCCGGGGACGGCGCGTCCCTGCGCGCCGCATCGGTGGATCAGATGGGGATCGGCACGAACCCCGAGGACTCGAACAGCCCGACCATGTGCAGGATCGCGATGAGCAGGGTGGTCAGCACGATGCTGGTCGCGGGCGGGTCCCAGTGCGTGTCGCCGTGCATGAAGAACACCCGCTGGGCCGCTTCACCGAGGAGCCCGCCGATCACGCCGAACAGCGCACCGATCAGGACCCCCTCGAGCAGGACGATCTCGGCCTGGACCGCGGAGATCTCCGCCGCGACCCCGAAACCTCCGTAGGCCGCGACCGCCGTCGCCGCCGGCAGCGTCACGTGGTGGGTCACCGGGACCGCGACCTGCGGGGCCCGCATGTCGTCGTACCAGGACAGGTTCAGGAAGATCAGGGTCGCCGCGCTGAAGCCGAAGGCCAGGAACATGCTGCCGGTCCAGTAGAAGGTCAGGCCGGCCAGGGCACCGAACGCGGCGCTGATGATCGCCACGTTGCCCCACTTGTAGAACCACGGGAGCCACGGTTCGACGTCGAGGCGCTCCGCGGGAGCACCGCTGGATCCGTCGGTGCCGTGCATCTCGTCGCGTTCGAAGGGCGAGATGTCGAAGATGCCCTCGCCACGGATCTGACCGATGACCGGGAAGCCGAACACGAGCCGGTGCGCGAGCGCGGACAGGACCACCGCCACGGCGATCGGGTCCCAGGGCAGGGACAGTAGGTCGGAGACGTAGAAGATGGCCCAGCCGAGCACCCCGAACAGGCCGCCGACGACGAGGACGTCGGTGTACTTGCCGGCGCAGGCGACGAGGATGTTCTTGCCCGGGTGGGCGCCCCAGTTGCCGCCGAGACCGGGTCCGAAGTAACCCTTCTTGGCCGCGTAGGCCGCCGCGGCCGCACCCGCCGCGAAGGTGATGTGCGGCCCGAAGAAGGCGCCGAAGGCGAGATCGAAGGTGTAGCCCCCGAGCTCCATCCCGGCGATGTTGACCCCCGCGACCCTGAGGGCCTCGCCACCGATCAGGACGAAGCCCATGAACACGAACGCGGGCAGAGCCCCGAGCGCCGCCCCCAGCACCCCGCCGGCGAACGACGTGATGATCATCGTCAGTATCTCGGTCGCCTCCATCTCGCACTCCCTCCACTGTCGGTCTCGATGGCCGCCGGCGTGGCAACGATCGGATGTGAACAGCGTTGGGCGCCGGAGGCCCGGGACCTGCGCGAACAGGTCCCGATCGTGCCTGCGGTCTCCTCGAGGCCCCCTCTCGTCGGCCCTGTTCGGTGGATGTCGTGCCTGCAA